>JACCEB010539935.1_pt1 | contig 21733 bp, 22 predicted proteins | sample 7454761 | NCBI WGS metagenome assembly JACCEB01 (sample SAMN15323454, study PRJNA562643) | freshwater metagenome | isolation source: river surface water | place: USA:Blue River Watershed | collected 2017-08-18 | reverse complement strand
GGAAAGATACTTGGCGCTATTGATACTGAGCGCGGCGCAAAAGTTTCTGGCTCTCGTTTTTATTATCTAACAGGTAATGGCGCACTTCTCGAGTTTGCACTAATTAATTTAGCGATGGCTAAAGCCGTTGCGGCGGGGTTTATTCCGGTAGTACCTCCGGTATTGGTGAAGCCTCACGCGATGGAGGGAACTGGATTTCTTGGTCAAGCTGCCGAAAATGTTTTTCATCTTGAAGAAGATGATTTCTATTTAGTTGGAACGAGTGAAGTGCCTCTTGCTGCTTATCACATGGATGAAATACTTGATAGCTCAAACTTTCCTCTTCGCTACGCTGGCTTCTCTTCATGTTTTAGGCGTGAAGCAGGAACTTACGGAAAAGACACTCGGGGAATTATTCGGGTCCATCAATTCGATAAAGTAGAAATGTTCTCGTTCTGCGCACCTGAAGATGCAGCTGCCGAGCATGAGCGACTACTTGGTTGGGAGAAAGAGTTCCTAAACGCATTAGAGATTCCATATCGAGTCATAGATGTCGCAACTGGTGATTTAGGTTCTAGCGCTGTTCGCAAATTCGATTGCGAAGCATGGATACCAACACAGAACGCATATCGAGAGGTCACCAGCACATCTAATTGCACCGAGTTCCAAAGTAGGCGTTTAAATATCAGATATAAAGATGAGAATGGCACCCGCCCAGTTGCAACCTTGAATGGAACGTTATGCGCAATTCCACGGATAATCGTGGCGATTTTAGAGAATCATCAACAAGCAGATGGTTCGGTAAACATACCTAAGGCGCTTGTGCCATTTCTAGGTAAATCTCGATTTGAGCCCGTGTGATTTTGGAGTGAAACGCCCTAAATTAATCGGTACAGATCTTGATGGAACTATTGTTCCATTCGATCGCCCAATTTCTCAGCGCACCATTGATGCCTTTACGAAGGCAAATTCTCTAGGCATAGAGATTTATTTTGTTACTGGTCGCCCGCCGCGATGGATGAAACAAGTACGCGATGCGTTTAATTTTGGTACAGGTATCTGCGGTAACGGCGCTTTACTCTATGACTTTCACGGAGAGAAAATTCTTGATTCTTGGCTCATTAATCCCAAAGAGTTAATGCAGGGGGCGACAACGCTAAGAAAAGTAATCCCCGGAGCCGCATTTGCGGTAGAGAATTTTGAAGGGTTTCATCGCGAAAAAAACTACAACCCACGTTGGGATAAGGGGCAAGATGATTTAGGGGTTTCGTTAATTGAAGAGCACTTGAGTCAGCCTGCTATCAAGTTTCTCGTGCGAAGCCAAGGCGATGAAATTTCAGCAGACGAGATGTTGGCTCTGGCTGATGCGAGCGTTGGTGAATTCTTAACTGTTACACATTCCAATCCCGATGAATCGTTATTGGAAATCTCTGCTCATGGAGTTAGTAAGGGCAGTACGTTGGAAAAAGTAGCAGCACGATTGGGCATCTCAAAAGATGATGCCGTCACTTTTGGCGATAATCCAAATGATCTTTCGATGTTGGCATGGGCGGGCCGGTCGTACGCGATGAAGACTGGCCATCCAGCAACGCACGCAATTGCAACTGGTATCGCTCCAGAGTGCAATGACGATGGAGTCGCGCAGATAATTGAGGAGTTGCTTAAGTTACCGGAGTAAGAGCCGATTTATTGAAGTTTGTTACTTAACTGTTTTGCTACTAATTTTAGGTTTTCTCCGATAATTCTGATCTTTTCTGTTGACATACGTGAAGCGGGACCAGTGATACTCAACGCGCAGAGTGCTTTGCCATTTTTGTCAGTTACTGCAACCGCAACACATCGAGAGCCAAGTTCATTCTCTTGATCATCAATTGCAAAACCGATTTTCTTTGCGCGGGATATTGCTGAGAGCAAATCTTTTTCGGTCGTTATTGTCTTATCTGTTTGAGATTTCAAATCGAGTTTTTTTAATGTTTTTTCAAGCTCAGCTTCGCTGAATGTACTGAGAATGGCCTTGCCAAGCGCAGTCGAATGCACATTATCTTTTTCTTCACGTGGGTTACCAGAACGAAGACGTTGACTGCTTTCTAGCGAATGTAAATATTTAATTTTATTTCCGTCAAGAACGCCAAGATTTACCGTCTCGTCGAATTTCTTAAGAAGCGCATCCATATATGGCGATACCAGGCGCGGCAGATTGGCAGATTGATCATGTTTACGTGAGAGTCCGGTGAGAAATTCACCAAGCATGTATTCGCGCCGGTTCTCATCACGGGTGACAAAACTTCGCTCTTCCAGAGTGTGCAAGATTCGATAAACAGCAGGTTTTGTTACACCGGTGCGCTCAGCTAAATCACGGACTGAAGCCGGCCCTTCGACAAGCACTGTAAGAATGTCCATAGTCTTCTGTAAGACTTGAATTCGATCGCGCTCTGCTGAACTCATGACTCCCCTGGTGAGTTTTTCGTTCCGCTAAATGTACCGGAGGGTGGAAGTACTTCCGGATGACGGAAAAGTATGCACTCTTGCCCTATTGCCTCATTTATCAGAGAGTAAGCCCGTGGCCTCTTCACAAACTAGCGCGGTAGTTACGGGCGCCTCACGGAATATTGGCGCGGCGATAGCGCTCCGCCTCTCCGCAGATGGTTTCCCGGTGGCAATCAATTACTTCTCCGAGAATGAGAAGAACGATGCTCTTAACGTGCAAAGTGAGATTCGAAAGGCAGGAGGTCGTGCGGAGATTTATCAGTGCGACGTTTCACAATCAGATCAAGTGGAGCAGATGTTTAAGGCCATCAGCGTTGATCTTGGTGCGCCATCAGTATTGGTAAATAACGCAGCTACATCAGTTGCGTCTGCGATTACTTTTCGAGAGATTGATGAAGCTGCATGGGATGAGGTCACTGATACCAATCTCAAAGGAGTTTTTCTCTGCTGCAAAGCATTTGATAAATACAGTATTGAGGGGAGTTTTCGAAGCATCATCAACATCTCTTCAATCCGGGTATCTATCGGTATGGAAGGCAATAGCCATTACACGGCAGCAAAAGCAGCGCTTATTGGATTAGGGCGAGTGCTCGCCAGAGAGCTGGGCCCGTCGGAGATTCGAGTTAATGCGATTCTTCCGGGCGCCATCACCACGCCTGATCAAGCGGCCTATGGAGATGTTGCTGCGCTTCACCGAATGATTCTGGAGTCACAATCATTGAAGAGATTAGGTATGCCAGTAGATATCGCGAACCTTGTCTCGTTCCTCGTAAGCCCAGATGCCTCTTTTATCACCGGACAATCCATCCTCTGTGATGGCGGGTGGGCTTTCCAGTAGGGCGTGAATTGGCTGGAGTCCCGCGCTATCGGGTAGATTTTCCGGTGGAGGGCTCGCATAGCGGCCGAGTGCACCGGTCTTGAAAACCGGCAAACGAAAGTTTCGTGGGTTCAAATCCCACGCCCTCCGCCATTTCGCTTCGCCAGGACCCCAAGGGGTTTTGTGGCTGAGTTCATACTTCGTAAGCCTCGATATATCTAGCCACATTTCTGGCAAAAGAGGAGACTATTCCCAGTTGTTTTTAACCTAGGGGAGTTGTCAATGTCAGGTGTTTTTTCACCAACACGCGCCAAAATCGCAGAGCGCACACTGCGAACAGATAAGTGGTGGATACAACCATTACTTACATTTAGCGTCTTAATCTCATTTGTCATCTATGCAACCTTTCGAGCATTTGAGAATAAGTTTTACTTTGTAAAAGACAGTCACCTCATCTCTCCTTTTTACTCCCCGTGTTTATCTGACAGTTGTGATCCTGGTGCGACGATTGCAAACTTCACGCCAGTAAGTTCAAGTATTTTCAATTTTGCTTTATCGCCTGCGCTAATTATTTTGATTCTCCCTCTTGGTTTCCGAATGACTTGTTACTACTACCGAAAGTCTTACTACCGATCATTTTGGATGTCTCCTCCGGCATGTGCAGTGGCGGAGCCACATAAGAAGTACACAGGAGAAACTAGATTTCCTCTAATAATTCAAAACTCACATCGTTATTTCTTTTATGCAGGCTTAGTTCTCAATGTAATTCTTACCTATGACGCCGTCATTTCGTACAGAAATGCACAAGGCGATTGGGGTCATATGAGCGTTGGTTCACTTGTTTTGACAGCAAGCGCATCTATGTTGTGGATGTATTCGTTGTCGTGCCACTCTTGCCGTCACACCATCGGCGGACGTTTGAAGAATTTTTCAAAGCATCCAGTCCGTTACAAGCTATGGTCGTGGGTATCGGTTCTTAACCATTCCCATCAACGCTTTGCTTGGCTCTCACTAGCAGCTGTTGCATTCGCCGACATCTATGTCCGCCAAGTTTCATCTGGCGCATGGACTAACTTCTACTTCTTCTAAAGGGAAAATCGACCATGAATTCAGAAACACGAGAAAAACTAGAACGCCACAAATACGATGTCCTCGTAATTGGTGCCGGTGGCGCTGGATTACGTGCAGCTGTAGAGGCTCGAGAGGCAGGGCTTCGGGTAGCAATCATCTGTAAATCCCTATTCGGCAAGGCCCACACCGTTATGGCTGAGGGTGGCGCTGCAGCATCTATGGGAAATGTGAATGACAATGACAACTGGATGGTGCACTTCCGCGACACAATGCGTGGTGGGAAGTTCCTTAACCACTATCGGATGGCAGAACTTCACGCGAAAGAGTCACCGGATCGCATTTGGGAGCTTGAAGTATGGGGAGCGCTCTTTGACCGGACTAAAGAGGGAAAAATTTCACAACGCAATTTCGGTGGGCATGAATACCCTCGCCTTGCACACGTTGGAGATCGCACAGGTTTAGAACTAATCCGGACAATGCAGCAGAAGATTGTTCAGTTGCAACAAAAAGATGGTCGCGAAACTGGCGATATGGAGAGTGGAATCAAAGTCTTCGCCGAATTAACAATTACCGACATTCTAAAAGAGAATGGAAAAATTTCCGGTGCATATGGTTACTGGCGCGGAACTGGTGAAGAAGTTCTCTTTGAAGCACCCGCAGTTGTCATTGCAACTGGTGGAGTTGGAAAAACTTTCAAAATTACTTCTAACTCATGGGAAGGTACTGGCGACGGGCATGCGCTAGCTCTTAAAGCCGGTGCGAATCTTGTTGATATGGAGTTTTTACAATTTCACCCAACAGGAATGGTGTGGCCCCCATCTGTTCGCGGGATCTTGGTAACTGAATCAGTTCGTGGTGAAGGTGGAATTCTCACCAATAACCTAGGTGAGCGCTTCATGTTTAAGTACATCCCAGATGTATTCAAAGATAAGTATGCTGACAATGAAGCCGAAGCGGATCGTTGGTATGAAGACCAGGATAACAATCGTCGTCCACCAGAACTTCTGCCACGTGATGAAGTGGCACGCGCAATCAATAGTGAAGTAAAGGCTGGCCGTGGAACCGAACACGGTGGGGTGTTCCTTGATGTCTCAAAGCGTTTGCCCGCCGAGTTAATTAAGAAGCGTCTTCCATCAATGTGGCACCAGTTCTATGAATTAGCAGGCGTGGATATCACCAAGGAGCCGATGGAAGTAGGTCCGACTTGCCACTATGTAATGGGTGGCGTTGAAGTAGAACCAGATACTGCCGCCGCGGTAGGAGTCCCAGGCTTATTTGCTGCGGGTGAAGTTGCTGGTGGAATGCATGGCTCAAACCGACTTGGTGGAAACTCACTTTCAGATCTATTGGTCTTTGGTCGTCGCGCAGGCATGGGCGCGGTTGAGTATGTAAAGAAGAACGGTGCAAATCCAGCAAGCAATGAAACAATTCAGGCAGCTGCTGCAAAGATTCAAGCTCCCTTCAATCGTCAAGGTGGAGAGAACTCATACTCGCTACATGCTGAACTTCAAGAGGTCACCCATAACCTTGTTGGAATTATTCGTACTGGAAGCGAACTAAAGGAAGCGATTGCAAAGATCGCAGATATCCGAAAGCGCAGTGCAAATGTTGCGGTCTCTGGTGGACGTAAATTCAATCCAGGATTCCATTTAGCTTTTGATCTCGACAACATGTTGTTGGTCGCAGAATCAACGGCGAAATCTGCAGATGCACGTGAAGAGTCGCGCGGTGGACATACACGTGATGATTTCCCAAGTATGAATAGCAAGTGGCGTCAGGTGAACCACATCTCATCATTTGATGGCGAGAAGGTTAATGTTCGAGCACAAGCGCTACCGCCAATGCCGAAGGAATTATTTGAACTCTTTGATGTTCACGAGCTGGAGAAATACATGACACCAGAAGAAGTTGCGAAAGGCGGTTCCAACTAATGGCACGCAATATTAAACTTCGGATTTGGCGTGGAGATTCAACTGACGGTGGCCTCAAAGATGTTGTCGTTGAGGCAAATGAAGGAGAAGTTGTCCTCGATGTAATTCACCGTGTTCAAGCGACACAGATGGGTGATTTAGCGGTCCGTTGGAATTGCAAGGCAGGTAAGTGCGGCTCCTGTTCAATGGAGATTAATGGAAAGCCACGCCTTGCATGTATGACACAAGTCGCATCATTTGGTGAGGACGAAACCATCACAGTGACGCCACTGCGAGCTTTCCCAGTGATCAAAGATTTGGTTACCGATGTTTCATTTAACTATAAAAAAGCGATGGAAGTTCCTGCATATGAGCATCCAAAGAACCTTGCCCCAGGCGAGGCTCGTATGGAGCAGATAGATGTCGAGCGTTCACAAGAATTTCGCAAGTGCATTGAATGCTTCCTTTGCCAAGATGTATGCCACGTTGTCCGCGATCACGAAGAGAATAAGAAATCCTTTGCTGGTCCACGATTCTTCATTCGTATCGCTGAATTAGATATGCATCCTCTAGATACATTGCGAAACCGGAAGCAAACTGCGCAAGAGAACCACGGAATTGGTATGTGCAACATTACGAAATGTTGTACTGAAGTCTGTCCGGAACATATTCGTATTACAGACAATGCGATCATTCCTATGAAGGAGCGCGTAGTTGACGTGAAATACGATCCGGTTCGTTGGCTTGGGTCAAAGATTCGTAAGCGCGAGGATATTTCCTAAGTGGAGCAGCTCCACCTGCGCCACCTCCTCTTGGTAGGAGTTGGTGGAGTAGTTGGAGCACTTTCTCGTTACGGCGTCGGTGAAATTTTCTCCGATATCGCTCTTGCAACATTGATTGTTAATCTCTTTGGCGTTGCTATCGCTGCGATAGGAACGTACCGCCTAACACTCACTACGGATCAAAAGCTTCTGTTAATCCCAGGATTTTCTGGTGGCTTCACTACCTATTCTGCCTTCGCACTTCTGCTCTATGACCTAACAATCGCTCAGGCAGGTCTCTATGTGATTGCATCACTTGTTCTCTCGTTGGCAATAATTCGGGTAATTAGGGCGGGCGCTGTATGAGTGCTCCGTTGTTAATTGCGCTTGGCGCTTTTTTTGGTGCGCCACTTCGTTATTACCTTGATCATCAATTTCGTCGTCGCTTCTCTTTTCCGGGCGGAATCTTGCTCGTCAATATTGCAGGCTCCTTTCTCCTTGGTTTGATTTCGAAAGCCTCCTCTGACACCTTGGCGCTTTTTGGTATTGGATTCGCTGGCGCATTTACAACATGGTCAGCTTTCGCACTCGACCTAAACAAGGAACTGCACCACCCCCGCCGTTTCCTTGCAAATGTTTTTGCGACACTCATTCTTGGAATCCTGGCTGCAGGCCTCGGTCGGGCGCTAGCTAGCTAACATATATATGTGAGCGCAAATAATCAGATGCCCTGCGATTTCTGTGGAGTTGCTTATGATCCTGTTGCGACCCGCTGGTTATGTCCGCATTGCCATATGAAGACTAATTGTTGTGACGGTGCTCCATGCCCTGTACCGAGCGAATCCATGCTTCAAGTGAATCAGGATCGCGTGGAAGTTCGCGGCTAAGCACTTCAACGCCATCCTCCGTAACCACAACATCATCTTCAATCCGTACACCGATTCCTCGATACTCCTCTGGGAAGAGGAGATCATCAGGTTGGATGTAAAGACCCGGTTCAACGGTGAGAACATGGCCAACTGCTAATTCGCCATCGAGATATTGCTCGCCACGCGCTTTAGCACAGTCGTGAACATCGATTCCCAACATATGACCGGAGGCATGAACGCTCCAACGTCGATGAAGTCCAACGCTTGGGTCGAGTGATTCTTCAGCGCTAACAGTTAGTACCCCTAGTTTTGCTAAACCTTCAGCGAGAACTTTCATACATGCGTTATTAATGTCGCGATACTTAGCACCCGGTTTAACTGCTCGAATTCCAGCCTCTTGTGCTGCGAGTACGAGCTTGTAGATCTCGCGTTGCGGGGCAGTGAATTTTCCATTGATAGGAATTGTGCGCGTGATATCGGCTGTGTAGTGGCTCTCTACTTCAACTCCTGCATCCAGAAGCAGCAAATCACCCGAGAGAGCTGGTCCATCATTGCGAATCCAGTGCAGAACACACGCGTGTGCACCCGCAGCGGCAATTGTGTTATATCCCAATTCATTGCCATCGATCCGCGCTCGTCGGTAAAAAGTTCCATCAATAACCCGTTCGCCACGGGGATTATCCATCGCTTCAGGTAGCGACTTCACAACATCAGCGAAACCACGGATTGTTGCGTTCACAGCTTTGCGCATCTGTCCAATTTCGTATTCATCTTTAATCAGGCGAAGTTCAGAGAGCGCGATAGCTAGTTGATTATCTTGTTCACTCACCGGTAGAGAGCTATCAAGCTTCTCGTCTTCACCGCGGTGAACGAGTGTTTCCTTTTTAGTAAGTAGGAATTCTTCAAGCTCTTTGATATTTCGCGCGTTGATTTGATATTTATTTTTTAGCTCGAGTAGCGATGGATATCGGCCCACCCAAAATTCACCATGGCGGCGATCGCGGTAGAACGTCTCGAGATTTCGATCATTCTTTGGATGGACAAAGAGCGATATGTCATGTCCTGTCATGGTGGGCTCAAATAAAAGAATTGATTCCGGAACAATGTCGCCCGCAACCATCCCGGTGAGATGTATGAAGGCAGAATTTGCTCTAAATGTGTAGTCACAATCGTTGTTTCGCACCTTGAACTGTCCAGCCGGAATTAATAACCGTTTACCTGGAAAGAGCGAACTGAGTTTGGCTCGCCGCGCAGCAGCCCAAGGGGCGCTATCTGCTGGAGAGGGAGAATCACTCTGCGGAACTGCCCAGCCTCGTCGCATCAATTCACGGAGCGGCTCAGTGACGGGTAAGTCGTACGAGGTCGTGACAGGTTTTGCGCTATCGAACGTCATCTCGACCAACCCCCATCGCTGCTCATTGAGTTCCAGTTTATCCCTCTGGCCAAACTTGGCTAATCTCCTCTCATGAGCGCAACGAGAGTAATCACCAGCACCAGTCCACAGAAGCCAAGCGACATCGTTTTGGAGGCACCTGCGCTTACTGCGCCCGAAGTCGCTGAGAGAGTCCTTCGCGCTCGAACCGCTCAGAAAGCATGGGGCGAGAATGCAATGGCTCGTGCAGCAGCTCTTCGTGGTTGCGCCGAAGGTCTTCGCGCTCGCAGCGCTGAAATGGCTGCGCTAATTACTCGTGAAGTCGGTAAACCAATTGTTGAGGCTAAGGGCGAAGTAGCTCGTGCGATTGCAATTTTGGATTACAACGCGCAAGCCGCAATCGATCCAATTGGCACAGTTATTCCACCAACGACTCCCGGTTATCTCATGGCTGTTCGCGATCCATATGGCGTCGCTGGATTAATTACTCCGTGGAATTTTCCAATTGCAATTCCAGTATGGAAAGCAGCCCCGGCGCTCGCCGTTGGAAATGCTGTTGTCATGAAACCAAGTGGAATGGCGATAGGTGTAGCTAAATTAATCGAAGAAATTTTTGCGCAATCTTTACCAAAAGATCTTTTTCAAGTTCTTGTTGGTGGCGCTGAGTGCGGCCAAGCGATTATTGAATTCGCAGATGTCATTTCATTTACTGGTTCATCAGAAGTTGGTTCCCAGATTGTTGCGCAAGCGGCAAAAGCAGGTAAGCCAGTGCAAGCAGAGATGGGCGGACAGAATCCGGCAATTGTTCTTCCCGATGCAGATCTAGCTCTCACTGTTGCACACCTATCTAATGCATCGATGAGTTTTGCAGGACAAAAGTGCACCGCGACAAGTCGCATCATCATTGTTGGTGACGATGCACGTTATAAAGAAGTTACCGATGCGCTCGTCGCGGGAGTTGAGAAACTTGCGCCTAATGATCCGGCAACTGAGGGTGTTCTTGTTGGTCCAGTGATCTCTGATAGCGCACGCGCTGATGTCGAAAGCGCAACCAAGGGTGCTCTCGCGCGTGGTGGAAAGGTTCTGACCGGTGGTGGTCCAGTTGATCGCGATGGTTGGTTCTATGCACCAACTTTGATTGGTGATTTAGGAGCTGATGATCATTTCAATCAAGAAGAAACTTTCGGGCCAATTGCCGGAGTTATCCGTGCAAAGAGCGTGGGTGAGGCGATTGATTCAGCAAATGCAGTCCGCTTTGGATTGACAGGCAGCGTTCACGGTCGAGATCTTGAAGCGACTATACGAGTCGCGCAATCATTGAAGACTGGCATGGTGAAAGTTAATGCTCCTACCGCTGGCCTTGATTTCCACGCACCTGTTGGTGGCACTAAAGATTCCTCGTATGGCGAGCGCGAGCAAGGAAAAGAAGGTCTTGCTTTCTACTCCTTCATCCGCACAATCACGCTAGGCGCAGGTAGCCGTCGCTTCGAATAACACCATGCGTAGAAAATTTGGATTTTTTGCAGGGTTGGTCTTTTTCTTTGCTATTTTTTCACCGGTTAATCAAGCAAGCGCGTTAACTCAAGCGGATGTAACGCTTGATGCGCTCTCAGTGAAAAAATTTAATGGTTCAGATCTCACACTTATTAAGTTGCTCAATCAAACAAGTACCTATACAAAACATTCTGTTACTTATCGCAGCGATGATCTTAAAGTTTCGGGTGTGCTTTACACACCAAAGGGAAAGGGGCCATTCCCTGGAGTTGTCTTGGGCCATGGTTATATCGATACGAAAATTTATAAAAACGGTCAGGGTATGCGGCGAGAGCAAGATTATTTAGCTTCACGTGGTTTTGTTGTGCTACATACTGATTATCGAAATCATTCTTTTGGAGACGATGACCCTGAGAGCCCACTTAAATTTCGTATGGATTACAGCGCAGATGTCATCAATGCAGGACTAGCCTTAAAGAATTCAAAGATTAGAACTCTCGATAAAAATAAGATTGCATATATGGGACGTTCTATGGGTGGTGGAATCGGATTTAATGTTTCTGTGGCAACAAGCGCCCAAGGGGTTTTCTCGTCTTATGTGCTATTTGCACCAACGAGCGCTAATTATGTTGAGAACTTCAATAAGTGGGGGCGTGGTAATCCCGATCGAGCTAATCCAATTGTGAAGTTTGTTGGGCTGCCTGAAGAGAACCCAGATTTCTGGGCGAGCGTCTCACCAAAGAATTATTGGTCTCAAGTGAGCGCTCCGATAATGATCCACCATGGGGATAAGGATGAGAGCTGTCCGGTGCGATGGGCGCGGGCTGCCACCAAAGGTTTAAAGAGCGCGGGCAAGTCGGTCACCCTCCACATTTACCGGGGTGAGGGCCATAACTTGATGGCTGGTTGGGGTAAGGCGATGGCCAGGAGCGTGGAGTTTTTCAATCAGAATTGGTCGATTAAGCCAGAGAGTCAGTGAACTCGCTCTGACCAGCCATTTTCAACACGCCCGAGCGGGCTCTGGGGGAATCTCCGCTATTTAGGCCGATTCTGGGGCTAGGGTTCAAGTCAAGGCTTTTTGGCGACCTAGCTATCAAGCCAAAGGCCATCTTCTAGCAAGGAGAGAGATATGAACAAAGGTGAACTCGTCGCAGCAGCAGCTGAGCGGACCAAGATGCCAGCCAGCCAGGTCGACAACGTCCTTAAGGCAATTATTGATTCCATTCAGGCAGCTCTTGTTAAGGGCGACAAAGTAGCCATCCCGGGCTTCGCCTCATTTGAGGTTGTTTCCCGCCCAGCACGTCAGGGACGGAATCCTCGTACCGGTGAGACGATGACGATTGCCGCTGGCAAGAAGATCAAAGTTTCTCCATCAAAGGCTTTCAAGGATGCAGTTAACTAATCTGTAGTCATTAAGAAATCCCTCGCAGAAAACTGCGGGGGATTTTTTATGTTCACTAAAGAGAAGTGCGCTGGTAGCCTCTCAGGTTATGAAAATACTTCTTACAGGTGCAACTGGATTAATTGGTACCGAAGTGATGCGCACGTTAGCTAGCGCAGGACATCAAGTGATTGCCACTGATCGTAAAGCTGGCGATATTCCTTCAGGAGTTACATTTTTACTTGGTGAATTAACTGACGATAAATTTATTGAGTCTCTTGATTTTAATTGTGATGCCATCATTCATCTTGGCTCTATTCCGCGTCCATTTGATGATCAGGATTTTGAAGTTTTTGATAATAATGTTTCTTGTACCTACAAAGTATTTTCTAAAGCAGCAGCAAATAATGTAAAAGTAGTTATCTACGCATCTAGCCTTTCAATCTACGGTACAGCGTGGTCAGGCCCCTGGACTTCTCCCGAGTTTGCTCCATTTGATGAATCATTACCTTTACATCACTATGAGAGTTACGCGCTCTGCAAAGAAGTCAATGAGCGCACGGCAGATATGTGGGCTAATCGATCGAAAACAGCTTATGTAGGGCTACGTTTTCCATTCTGTAATACGATGAAAACGATAGAGGAACATGCCAGTGCTCAACGCGATGGGGATGAAGAAACCGTAACAGTCGCTGCAAAAATTCTTTGGGGATACCTTGATGTTCGCGACGCAGCACATGGAATCCTTGCAATTCTTGCGGGTAATTCCACTGGTTCTGAGACTTATAACTTCACGGCGCCAGATACGACAGCGCCTCGACCAACAAGTGAGATGCTGGCAAAATTCCATCCGAAAACGAAGGTCCTTCGAGAGATTCCTGGTTTTGGTGCGCTAACGGATTGTTCGCGCTGGATTACCGCTTACGGCTACCACCCCGTTCATCTCCTAGATCGAAAAAAGCTCGGTATCTAGTGGCATTCCGGTAGAGGGTAGACTTCTACCCAACACTTGGAGACGTCGCATAGCCCGGTCGAGTGCGCCTCACTGCTAATGAGGTAACCATGAAAATGGTTCGGAGGTTCAAATCCTCTCGTCTCCGCCAGCGGTCAACCCCTCCAATGCTTTCAGGCTAATGTTTGTTGCGATGAGGAACATGACTATAAAAGCGCTCGTTCTTGTTGTGGGGTTTTTAGCTAGCTCGTGGCTTCAACCGGTTAGCCATGCTGGTTTTTCACCAGAGTCACCGTGGGTCATAGGAAAAAAGGAATGGCGGAAATCGACAGCGGGTTATATATCCGAGACTTCTAATATCAAGGGAAGCAAGATCCAAGTTTTTGTGAGTTGTCCAGCCAAAAGCTTTTATTTAGCAGTCGGGAAGATTGGAAATTATTCTGGAACGGAATTCAAGGAAGTATTAAAGACAGAGCCAAAGAAATGTGTCCAGCAGTTGGCAAAGAATTCGCCTGATTGGATTCCCACAGCATCTTTCGAGAGCTCAAATTTAGAGAGCGGGATCTATTTAATAAGAATTAATGATTCCGATGGCTTTAAAAGTTTCATCCCCTTAATAATAAAAGATAACAATCAAAGATCAAAGTCGTTATTTGTATTGCCGACTATGACTATGCATGCATATAACTCATGGTCTGGCAGCAACACGTATAAAGGTAAAAATGGATTCGAAAGCCGTCTTCGAGTTGTTAACTTCAGGTCACCTTTTGATTCAGGTTTTGGTACTGGAAAATATTGGAAATATGTACATCCATTGGTTATTGAATTAGAGAGATTGAATATCGGAATAGATTATGTAACTGATGTGGACATACATTTCTTTCCAAAGCTTTTAGAGAATAGAGCTGTTTATATAAGTGCTGGACATGATGAGTATTGGACCGCCAAAGAGCGAGATAGTGTGATCAAAGCTCGTAAAGCTGGAATGAATCTTCTTTTTTTTGGCGCAAACGCTGGTTATTGGCAAACTCGACTCACCAAAGATAGAGCGAATTCATCGATTGTTATGGAAATTTATAAAAATAAAGAAGAAGATCCTAAAAAAGAATCATCCACAATTAGATTCCGTGATGCTGGATATTCTGAGAGCGAACTCAATGGATTGCAGTACACCTGCTTTCCTGCCAAGGGCGGATTCAATTCATTTGATAAAACTTTCTTTGGCTTTGCAGAAATGTCAGCGCAGGATTTTATAAATCTGAACAAGGTAGTCGGTCCTGAAGTGGATGAGGTTCCGACAGTAAACAAGTTTTCAGGAAAAGTCAGAGTAGTTGCTGCAGGCGAAGTGAAATGCGGCAATCGGAGGATATTTCCAAAAATTGGCCGAGTGAACATGATCTATGGCACTTCTGGGGAGGGTGGGGGTGTTTTCTCTGTTGGCACGATGGGGTGGGTGTTAAAAGGTTTAGAAAGCGGCGCGGATAAACCAGTGAAAGAGGCTGTAGCGCGTGTGACAAGAAATGTAGTGCTCAGAGGAATTCAAGGCCCGTTTACCAGCTAGCGGCTAGAAAACTCTCTACGTAGAGGCTCTCCAGATAATCCTCTAGAATCACTCCTGTTATCGGGGTCGGTGTAATTCCGAACCGGCAGTTAAAGTCTGCGACCCGCACACAGCCAGTGGGCGGTGGACTCAGTGAAATTCTGAGACCGACGGTTAAAGTCCGGATGAGAGATAACGATTAGCAGCTGCGTGGCTGATTGAATATGCCGCGCCAGTTGCGCATCTTGTTTTTCCCACCCCGAAAACGCCAGCTAGTTACTGCTTGAGCGTGCAAAGGGGGTCGGAGTGAAATCCACCGCAGAGATCTACAGCGATCTTGCTGACCTTTCGCGCGCCGCATCAGGTTGGTGTGTTTATAACCCCAATGTATCCGCTGCTATTTACGATGCCCAAGGGCGGTTTGTCGCTTCAGGTTCACATAAGAAAAAAATATCTGATGAACATGCCGAAATAATCGCACTTCGTCATGCAGGAGATAGAGCCCGTGGTGGTGCGCTCTACGTTTCACTCGAACCATGTAACCACACAGGGACAACAGGTCCATGCGTCGAAGCAATTAAAGCTAGTGGCATTAAAAAAGTTGTGTATGCAGTTAGTGATCCAAATCCAGTTGCACAGGGTGGCGCCAAAGCGCTTCGTGATGCGGGTGTTGAAGTCATTCATGAGAAGTCATCAGCATTGGAATTTGAACAACGAGGTTGGTTACATCGAATAAATCTTGGTCGACCATTGATCACGGCGAAAATTGGAATAACTCTCGATGGACGAATAGCGGCATCGGATGGCTCTTCAAAATGGATTACCTCTGAATCTTCTCGACAGGATGTGCAGACGTTGCGCTCTCGGGTTGGTGCGATTATTACGAGCACGACTACTTATCAGGCAGACAATCCGTCACTTCTTCCGAGAATTGATGGGGCTGCTACACCACTTCGCATTGTCATGGGGAAGCGACCAATCCAAGCGGCAGGTTTTCACCATATCCAGTCACACGAATTTGGTGAACTCATTGATTTTCTCAATGGTGAGGGAATAAATCACGCTCTAATAGAAGCGGGTGGAACTTTTCTATCTGCTTTATTTCGCGCGAATTTAGTCGACGAATTACTGATCTATCACGCTCCAAAAATCCTCGGATCAGGTACACCATGGGTTGAAAATCTCGGGATTTCCACGCTTTCAGATGCAATCACACTTGAATGTCTGAGTACCTCTCAAATAGGCCATGACATTAAAACCCATTACAGAATCGTGAGGAAATGATGTTTACCGGACTAGTTCAAGAGCTGGGGCTAATCAAGGGAATTAGTAAATCTGAAAGTTCTGCTGTTTTAACTATTAACGCTCCAAAAACTGTTCCCCACATCAACAAAGGTGATTCAGTGGCAATTAATGGAGTCTGCCTCACTGCTGTCGACGTAAGTACTGATTCATTTAGTGCAGATGTAATGGTTCAAACTTTGCGAATGACAAATCTTGGGAATTTACAGGCGGGTTCATCGGTAAACGTTGAGCTATCAGCTCGTTTGGACTCGTTGATGGGTGGACATATCGTCCAAGGACACGTTGATGGTTTGGCAAAAGTTGTAGAGCGAGCACCTGGTGAAAAATGGGAGAAATTTGTAGTAGAGATTCCACAATCACTCACTTCATACATTGTAAATCAAGGCTCAATTACTCTTGATGGTGTCTCACTTACTGTTGGTGAAATTAATGATGACAATTATCAAGTCACTGTGTGGCTAATTCCCGAAACGCTAGCAAAAACCAATCTTTCACAGAAAATTGTAGGCGATACCGTAAACGTTGAAGTGGATGTTCTCGCAAAATATGTACAACGACTAATTAGCAAAGCGGTCCAAAAATGAATAGCGCAAACCGTGTTAATAGCGCGATCGAGCGATATCGAGCGGGCGGGCTAGTCATTGTCACTGATGATGAATCTCGTGAAAATGAGGGAGATTTAATTGTTCGGGCAGATCTTGTAACAGTCGAGCAAACGGCATTTATCATTCGGCACACGACTGGAATTCTCTGCGTTGCGATGAGCGAGGCAAGTGCTAAACGCCTTGGTTTACCGCGAATGCTTGAGCGGAATCAAGATCAACGAGGAACTGCCTTCACCGTTTCTGTAGATTTAAGCGAAGGAATCACAACCGGAGTGAGCGCCGAAGAGCGCACTCGAACAATCCAAGCTCTTGCCGATGAAGGTTCAACTTCAGAAACATTCGCTCGCCCAGGCCACATTTTCCCGCTCATTGCGCATAGAGAACTTCTCGAAGGGCGTAACGGGCATACCGAGGCAGGCGTTGCGCTATCGCTCCTTGTGGGTGCACCACCCTTCGCTCTGTTGGCGGAAATCGTCAACGATGATGGATCAATGACTCGTGGTGCCGCGCTCGAAAAATTTGCAGAAGAGTATGACATCCCAATGGTTACTGTTGCCGAACTAAGTGAACTCGCTGCTACGAAAAAAGTTAAACTTATTGAACCGTCAGCCGTATTCACTTGGACTCATTTACCAACAAACGATGGCGAATGGGAGATAGCCACATACGATGCGCTCAAGTATCGCGAGCATGTAATTCTTAAATATGGATCAGGTGCCAATCCGAAGATTCGGGTGCACTCAGAATGTTTCACTGGAGATGTGCTGGGATCTCAACGCTGTGATTGTGGCGAACAGCTTGAGATATCTCGCGAGTTAATTAGAGAACATGGCAGCGGGTATTTGATTTATCTCCGAGATCACGAAGGTCGTGCTATTGGGCTTGATAAGAAGTTGCAGGCATATCAATTACAGGACCAAGGCCTCGACACCGTTGATGCAAATATCTCACTAGGACTACCTGTTGATGCTCGGGAGTGGGCAGATGTAGTTGATATTTTGAATGCGTTGGAGATTAAAGAGTTCACACTACTTACCAATAATCCTGAAAAGGTAGAGCATCTCGTTGCTTCTGGTTTCAAAGTTAAAGTGGAAACGTTGGAAGCGCCAATAAATTCAGTGAATAGGAAATATTTAAAAACTAAGACAGAACGTCTCGGACACTTGAGAAAGGTCGAATAATGGCAGGTGCTGCGCCACAAATAGGTATCAAAAAGAGTCCAAATCTAAAGATGGCAATCATTACAGCTTCTTGGCATCAAGATATCTGTGGAGCCTTAGTAAGTGGAGCAAAGCGAGCGTGCGTTGATGCTGAGGTGAAAAGTGTCGATGTTTTCTCGGTACCAGGATCCTTTGAATTACCGCTTGCTGCTCAGTACGCCTTCGAAGCGGGGTTCGATGCAGTAGTTGTCGTGGGGCTGGTGCTGCGAGGCGAGACTCCCCATTTTGATTATGTGTGCCAGGGAGTTACTCAAGGAGTAATAGATGTCCAATTAAAGTATTCAAAACCAATTGGTTACGGCGTTTTGATGTGTGATTCACTCGAACAGGCATATGCGCGATCAGGGCAACCGGGCAGTAAAGAAGATAAGGGTTACGATGCAGCAATAGCGGCAATTTCTATGGCCTCGTTGGCGACGCTAAAACTCTCTTAAACTTATTGTTGGGCTCGGGGGTAGCCCATTCTTGATTAGTCAATCTCAATTTTGTGCGCTGGCTCTTCTTGAAGGAACTCACCTTTCAGAGTGATTCTAAGAATGCCATCTTTGAACTCAGCGTGAGTAACCTCGAGATGATCGGCAAGGGCAAATGATTGTCGGAAATGTCTCGAAGCAATCCCCTTATAGATGTAATCGATATCTGAGGATTCATTTTTGAAACCTTTATTTCCCTCAACGATGATTTGATTATTTTTTACTTCAACCTGAAGGTCTTGCCGATTAAAACCAGCTACTGCCATCTCAATCTCATATTCGTTCTTATTTTTCTTCTTAATATTATAAGGCGGGTACGCAGGAAGACCCCGCGAGAAAGAATCCTGAAGATCTTCAAGAATGTCCCATTCTTTATCGAAACCTACAGACCAAGATTTCATATCCGGGAAGAAACTCACAAGGCTTGGGAACATTGTTCGCGTGGAATCTCGTCTCTCTAATGCATTAGACATAATTTCTCCTTGAGTTTTTGTGTGAGTAGATGGTCGTCGGCCCCCACGTCAAGCGAAAGCCGACGACCTAGAGGTGAGTCACCCGTAAAGTCGGATGTGACGCGATCTTCGTCCCTCTTGGCTGCACAAGACAAACACAAGTGACCGACCCGTTAACTCGAGCGAGCAGCTCTGTGACGTTAACTTTCGGTCTTACTCCAAGTTCGATGGGACTTCCCCACCGCTCTGCTCTTCGGAGTCCGAACTTCCCCCGATGCTTTAGGTCTTACGCTAAGAACACCGTGGTGATCCGGGTGACTCATATAGAAACTTACAACTTCAAATAACGGTTTTGTAGTGGTTTTTCTCAAGCATGAATCGCAATATGCTCAATTAACTTTCACTTTCAAGCTTTTTTCCGAAAGATGAGGTGTTTGCGAGGTAGTAGAATCTTTTTTAGAGATCGAGTTATCGAGGAGGTGTAAGTGAAGACGTACCGAGTTGCCATTGTTGGCGCAGGTCCAGCCGGTTACTTCACTGCACAAGCTCTTAATAACGCAATAAATGATCAACAAACTTTCATGATTGATATGTTCGATCGACTTCCGACGCCATGGGGTTTAGTACGAAGTGGTGTGGCGCCCGATCATCCAAAAATTAGAACAGTTACAAAAGTTTTTGAAAAAATAGCATCCGAGCCAAACTATCGGTACTTCGGTAACGTTGAATTGGGACGAGATGTTCACATCTCAGATTTAGAGAAACTTTATGACGTTGTTGTTTTGGCAACTGGCACATCGTTAGGTAAGAAATTAGGAATTCCTGGCGAAGATCTTCCTGGCTGTATTTCGGCGGCAGATTTTGTTCCTTGGTATAACGGGCATCCTGACTATGCAAATGTTAACCCTCCTCTCAAAGGTAGGTACGCGATAGTTATTGGTGCGGGAAATGTTGCGATGGATTGTGGTCGAATACTTGCTTTGGTGCCGCACGAATTAAATAGCACTGATATGGCCGATCATGCTCTTGAAGTGTTTCACGACAGCGCTATCCGAGATGTAACAATCGTTGGACGTAGAGGTCCAGAGCATGCAGCTTTCACATCACCAGAATTGCGCGAGCTTCCAAAACTTACTGAGACTGATGTTTTTATAAGAGAAGATCAGATAGCTGATGCAATTAATCGCGTTGGTGTCCGTTTAGAGAACGAGAAAGATTTACGCTCTAACCTAGAGGCGATGCGCGAAATTGCGCAGAGCGAACGCCGTGGAAATGATCGGAAGCTCTCGCTCGCATTCTTACTTACCCCCCTGGAAGTATTGGGATCTGGTCGAGTAGAACGCGTAAAGTTTGCCGTTAACAAAGTAGTTGGTGATGTGGTGACGACGAGCGATGAAATTATTGAGTTACCCTGCGACCTCTTAATTACAGCCATTGGGTATGAAGGAGCAGAGATTCCTGGCGTCGATAATGAAAGAGGGCGGATTGCTAACCATGAAGGAAAAATTCGTGAGGGCGTTTATGTAGTCGGCTGGGCTAAGCGTGGGCCATCTGGTGTGATCGGAACGAATAAGAGCGACTCCAGCGAAGTGGTGAAGCGAATACTTGCGGAATTGCCCGATACTCCTAAGGGAGCAGTGGATGTCGTTACGCATCTCGATAGCGAAAAGATCGTGACCCACGAAGGGTGGAGCGCCATTAATCTGGCAGAAACTTCCGCGGGAGCCGAGCTGGGTAGACCGCGCCAAAAGGTAGTTTCATGGTCTGAGTTACTGAGTTTGGGCGGGGTCAAGAGCACCTAGTAGGCTCTGCCACGCTCCAAAAGCTCCAACAGCACTGCGCCCGTAGCTCAACGGATAGAGCATTTGACTACGGATCAAAAGGTTAGGGGTTCGAATCCCTTCGGGCGCGCATAGTTTTTACTTCAAATTATGGTTTTCTGTTTAACCAAATATTCGGCGGCACATTAGATGTCGGCGCTCGCTCGCCATACAACTTCTTGTAAACCCTTCGACCCGATAGATAATAAACAAAATGATTGATGGCCCTATCTAACTCGCGCCCTTTTAAATATTTCAAGTAGAGCTTCATTGTTGCTTTTGCCCACGGGTCACCGTGAAAGCCACTAGACATGACGTGGCCCACTTCATGGAGCATTGTTTCTTTATCAAAATGACAGAGAAACATCGCTCGTGATTCAGGATCCCACCAACCCATCGCGTGCGGAATATCGCGCTTAGCATTGAAATGAGAGTGAATTCGAACCCAGTCGATCTTTAACTTTTCTTTTTTAACAATTGAATTGAGGAGCAATAAAACAGGTTTCCACAATTTCCATGCCCGATGATCAAAATTCAACCCGGGTCGCACTTCAAAAGATAGGTCAGTCGCCCAGATGGGTAGTTTTCGATAGCGCCCAGCAATCTTTAGCTCAATTAAGCGGTTCGCACCCCTGTACCCCACATGAGAATAGTAGGACTGCTCGGAAGGGCTCCCGCTCTCGGTTTAGGTTCTGTTCTACAAAGAGTAGACTTACAGGGCAATTGCGTCCGTAGCTCAATGGATAGAGCATCTGACTTCGGATCAGACGGTTGGGGGTTCGAGTCCCTTCGGGCGCACTCTCTTAAACTAGGGAGAAGGATAAGTTAAGTGAATAACTCGCTAGAGATTGCTCAAAGCAACTTAACTTCCGTTTCAGTTCTTGTCTTCGTCTTAGGCTTTATCGCTGCCAGATTTAAAAGTGATATTCGTATTCCAGATGCTGTTTATCAAGTAATTTCAGTTTATCTTCTATTCGGCATTGGCCTAAAAGGTGGCGTATCTCTAAGTAACTCAGATGCGAGCAATATCCTCCGACCTCTCCTAGTTACACTCGCCTTAGGATGCGTCATTCCATTACTTGCATTTCTCTCGCTATCACGCGTGCGGAAGCTTTCAGAGGTAGATCGCGGCGCTATCGCAGCCCACTATGGATCGACTTCACTGGTCACTTTTACCGCAGCGCTAGTCCTTCTTGAAAATTTAGGGCGTCCATATGAGGGTTTT
>JACCEB011480167.1_pt1 | contig 21739 bp, 20 predicted proteins | sample 7454761 | NCBI WGS metagenome assembly JACCEB01 (sample SAMN15323454, study PRJNA562643) | freshwater metagenome | isolation source: river surface water | place: USA:Blue River Watershed | collected 2017-08-18 | reverse complement strand
GTAAAGATTCAATCCCGAACCGTTCCTTCAAAATTTGCATCATGTTTGTTTTTTTTTTATTTTTATTGTGTGTTATTTTGATGAACGAAATGGAATGGGATACAAAAAAAAAGAGGGGAAAAAATAAAAAAAATTGCAAGAGTAATTAAAAAATTAACAACAAATCATGTTGTGAAAATGCAACGCAACGCAATACAATGCGATGCGATACAACGCGTATACAAGTCATCGACCGCCTAGCGGCTTAGAGGCAAAATACAACTCACATACACACAAACCACATATATATACATTTTTTCTGAAAAAAAAAATCAACTAAAAAAAAAGAATGACTAAAACAACGTCTGATAATTCTCGGGAAGCTCATCAATGGTCACTCCATAATGTCTCTCGATATTTTTCATGTTAAAGACATCACGTTTGGTGATGAAATTGATGGCCAATCCTTTGCGTCCAAATCGTCCACTTCTTCCAATGCGGTGCAAATATGTCTCCACGGAACGAGGAATGTCGTAATTGATGACCGTACTCACCTGTTGAATATCGATTCCACGCGCCGTTAAATTCGACGAAATCATAAAACGATGGGCGCCCTGACGGAATTCCTTGATGACGGCATTGCGTTCGGGTTTGGTCATGTTGCTGTGGATACAACAGACGGGGAAGCCATCCTGCTTCATTCCCTCATACAAATTGATGACGCGCTCCACATTGTTGGCATAAATCATCGTTTGGGTCAATGTCATCCTTTCGAACAAATCGCGGAGACAGACATATTTCTCGCGGTCATCGTGCAACGCCACAAAGTATTGTTTGATCCCATCCAAATTCAATTCTTCGGGTTTCATGATGATGCGCACGGGATCGCGCATGAAACGTTCGCTGATGCGATGCATGGCATCGGGCATGGTCGCACTAAAGAGGGCAATCTGCACGTCGGAGGGCAATTGCTGGAAAATGTAATAGATTTGGTCGCGGAATCCATTGGATAACATTTCGTCGGCCTCATCCAAGACACACAACTTAATCGAACTGGTTTGGAGAGCCCGGCGACGAATCATGTCGTGGATGCGTCCCGTGCATCCAATCACCAAATGGGGCGGATTCTCGCGCAAATCTTGGACTTCTTCTTGGACATTGGTGCCACCCAACAAGGTGCGAATACGGATGCCCTCGATGAAATTCGACAGCGACGTCGCCACACTGTGGATTTGACTGACCAATTCGTGGGTGGGAGCGATGATGATGGCCTGGGGCGCATTTTGTGTCACATTGATTTTGGTGAGAGCCGAAATGGTGAAACTGCCCGTTTTGCCTGTTCCCGATTGGGCTTGGGCAATCACATCCTTGCCCTGCATGATGGGATAGATGGCCTTTTGTTGGATTTCACTCATGGATTCGAAACCCATACTGTATATCGAACGCAACAAATCCGACGATAAATCCAGATCATCCCATTTTTTGGCATATTGGGTGAGGGGATGGGGCGCGGCTTCTTCTGCAGCTGCTACGCCCGTGGTTTCGTCCGTGACTCCAGATTCATTTCCTTCCGAAACAACCGGGTTATTGGTTTTTGTTTCTTCTTCCATGTTTTTTTTTGTTTTTTTAAACTTTGATTGTGTTTGTGTTTGTGTTTGTGTTTGTGTTTGTATATCAAAAAAAATATATCTATATATATTTTTTTGCTGATATCGAACGGATTTTTGGTGAAAGATATGGAATTTCCAATCCGTATTGTTTATATGGGTTTTTGTTCGGACAAATCATCGAACATATTCACAAATATAGTCATGACAGGTTTGTAAAACTTCATTGAAAAGTCCGATTATTTCGCATTTTTCTTCTTCATTCATCATGGTAAATACATAATTTAATTGTGTTTGATTCAATCCGCGGGTGTTGCGAATATCATGCTTTATCTGCGCAACTATTTTTTCTTTTTTTGCTTCTTCGGTGGGGTTCATATTTTTTTTTTTTGAATATGAGTTTGTTATATTCGTTATGTTTGTTATGTTTGTTTTTTTTTTACAATGGCATTTTTTCTTGCTTTGAAAACGATATAAACCATCCAAAATATACCTTGTGTATCACTTTTAGCAGGTTGCGTTTTGTTTGATTCATTTTTTTTAAAACAATACATTTAATAGTTATTTGTTTTTTGTTTTCGTTTTTCATTTTCCGAAAAAAAAAGAGACAATAATAATTATTTTTTTTTGTTGTTGAAAAAGAGAAAAAAAAAACAAGACAAAAACAGCATAACAAGAGTACCTTAAACAAAACCAAAACCCCCCAAAAAAAGATGACGTCGACGACGACCACCACCAATTCATTGTCTTTTGGACATTTGTATACAGTCGAACAATTTCATGGGTTTGGATTAGGAACAATATCGGATTCCGTCCGTGCCTTATTATTGGATATGGAATCCAAATTGGAAATTGTGGAATATCCAAGTATTCAAGAAAATTCGTCCCGGCATCATTATGCATCTCGTTTTGAAAATGATCGTGGAACAGGAGGAGGAGGTGGCGACGCAGACGCCGCCGACGACGACGACACCGATCGAAATTATCGGCGGGATAAACCAAGAAAAGCCCCAGAAGGCTGCGTTTCTCCTTCATCCAATAACGATGGAGGCCGCATCATACAACGTCGTTTAGCCCCCCAAACGACTCTTCGTATGGGACGTTCGGGTTTAATGGCAACACAGCCCGAATCCTCCACACAATCACTTCGTGAATTGATGGGGAAAACTGTCACCAGCACGTCGTCGACCAATAATAATAACAATATACACAATAATAGTATAGCTTCGTGGGAGAGGCAACAACAAGTGCCTACAACAACAAATTATCGTGGTTCTTCAAATGAAGGGACGGATCGAAAACCTTCTCGGAGCGAATCCGAGCAGAGGAAACCGTTGGTTACAACGGTCATGCCCGACGAACAATGGGAATTAATACGCTCTTTCAAAGCCACGAAAATCGAAGTCAAAACGGGTGTCGACAAAATCATCAACGATATTCGTATTATTTTAAATAAAATGACACCCGCCACCATGGAAAAACAAAAGACCTCCCTCATGGATCAATGTCATCAATATTTTACCGCTTTAGCAGATCTCCAACAAAAGAAAGCAGCAGCAGCAGCAGCAGAACAAACCAACAACGGAGAAGAACCAGAAGAACAAAGAAACAACGACGAAGACACCCAACGCTTGGCCCAGACCATCTTTGATATCACATCCACGAATCGTTGTTATGCGGACATTTATGCGTCCGTCATGGTGGATTTAGTCCGCGAATTTGCCGTTTTCCAAGAACGGCTGGATTATTTCGTCCATCATTTCTTGGAGAAAAGCCAACAAATTGTGTTTGTGGATCCCGACGTGGACTACGATGGATATTGTGTGTATGTCAAACAATCGGATGGTCGCAAAGCTACGGCGGCTTTCATATCGGAATGTTGCAAGAGAGGCATAGTCGGCAAAACCGAAGTCATTGACATTGTGTGTGACACGTTGGACATTATTTTGGAGCAAAAAGACCAAGCCAACAAATCCAAAGAAGTTGAAGAATTAACCGAGATGGTTTTCATTTTGGTGACACTACTGCGACCCATTATGGCCGACGAACCCCGTTGGCAAGATGGCGTCCAACAAGAAATTGAACGCATTTCCAAGTTGAAATCCAAAGATCACAAATCCCTGTCGAATCGTGCCGTGTTCAAATTCATGGATATGATGAAAAAATAAAAAAAAAAAAATAAAAGAATGGGAAAAAAGGGGATTAAAAAATATATATATACTCAGGGGATTAAAATTTGTTTGTTTGTTTTTTGTTTGTTTTTTGTTTGTTTGTTTGTTTTTAATTTGTGGAAAACATGGATCCAAAGAATAAACCAATCAAAGAACGCCTCACTCATATCATTTGGCAATTAGAAGGCAACGAAGAATCCGATCATGTGATTTTAAATCTTATAAAATCGTTGGAATGTCGTATGCAAGAACGCAAAAAACGATTACAATTGCCTTTTGCTTGGGAATCTCATTAGCCGATATCGGTTCATCGATGGTACCATTCCGGTCCTTTGGACCGTGAAAGGTTAGAACAAAAAAAACAAAAAAAATAAGAACAATTGTGTGTGTGTATTGTATATATATTTTTTTTTGTATTGTATTTGATATGTGTAAAAATAATGTATTTTTTTAAAGAAAAAATTGTATACAGAAAAAATTGATTTATAGGATAATTATTCTCTTTTTTTTTAATTACACGCAAAATTGAATAAAAAAAAAAGAAAAAAACACAAAACCGAAAAAAACAGACCCAAAAAAACCGAAACCACATGTCTCGTGTACATTCACGCTTGAATAAATCCATTCAATATCAGGAACATCGTACCGTGGACAAAGAAGACGAAGATGGTGAATATCCTGTGTTGGAATTGCATGTGGGTGATGCGGCGTATTCCATCATCGTAGGCAAACCCAAATATACCTATGCCAAAGAATACGTGATTTATTTTCCCATTTATTTGGTACAATATGGCGGCATTATTCGCGCACAAATTGGCGTGTTTGAAGTCTCCCCGGGACATGTCACCGAAGTATGGCAACCCGCCAAAGGTGGACTCAATATAAAGAAAGCACCCTCCCCACTCTTTTATTCCTTTGTCAACGAATCCTTTTTGGAAGCAGCCCATTGCCGTGTCGATTCGTTTCGGAAACATCGTGATGCCGATTTGTCGTCTTCGTCCTCGTCGTCGACCAAACAGAGAAAACAACAACACCTCAAAAATATTATACAACCCATATCTTTAGAAAAAGACGACGACAACGACCAAGATGACAAAAACGAAGACGAAGACGAAGACGAAGACGAAGACGAAGATGAAGCACGTTTCTCTCTTCCTTCCACAAAGAAGAAGAATAAGAAGAAGGATGGTGCCGCAACAGACGATGAAGAAAACAAAATCGACGTGGATTCCATTTTCCAATCGGTGGAACCCGCCAAAAATCTGCCCGAATTACCCGAAGAAACGGAAGAAACCGCCGAAAAACAACGCAAATCATACGATAGCGAAATCGCATCCGTGGACAAACAACATCACTCTTGGCTACAAAAACACATGAAAAGCACGGCGTATCGCATTCTGCCAATGGATCCCCAGAATTCGTTTTTCAAGGCCGTCGTGGATGCCTTCTCCCAAGTCGGCAAGAAAACCACCGTCACCCAACTTCGTCGATTGTTGGCCGACCATTTGACCGACGAAGTCTTTGAAGAAGAACGACAACTCTATGTCCAATTCAGCGTAGCGTTGGAAGAATTGGATCGCCAGATTGCGTCTCTCCGCGATTTGATTGATGGTCACAAAAAAGAAATCAAAAAGACGCCCGACAAATTCGACAAGTTGAAAGTCTTGACGGAAGAAGCCCAACAATGGACCCGCGAATTGGCCGACGTGGAAGCCCAACGCAAACAAACCGCGGCCCTCCGCACCCAATATGTGGGTCACATGGAACACATCCAAACGTTGGACGCCATGCGCGAACACATTCGGACGGCGGCCTTCGAAATCAACGCGTGGGGCATCCAAACCCTCGAATATTTGTTGAACATGAAAACGATTGTCTTTTCGGAGGAAGCCTTCGATCTCGGCCAAACCATGAGTGTCTTGCAATGTGGCGCCGTGCCCAAACAACTCGCCGACAAACAACGCTTCGAACCCGATTATTATATTCTGTTGGCCGTCGCCGCGTCGTCCAATGTGCATGATTTGGTGTCCTATTACGACCACACCATTTTCCGCTTTAAAGAAATCCCCTTTGATGTCAAGGTGAACATTTTGAAGAAATGCATGGAGAAAAATGCGGGACCGTTTTATTTCATTCCCGAATTCGAAAATCTGAAAACCAAATACCACATGGACGCCAACGATGGCCATCCCGACGATTTTTCCTTGTTGCCCGAATTCGAACGGGACAAATTGTTTGATCCCGACGTTGTCTTTGTCATTCACGAAAAGGGCAGCATCACAAAGAAACCCGGGTACGCCGACAACGAGAGCATCAAACACGCCAGCAAACTCCACGAATTTGCCAGTCTCGCCAACGTCAAGGGCTGGCGTCAAATCTTGGATGATTCCTATGGCAAGGTCCATTTAAATATTGACGGCAAACGTTGGAAATCAGTGGAACATTATGTGTTGGGTTCTCGCTACAAGAAATCACATCCGGATGTGTATGCTTTGTTTTCGTTGGGTTTTGACGAAGAAAAAGGAAAAGGAAAAGAAAAAGAAAATGGAGAGCCTGTTTCTGCTTCTGTTTCATCCTCCTCCTCCTCCTCCTCCTCCTCTTCCACCATCAAAATAGAATCCATCGCCACCGATTTGAAAATGGCGCGCAAATACGTCCAACAACAAGAAAAAAAAACATCCAACGGCAAAATCAAACAAAAAACCATCGCCGTGGATCCCTCGTTCGATGCCGAAAAAGAAAGAGAGATTGCATTGAAAGCCAAATTCTTGGACAATCTGGATTTGCGTCATGTCTTGGTATCGACCAAAAATGCACTTTTATTGCATGGAGGCAAAGTGGGTGTGGCCGCCCAACCCGACATTTTGTTGATGCGTGTTCGAAAAGAAGCGGCGCTTTTATAAAGTTTTTTTTTGTAAATATATATATTGTGTAAAGAATATATATATTCTAAATTGAGTTGAATTTCAAAATTCTTTTGTTTTTTTTTTCAAATCAGAACAAAAATGAAAAAACGAAAGACAACGAAATCGGCGGTGTCGGCGTCCATTGCCAAATGTTTAAACGTTGGTCATCAGACTCCCATCCATTTGTCCCCGGTCGTCAAACAAAATTTGATTCAATTGAGAGCGGCCATTTTAAACGCCCCCACCAATTTGTTTCATTCCACGACAGAAAAACATTCCTTCGCCGAGTACAAAGACCGCCATGCCGCCGACTATCAATTGATTCCCTCCTTCGCTCGTTCGTACATTGAACAACATGTTCCCACCCACTCCATGCATTTCGTCTATGATCATTCTACGTCGACAACTTCAACTCAGAATCCCCAAAAAATCGAAGTCCTCTTTTTCATCTTTGAAGACCGCGATGTTCTCCGCATTCCTTCGTGGATCCGGAAAATGAGCCAATGGTTGCATGTCGCCCTGCAACAACCCTCGCAACCCGGATGCCGACGTCCCGAACACTTGCAAATGACGTTTTTCTTGACGCCCATAGAGAAAATGATTCCCTCTCGCACCAACGTCATTCCCACCGAAGAAAACATCAACTCCGGATTCACGTTTTCGTGTCGCAAGAACAATCAGATTCTGTTGTTTCGACGCGAAGACTTGTTCAAAGTATTTCTGCATGAGACATTTCACGCACTCGGATTGGATTTTAGCAGTCGATACGAAGACGCCAAGAGAGACGTCGATCCGGACATTCTCCGTTGTTTTCCCGGATGTTCGCCCCACTTGGATGTGTCTCTCTTTGAAACGTACTGCGAGATTTGGGCACAATGTATTCATTTGTTGTTGTTGACCGCCCCCATGGATGCACCGAACACCCTGGATGCGTTCTTGCGGGCTCTCCTCGTGGACCGGCGATTCGTTTGTTACCAAACCCACAAATTATTACAACATTGCTACCATCGGCGATCTTATCGAGATTTACTTCTGAAGAGTGGGGAAATAAAAACGGAATACAAAGAACACACCAATGTGTTTGCCTATTTTATTTTGAGAGCCGGCGTCCTATTCTGTTTGGACGACTTTTTCCAGATTTGTTTATCGGGGAACAAGATATGTTTATCGGGCAACAAAGATGAAGAAGATGAAGAACGAGATAGTACACTTGGTTGTTGTCTGATGATGGATTATGAGAGACAAGTACCCCTTTTGAAACGGTTGATTGTGGAGACAACCCACAAACATCCCGATTTGTTCGCCGAGATGGAATTCTTGTCGTCGGGATCCAGAGATAAACGGTGTCTTCGCATCACGCGTCGATCGGCGCGAATGACTTCGTTTTGAGAGAAAAGGAGTGGACGATGTCTGTATCAAAATCCATGGATGGCAAAGGCTCCTTGGTCCTCTAAATATTCGAGAAAAAATTTGTCAATGGTGGCACGGATTTCCTGGAAATGATCGGGGGCCATTTTGAAATGCGGGTTATCCGCAAACTCCGTTTGAAGACACTCCTCGCAACAACTCGTCACACCCGAGTCATTGTTTGGATCGATATTTATGTATTGGTCTTGGAAGAGAGTTTCCTTGCCACATTCGTCGCATGTTTGAAATTCGAGGTAGGGCGCAAATGCCAGGATTTTGTCCGTGAAGAAAGACAGAGACCGAATGGTGCGGTCCAAACGTTGGCTGCGTGCGCGATCTTGAATCAAGAAAATATCCTCGGTTTTCACGTCGGGTCTTCCGAAGACGGCATAGGGATCGCGAAAGTCGAACATGTAGTTAAACACACCGCTGTAATATTCGGCACAGGCTGCCTCTCCCCGTTGGGTCGAGGACTTGACGTAATCAATGTAATAGAGATGGTTGGCGTCTTTACGGTGATCAATCATATATTGAATGGCCCCTTCGTACATTTCGTGCGTTTCAAAGAAATAAAGAAATCTCCCAAACGGACAATGTTTGTCTACGACGACGGCCGGACGATGGAAAATATACGTGAATATCAAATCGTAGAATACATTTTCGTCGTCGTCTTCGTCGTATCCGTCGTATTTGCGACTGAATACGTAATGCACCTCCTTCATTGGATTCTCCACTTTATCAATTTTGGAGGAAAATACGCGGTCGGGATGGTCAATTTTGGGCGGTGCAGACGACGACGACGGTTGTTCCGGTTTCTCTTCATTTTTGTTTTGTGCATCTTCTACCCTGACATCATGAATGATTTTTACTTCCTCATCCGAATGGAAAAAGAGTTTCTTTATAAAGTTCATTTTGTGCGTATTGAGAGAGGCAAAAAAAAGAAATATGAATATTAACCATTGGAGGAGAGAGTCTTTATATTTATTTGTTCACGGTTTAAAAAAAAAATGGAAGAAGAAAAAGAAGAAAACAAACAATTCTTTGTGTATTTGTTATTTTGCAACAAAGAACACAAAGGGGACAAAACCTATGTGGGCGCCACAATCGATTTGGACCATCGGTTGCGACAACACAACGGAGAGATTAAAGGCGGCGCCGTAGCGACGACCTCCCAAGTGGCGCAAGGGTTCACCTGGATCCGGTTGGCCCACGTCGCCGGCTTCCCCACATGGCAAGCGGCCCTCCAATTTGAATGGCGTTGGAAACATTTGTCGAGAGGTTTGATGTCCCGAATCAAAGATCCTGTTGCCCGGCGAGCGCAAGCTCTCCGCGATTTGTTGGCATTGCCCCAATCCACCACAAAGGCCATTCCTTATGCCGAATGGCCCTCCGGTGGACCCGTCGTTCACGTGGAAGATGATTTGTTTGCTCTATATTCTCCCTTTGGATGACCATCTTTTAATGGATTGATTTATAGGGGGCGAGCGAAGCGAGCCCATACAACGAACCATCCACCATAAACATTTCAACCTCTCGATTTCATTAAAAAACAAACCCTCAAAAAAAACGGTGGAGAGAATGCAAAGTCGTGGATGACCATCTTTTCATGGATTGATTTATGGTAAACCACTTAAAAGATGTGGCCAATGGAATACACAATCTTGTTTGTTTTTTCTTTGTCTCAATCCATCCGTTTTTTTTTGTTTGAACACACAAATGGAATTCAGTTCGTATATTTGGGGTGCAGAGAGGGACGGTTCGAGTGCTTACCGTTCGAAAATGGCGGCCTTTGATTTTGATTGGACTCTCGTCAAACCAAAGGGCAACCGCAAATTTCCTCGTTCTGTCGGGGATTGGGAATGGTTGTTCCCCTCCGTGCAAGAAAAACTGCGCGCCTTGCACCATGACGGATACATGATTGTTTTATTCACCAACCAATCCAAAAATTGGAAATTCTCTCAAATTCAAGAAGTCACGGTGGCGTTGCAGTTGGGAGGTCCTGTGCATGTGTATGCCGCTTTTTCCAAGGAACACCATTACAAACCCAACCCTTTCATGTTCCATCAATTGGAATTGAACTCCTCCGTGCCCATTGACAAAGAACAATCGTTTTTTGTGGGCGATGCTCTCGGACGCCCCGATGATTTCTCCGATTCCGACCGTCGATTTGCCGAAAACATTGGCATTCGATGGATGTCTCCCGAAGAGTTTTTTTGTGGTGATTCGACTACGACAGTGGCGACGGAAGAAGAAGAAGAAACCGCAATCGATAAATTACAGATTCAACCAAGCGAAGAGAGAGAAATCATTGTCATGATGGGATACCCCGGGGCGGGCAAATCCACGGTGGCGAACCAGCTGGTTTCGGACTATGTCGATAAATATGTTTGTATTCACGGCGACGAACACAAAACCTCCAAGAAAATGATCAGCGTGGCCTCTCAAGAACCACAGAAATCCATCATCTTCGATGCGACCAATTCGAATAAAGCCAAACGCCAAGAATACATTGCTTTTGCCCAAAAACAAAACATTCGTGTGATTCGATGTGTTCATGTTGACACGGTGCAAGCCATTGCCTATGCGCGCAATTTAGCACGCGAAGGAAAACCCGTGCCGCGGATTGCGTATTCTGTGTATGCCAAACATTTTGAACCCCCTTCCGTTGACGAAGGGTTCACCGAAATCATTACTTTGTAGGCTTGCATTTTTCTAGAGTAATATATATTTATTTAATTACTTGTTGTAAATATATATAATCAAAATAACGGCATTAACGTCTTGGCACTCTCCGGAGAGAAAGCCATGTCCGAGCAATGATCGCATCCAAGCTTCGCAATGCGTCGAACGGGGATGCGCGGTTTTTGTTTCGACAAATGTTCCTGCCGATACCGATCATTGAAAGAGAGATCCAAGACCGGATCGGATTTTGAATAAATATGTGTGATTTGGGTGTTGGGAGACTGGTCGTAGGCAAAGGATGTCATCCTCTCGAATTCCGCGGTTGACGCAATACCATGAATCTCCGACATCATGGCAATGCAATGTTCGACGCCCTTGTATAAATAGAATTTTTGAAACCATGGATCCAGCGCATACTTGTCGATGACCCGTTTTATTTCGGCGTGACGCCAATGATGTTGATACATATATAACACGATGAAATAATAATAGAGAATATCGAGGCGGAAGATCCAATTCTTGTGGAAATGACGCATGACATGGGGCACGGAGAGCGGCGTATCATAGGTGATGATGTGTTTGACGCAGTTGACGGGGATGGCAGGATGCGACAAGTGTTGCATGACATGGCTGGCGAGGACACCCCCCGAGGAGAATCCCACGATGGTGATGCGTTCGATGATACCGTTGTTTTGTTTGTAAAATTGAATGAGAGAGGCGGCAATTTTTTCGGCCACCTCTATGCTGGATTCGTGTGGATTCTCGTAGACCAGGACGGTATTCTGTTGGAGAAACGCGGCATCCTGTTTCACCAAATCGTCAATCGTTTTTTTAATGTATTGTGTAAACGAACAATCCATTAAACCCGAGAGAAACAATATGACTTTTTTATTTTTGTTCTTTGTCAAAGACTCGCCTCGAAGAGGAGAGGCAACCTGTGGTAAAGACTCGCCTCGAAGAGGAGAGGCAACCTGTGTCACTGACCACCTCTCCCCTTCGGGTCGAGGATTTGGTGAAGAGATCCACATGTTTCCATGATCCATGTTTTTATTGTTTGGTTGAAGGAGGAGGAGGAGAGGACGGAACGATCTCTCGACAGGATACGATTGATGGGCAATATAAAGGTAGCGAAGAATGACCCAACAAATTTGAAAGAAGAATAAGACCATCACAAATAAATCAATTCAATTCAATTCTTTGTTGAAAATTTTTGATTTTTTTTTTAAATTTGTAATAGAAAAAAAAAAGAGAGACAAAGAAAAACAAAGTTAAAATATTGAGGTAAGATCATTATTTAATTCTGTTTTTTTTAATTCAGTCGGAAACTTTCATTTTTTTTTGTTGGTTTTGTTTTAAGATTGGATTGGATAGAAAAGTTGGAATAAAAAAAAAAGAAAAGAAGAAGATAAAGAGAAACAACCATGTCATCCTCTTCGAACCAAATCTATGGAGATATTATGCCCTCCCGTATCATCGGCATGCAGTTCAGTATTCTGTCGCCCGAAGAAATACGCAAGAATTCCGTCGTGCAAATCACGCGAAAAGATACCTATATGGGAGGATTGCCTGTGGAAGGTGGTTTGTTTGATCCACGCATGGGTGTCTTGGAACCCAAAATGATTTGTCCCACGGATGGATTGGGCTACATTCATACACCAGGCTATTTTGGCCACATTGAAATGGCACGTCCAGTGTTCTTCATCCAACACATCAAAGACATTAAGAAAATCATTCGTTGTGTGTGTTTCAAATGTAGCCAATTGTTGTTGAGCAAAGCACGCCACCGCCACATTTTGGAGTGGAGTGGCGAGGATCGCTGGAAATATGTGAGCAAATTGGCGAAATCGGTGAAACGTTGCGGGGATTCGACGGGCAATGGATGTGGTTATTTGCAACCGGCCAACATCAAGCTCGACGATTTTTCGACGATTCAAGCCATTTGGAAACCCATGGCGGCAGGCGAACCGGCACCCCGATTGACGTTGACGGCCGAAATTGTCTTGCGCATTTTTAGCCGTATTTCCGACGAGGATGTGAATTTCATGGGCTTCAGTTCGGTGTGGTCGCGCCCCGAATGGATGATTTGTCAGGCATTGCCGGTGGCGCCACCCGCCGTGCGTCCTTCCGTGAAACACGACGCCCAACAACGCAGCGAAGACGATTTGACGCACATTTACATCAACATCATTCGCACCAACAATGATTTGAAGAAGAAAATTGAAGACGGGGCCAATCCGACCATTATTCGCGAATTGACCCTCGAATTACAATACTATACGGCGATGATTGTCAACAACAAAGTCAAGGGATCGTCGCCTTTGACCCAACAACGTTCGGGACGTGCCTTGCAATGCATCATGGGACGCTTGAACACGAAAAATGGACGCATTCGCAACAATTTGATGGGCAAACGTGTGGATTTCAATGCGCGATCGGTCATTACGGGCGATCCGAATTTGTCCATTCGACAACTCGGTGTGCCTTTGAAAATCGCCAAAAACATCACGAAACCCGTTTTGGTGAATGAAATGAACCGTGCCTTCTTGACGAAATTGGTGGAAAATGGACCGGACATTTATCCCGGCGCCAAGATTTTAGAACGACGCAATGGCAACCAGATTTCGTTGCGCAACGTAGACCGTTCCATGCTCGTCTTGGAAACCGGCGACATTGTGCATCGCCATATGATGGACGGCGATTTTGTTCTCTTTAATCGCCAACCCAGTTTGCATCGACCCTCGATGCAGGCACATGAAGTCAAAGTCATGAAACGCGGCGACACCTTTCGCTTCAATATTTCCGTGACTAAGCCTTACAATGCCGATGGACCACCGCAGCATAATATGCTGTGGACCCTTTCAAAAAATTAATAAATTTGAAAGTCGACGTCGGCAACAGGGGAAACTGAAAAGTTTGATATCCTCTAGTGAATAATTCAATAGAATGTAAAAATGGAAAATAATATAAAGCATACATGCTATGATGATTTTTATATTCCATTACAATTTCAAGAATTATTTGCGAAACACCTTGATGCGGGAAGTCCCTTAGAGCCCCCCACTACCAAATGCATTTTGGGAAACCAATGCATGGCCGAGATAAGGAACTCGGGTATGGTAATAATGTGTGGGGATTGGGTAATCCGCAGTGTTACTGTCTACGTCCGTGTTTATATATAAAAAAAATATATATAAAATGGTTAGGATATGACAGGCATTCAGAGACTGAACGGGTGTTGGTGAGCGATGAAGGATTTAAAAAACCATCCTGAGCTTGCTTAAGATACAGTCCGGCCCCTTTGGAAACTTGGGGGGAGTCACCGTTCGACGGGGATAAACCACAGCATATGTTTTGTTTATCTTGTCCCCAACAGGAGGCGTGAAAAGCGTGCAACCTCCTAGTCTGGATTTTTTATTTATTCCAGGCAACATGACCAAATTGCGGGGAGTCCCTTAGAGCCTTTTTTGCTACCACTTCCAACTGTTTCGGAAACGAACGAATGGAAGGATCTCGGTTAATTGCCGAACCCGATGGTAAAAACGCAAAAGGATTGGGTAATCCGCAGCCAAGCTCCTAATGGGTTTTTGTTTGTTTCTTTTGGTTTCTTTTTGTTTGAAAACAAAAAAAAAAGAAAAGAAGAAAAAAAAACTACGGAGAAAGGTTCAACGACTAGACGGTTGTGGGTTTATGGTGTTTTGACCATGAGCTTAAGGTATAGTCTATTCCCCTTTTGAAAAATTGGGGTGAAGAAAATATTCAGGAGATGAATATGCATATGGGCCAAAATGTATTGGCCGAGACGGAATTGCGCTGTTTGGCGGCCATTCCGACGCAAATTATCAGTCCGGCAAATAATGCCCCCATTATTGCCATTTATCAGGATTCGTTGTTGGGATCCTATCGTTTTACACGGGATGTCATTGAATTTTCTCCGCGTGATGCCATGAATTTATTAATGTCCTTTGAACGCGTCAACATGGATGCTCTTTTGCACAAAGACGTCATTACCAATTTCGACATTTTGTCGCAGATTTTGCCGCCCCTGACCCTCAAATACAAAACGGATTTGTGGGACAATGAACGCGAGAAAGGCAAAGATCCCGCTCTGTCCAACAATATTTTGGAGATTCGCAATGGCCAGTATTTGCGTGGTCAATTAGAAAAGAAATCGTTGGGCGGCGGTGCCCGTGGTCTCATTCACCGCATTTGCAACGATTTTAGCAATCGTCGTGCCGCGGATTTCATCGATGATCTACAGAATATCATCACCGAGTACATGAAACAGAGTTCGTATAGTGTGGGCGTCAGCGATTTGATTTCCAACCAACAGACCAGCGACGAAATTGCCAAAATTCTCAACCGACGCAAAATGGAAGTCGCCGAACTCATTCAAAAAGTACACATGGGTGTCTTTGAAAACAACACGTCGCACACCAACCAAGTGGAATTTGAAACCCAAGTCAACAACATTTTGAATGACGCCACCAAGGATGGCGACAAGGTCAGTCGCACCAGTTTGCAACAAGACAATCGTTTTTTGATGATTGTCAATTCGGGTTCGAAAGGTTCCCTCCTCAATATTTCCCATATGATGTCGTGTTTGGGCCAAGTCAACGTCGACGCCAAACGTGTGGCGTATGGATTTGATAGCCGGACGTTGCCCCATTTTAGCAAATTCGACGACAGCCCCGCCGCTCGCGGATTCATCGAGAATTCGTACATCAATGGGTTGTCCGCCTCCGAATTGTTTTTCCATGCAATGGGCGGACGCATCGGATTGATTGACACCGCTGTCAAATCGGTGGCTTGGGAGACCCCGGTTTTCATTCGCGTGAATGATAATTTGGTGTATACGGAAATTGGAAGATGGATTGACAGTTTGCTTGACGATCCAAATTTTCGAGATAATGTCGTGTATTCCCCCGAAGACCGGAACATGGAATCGTTGAATATTCCCCACAATGTGTCCATTCCGTCCATGTCCATGAAGGGGGTCATGTCTTTGAAATCCGTCACCCATGTCTGTCGCCACGATCCTGGGGATGTCTTGTACGAAATTGTCACCGCGTCGGGAAGAAAGGTGATTGTCACGGCGAGTAAATCATTGTTGGTTTGGAATCGTCAATTGGCGACGTTTGAGGAGCGATTCACAACGGACATTCATGTGGGTGATCTCTTGCCCGTTCACCACAAATGTTTGGACTTTGGTAATTTTAAGAACCCTTTGTTGCATGACGATCAATCCTATAAATATTCGTTGTTGGAAATCATGGAAATGATTGTTCAGATTTGCAAATGGAAACAAGAAAATGTGATTCCCGTGGATTTTTTTCAAGATTCGAGAAATCCACCGATTTTGGTGAAAACCCTCCTTCAATTATACGATAGTGGTGATTTAGATGTCGTCGTTTGTCAATCACAACGGGACTGTGATTTCATATCGATGGCGTTCACGTCGACGTCGAGAACCGTCATGATTGGTGAGCCATGGACAATTTTTTTGAATTCGGCTACATTCTTTCAACATTCCAAAGTCAACGATGTGTCTTTGGATCCCATTGTTTCCATGCGCGCCATTGATCCAACGAGCGACGAACGCCGGTTTCGGAAAATGTATGACATTACGGTTCCTTCCACCCTCAATTTTGGGTTGGCGAATGGGTTGCAAGTGCGTGATACCAGCCAAACCGGATATATTCAACGTCGTTTGATCAAAGGCATGGAAGATTTGAAGGTGGAATATGACATGACGGTGCGCAACAACAAGGGCAAAATCATCGAATTTGCCTATGGCGACGACGGCTTTGATCCCATGAAAACCGAGGGACAAGATTTTCCCCTGTTGAGTATGAGCATCGAGGACATTTTCATGCATCACGATTTCGACGACCGTCATTTAGGCGATGTTTTCGTCAAGGAAGCGGCGTCCAAGTTCCGCAAAGAAGCCGATGCCTTCAAGACACGTTGCAGCCTACAAATCGCTTCCATGCTGGGATTCCGCGACGAATTGGTGGAAAAGGTGTTTCGTTTCAAGGACGACACGGCGGTGGTATTTCCCGTATCTTTCCGCCATTTGGTCAATATGGTCCAAGGCAATTTCTCCCTGTCGGCGAATTCATTGGTGGACATCACACCCCTGCGTTTCTACGAACTCGTCGACCAATATTTCGCCAAAATCCAATCCATTCGGTGCGTGCCCGTGAGTCGGGTCTTTCAAGCCATGTATTATTTCTTTTTGAATCCCCGCGATTTGTTGTGGACACGCCGGTATCACGAGAAAGCCGTGGTCTATTTGTTGGAAATGATTTTGCTCAAGTACAAACAAGCCATCGTGCATCCGGGGGAGATGGTGGGGGTGGTGGCCGCCCAAAGTATTGGGGAACCCACCACACAGATGACGCTTAATACTTTTCACTTAGGGGGTGTTTCTTCCAAGTCAAACGTTACGAGGGGCGTTCCGCGCATCGAAGAAATTTTGCGCTTGACGAAAAATCCGAAAAACCCTTCACTCACGATTCATATGTTGCCCATGGACGAAAGCAATGGCGAAAAGGCGAAACAATTTGCGACGATGATTGAGCACACGAAATTATCGGAGTTGGTGAAAACAGTGCAAATCTGTTTTGATCCTCATGACGAACAAACCACGTTGGAAGAGGATCGTGCCTTTTTGGATCAATATTATGCTTTTTCGAAATTGTTTGCTGAATGCAACAAGAAAACCAAACCACGCAATCATGATGACCAATCAATGATGACAGAAAACCAAAACCAAGGACAACAAGAAGACCCAGAAGAAGAAGAAGAAGAAGACACCAAATCGAAATGGATTGTTCGTATGGAAATGGATACGGAAGCCATGTTGGATAAAAACATTACCATGGACGACATTCATTTTGCCTTGCAAATGAGTCCCTTTGGCATTTCCAAAGAATTGCATTGTGTCTATTCCGATTTCAACAATGATAAATTGGTGTTTCGTTTGCGTGTCGACAAGGATTTCATGGCCAAAGACAAGAAACGTCGCGGGATCCCGGATCCTTTGGACCAAAGCAATGAGATTCATTTCTTGAAACGTTTCCAAGACAAATTATTGAGCAGTATTGTCTTGCGCGGCGTCGAAGGCATCGACAAGGTGATTCCACGCAAACTCCAGAATATGGTGGAGAAAACCAATGGACAGTTTGCGAAGAAAGATACGTGGGTCCTCGATACGACGGGCACCAATTTGATGGAATGTTTGGCGTTGGATTTTATTGACAATACCCGAACCTTTAGCAATGATATTCGCGAGATTTATGACGTGTTGGGCATCGAAGCCGCCCGTCAAGTCATTCACAACGAATTGGTGGAAGTCATGCAATTCAGTGGTGCCTATGTCAATTATCATCATATTGCCTTGTTGTGTGATCGCATGACGTGCAACGAGAATATGGTGGCGATTTTCCGTACGGGGTTATTCAGCGACGACATTGGACCCGTGGCGAAAGCCACCTTTGAAGTACACACCGAAGTATTGTTGGATGCCGCCCGCTATGGCGAATTTGATTCGATGCGTGGTGTCTCGGCCAATGTGATGTGTGGTCAACCCGGATATTATGGTACCAATGCGTTCCAATTGGTAGTCGATATGGATAATTTACAACGTTTGACGGCGGATTTGGTACCCGATCGTGATGCCATGGATATTGTCGACGAAGAATTACAACGTGATGTGTTGAATGTCGACGAAACGGGCAAACAATTGGAAATTTTTGTTCATAATGATTTCTCCGGTTCGGCGATGAATCATCATCCTTCGTCTGCCAAATCAAATCATGTCATTGTGGATGATGACTACGATATTGGATTCTAATGACCATGTTTTTTTATTTTTATCTTTACAATCAACCACCCAAAAAAAGTAATGTTTTTTTTTTAATTACATAAATTTTACCAAAAAAACGTCCATAATTAAAAAAAAAATTAAATAAAATGTTTTTGTTTTTGTTTTTTTTTTTATAAATGCAATTTTTCAAAACGTTCATTCACCGTTTGTTCTAATTCCACCAAATCTTTCCCCAATGCCTCCAAATCGGTATGAAACAGTGTAAATGCGTTTTTCATGGTATCTTCTATGGTCTGGAATCGCGTATCCATTTCTTGGGTTTTCTTGTCTTGCAAACGGACACGACGCGCCAATCCATCCGTGGATTGTTTGTTGGATCCCGCCCAATGATCCATGCGCCGATTGATATCGCGGATTTTCTCGTTGAGTCCCACCGTCCAATTCCATCGTGCCGTTTGATTCTCTCCGTCTTCCTGCAACTTGTAAATTCGGTGAGACAAACGACGGTACATTTGCACCATACAACCCAATACTAATGTCAATAAAATGGCATTGCAAATATCACTGGTTCCATACGTGCTTTCTTGGTCGGGTAAGGACATGCTTTATGTTGGTTCCTTGTGTTTGTTTTTTTATTTCCTTGCCTTTTGTTTGTTTGTTTTTTTTTTTAATTTCCTCGCATTTTATTTGTTTGTTTTTATATTTCTATTTGCACTTGTATTCGTATTTTTTATATTATATTTGCTGTCGTATGTTTGCATCAAAAATAGTAATTTGATCCAAAGGATGCGCCAAGTCATCTTCGAAGAAGAGACCGTCTTTGAGTTCTAATGTATGTTCTGAATCCGTCGTGGTTGATGTTGATGATGATGATGACGATGATGAATTGGTTTTCCTCCCGAAAACATAGGCTCCCCTTGGTACTGGCGTTGATTCCAGTGCGTTGTTTCCAATATAATTTAGGACAAAAAGAACACACAACAAAATGATAAATCCGACCATGGCATAAATGACCGAATTAGATAATGCCATGTATTGGGATTTGTTTGTTACAATTAAATGAATCGAATTCCGTGTTGCAATCACTTTTTTTTTGTATTTTTATAAATATAGATTCATTTTTTATTCTTTAATTTCATTTTATTTCATTTCATTTTTTTCACCAACAAATTCACATAACCTTTTTTAACAAAAAAAAAACAAGAAAAATGGGCGGAGGTCAAACCGAATGGAATATGCTTGTCAAGAAAATGTTCAAGGAAGGTCGTGGTAAAAATGCCGCGTACAAATTAAAAGATGCCATGCGTGATGCCAAGAAAGTCTACAAGAAAACCACCAGTTCTGTCGAGAAAGTGGGCAATGTCGCCAAGGCGGCCGTCACGGGTCGTCGTCGTCGTACTCGTACTCGTAGTAGTCGTCGTACTCGCCGCAACAGATAATTTATTCTTTAATTTTTTTATTTTTATATAAGATTTTATATTTGTTCACTATTTCGGATGATTGAACCACCTTATATAAAAAAACGCACTTTCACCCCCCTTCAAAAAAAAACAAGCCTAGGGAAGAGTTGTACGCCGACGAATCATGATCCGCAAATGACCAAATTGATCCGCCAATTTTCGAATATTAGGGACATTTGTTTCGAAACCATGCGTCATTTCCTCGTGAAACAATGGCATTTGCTGTGGAGAAATGGTGGTGGATGGCGATAAAATGGAATATGGACTTTGTCCATTCATTTTGCTGTCGATACTCGAACGGATGAAATAATAATATTCCGTCGACAAAAACGGCGCATTTTCATTCAATCGAAACCAATCAATCGATCGTAATCCTCGGAATTCTCCCGCACCACCCGTTTGCTCTTCTTCCAAGTCGTCGTCGTCGTCATCGTCGAAGTCAACGTCATCATTGTCTGACCAAATATTGCTGTCATTTTGTGATGCATTTTCGACCCCTGTAGACAATGACTCGGAACCGAAAATAGCATCCACGTCATCGTCGTGCCTGTCTGCGCGGTCTTGAAGATTGGATAAAGTGAATCCTTTGATCCCACTCGGATTGAAAAGCACCACAGGAATATTGTACTCTTGACAAAACATCCACAAATCGGTATCTGTGATGAAATATTGGCGACCTGTGATCAATTCATTGAACAAACGAAAAGATTCTTTGTGGATTGGATCGCGGGGAAGCAACCGTTCGGGGAGATGGCGACGCAGGGCACGCCGAATATATCTTTTTTCCGCCAAACAAATGTCCGACATCATGGCCGATTTTCCTTGTTTTTGGAGTGATTTCAACAAGAAAAACCACGTCTCCGCCTTTTCTTTGCTTGCCCATTTTCGATAGGCACGCACTAATAATCTTTTTATTTCATCGATGCCATGGTCTTCGGTGGCATCCGCATCCACATCCACATCCTCACCTTCACCATTATGTATTCCCATTTTTACGTCATACAATGATCGCATCATCGCCCATTTGCATGCCGTCGTATTTTTCAATTTGATTTCGTTCATGTTTCGTTTGAGATGGGACGCAAAATACCGGATCCATCCCGTTCCCTTGTTTCCTCGGATTTTAGGCAAAACTACGTCGATGCATTCGTTCGATAAAGACAACCGTTTCGACTCCAATATAGGTTCGTATGGGAGGGGTGTTCTTTCTTCTTCGTTGCCTTCGAGTGGTTCTTGCTGTTGTTGTCCATTGTCATCATCGTCTTCAAATGGTTCTTGTTCTTGTTGTGGTTGTTGTCCATCATCATAATCTACATATTCGTTTAAAAGAGAGAGTGATGGGACGGAGTATTCTTCTTCTTGTCCTTGTTCTTGGATAGAAGGAGGACTTGGTATTTGAATTGGGGGAGAGGGGGCATTGGTTGTATCCACAAAAGTTTCATTTATTGACGGTGGTACAGACAAAGATGGCGTTCGATCCACCAAGGTTTCATTTTTTGACGGAGGTACAGACAAAGATGGCGTTCGATCCACCAAGGTTTCATTTTTTGATGAAGATTTAGACAAAGATGGCGTTCGATCCACCAGTGTTTCCACCAGTGTTTCATTTAGCGATGAAGATTTAGACAAAGATGGCGTTCGATCCACCAGTGTTTCCACCAGTGTTTCATTTAGCGATGCAGTTTTAGACAAAGATGGC
>JACCEB011244304.1_pt1 | contig 21743 bp, 21 predicted proteins | sample 7454761 | NCBI WGS metagenome assembly JACCEB01 (sample SAMN15323454, study PRJNA562643) | freshwater metagenome | isolation source: river surface water | place: USA:Blue River Watershed | collected 2017-08-18 | reverse complement strand
CTGGATTTGATAAAGTTAAAAAAGATAATGGAACTTATTATGTAAAGTTTACACCATATTATAGAGCAGCTCTTAAGCTTGACATAGAAACACCCAAAACAAATAAATATAAAAATTATGTTAAAAAAAATAATTCAATTAAAGGTGAATTTGAAGGGGATATACATAAATTTTATGATGAAAATAAAAATATTCTTGTTAGAGGAGGTAGATCTAATGCATTGAAAATATTAAAAAAAATTAAATATTTTAAAAAATATAATACAGAAAGAGAAATTCCATCGTTAAGTGGAACAACACATTTATCAGCTTATATTAAATTTAATGTAGTATCAATAAGAGAAGTATATCAATATTTTAAAAAATTAGGTGGATCAAATAAATTACTTACACAACTTTATTGGAGAGACTTTTATATGCAAATTATGCACAATTTTGATGTAGTAAAACAACCATCATATAAAGGGCATATAAAATGGGAAAATAATCCAACTTGGATTAAGAAATGGAAAGAAGGAACAACAGGAATACCTATAGTAGATGCTGGAATGCGTGAAATGAATACTACTGGATGGATGCATAATAGAGTTAGAATGATTGTATCTAATTTTTTAATTAAAATTTTAAGATGTGATTGGATGATTGGAGAAAAATATTTTGCTCAATCATTAGTTGATTATGATTATTGTAATAATAAGGGAGGATGGTTGTGGAATTGTGGAAGTACAAAAATATCAGGTATTTCATTTAGTCTTGATTCACAACCATATTTTAGAGTATTTAATCCATGGAGACAAGCAGAAAATTATGATTCCGAATGTGAATATATTAAAAAATGGATCCCAGAACTAAAAGATGTTCCTAATAAAGATATATTAAAATGGGATGAAATGTGGGAAAATCATAAAAAAATAGGATATCCTAAACCAATTGTTGAAGATATACAAGATGAATTTAAGAAAACATTAAAATTATTATAAATTAATACATCTTAAACTTAGCAAATAATACATTTTTTTTGTTTTTTAATATATACATCTTTTTTAAAATTACATAAAAAATTTAATTGTTTTGAATTAAATGCTTTTGGAACAGCTTTTTTTACTTCAATAATTGCAACTTCTGGTGTTAAATTAAATTCAAACATTATCATCAAAGTTACTAAAAGAGGGGCTCTACCTAATCCTGCTTTACAATGAACACAAATATAATTATATTTTTTGATAATTTCAAGTAATTTTTTTATAATTATATCTGATGGTATTGTACCATCATCAAAATCTAATTCAATATAATCTATATTATGCATTTTATATATTTCCGGATCATATAATACATCTTTTGTGGCTTTAATTACAAGATTTATTTTCTCTTTTTCTAATATATCTATATAACTTGTTATCGAATCATTGCTTGGTGATGGCGTAATTAAAAATATTTTGTTATTTTTAATTAATTTATTTGTCATTTCATAAGCCATTATATAATCTATAATGATGTATTATTTTTAAATAAATTAATAATTATTTACGTTTCTGTGTTTGATCTTTTAATTTATAATATTCATCAATTAAATCATCATCCAAAAAATCTAATCTTATATCTTTTTTTAATTTTGGATCAATCTCTTTTTTAGAATATTTCTCTTTCTTTTTAGGTAAAGTATTTTGTGTAATATTTAATGATTTACTTTGAATATTTGATAATTTACTTATTGGTTTAAATTTTTCTTCTCGAGTATTAGCCAACATATTAAGTAATTCCTTTTCTTTATTCCATCCAGTAACATCAATAATATATTCATAACCACTTAATGGATTATATATGGAAACATAATCTACTGGTAATTTTTCATATATTTTTAAAAGTGCACAATATGCTAGAAGCTGTAATATCCATTCAATTTGAATTTGTTTTGCTGTTGATGTTTTAAAATCTACTATTTTTCTTAATGTTGCATCATACATATCAAGTTCTCCACATATCATATTATCAACATCTACAGTTGTTTTTTTAATATATATATCATTTTTTGCATATTTATTACAAAATATATTTATTCCATCATATATAGTTTTATTTGAATCAAATATAGGAAAACAATCCTTATAAAGTAGTCGTCTTCTATTTACATATATATTGGGACACAAAGACATATTATATATATGTTTTAAATCAATATCTTCATTTTTAATATATTTTTGATAAGATTGTTCCATTGAATTTGTAAATTCATTTGGTAAAAATCCATCTTTAGTAACATACACTTCATAAGGAAGCACATTAAGAGTTTTTGCTTTATTAATTATTTTATAAACTAGATCAGTTAAATTAGATAATTTTTTAGTAGGCCAATCGTACATTGTATCAATCATATAAATATATGATTCACCATATATCAATAAATTTTGAGCACATTTACTTTCTACATATATGGCATATTCAAAATGATTTAATTCAATAGAATATATAATACATTTTGCAATAGTATTATCTAATCCATTTGATTTTTTATTTTTTAATCCAAATTGTCTAGAAATATATGTATCAATATAAATACCATAATCTGATTGTAAATTATTTTTAATAATTTGTTCTTCTATTTTAGATGGATCATGAATTTTATCTTCTGTTGGTTTAAAATCTGGAATAATCTTTTTTTCTATCAAAAGTTCATAATCTTCATTTTTTAATTGCTGGATTAGTTCGGTTACTTTTGTCTGCATTTGAATTGAACGTTTATTATCACTTTCAAAATATGTTTTTCTAAATGTTGGAAATTCATACACTTCAGAAGGGATTTCTTTAATAAATCTACAAATAGTAGTTGAACAAAATGATAATTCTAATTCTAATTTTGCTCTAGTTACCGCTACATATAAAAGTCGTCTTTCCTCTTGAATTCCTATATCATCGCAATCAGATGGAAATATTTTATCATCTAGATCTATTATAAATACATATTCCCATTCACCACCTTTTATTTTATGAATAGTTGCTATACATACTTTATCTTTATAATCTTTTGAAAGATTTTTATCATTATCATTAATCATTGCTAAATAATTAATCTTAAAATCTGTATCTCTATTATTCATTTCTAATTGTTCTTCAAATATCTTTAGTCCAAAATTATTTCTTGAAATAATAATAATCTGATCATTTTTTACTCCATTTTTTATTAGTTTTTTTATTTTATGAATAATACTTGTCGCTTGATCTACAGCATTTTTATATTTTACAATTAAAGGTTTTTTTCCAGAAGGATTATTTGGTAACATTTCTTTTTCTATCTGATCAGTATTATTTTTAATAATAGCGCTTGCCATGTTTATAATCTCAGGAGTAGATCTATAATTATTTTCTAATTTAAAAGTTACAGTATTTTGAAATGTCTTATCAAAATTTAAAATATAATCTATATTAGATCCTCTCCATTGATAAATATTTTGAGCATCATCGCCAATAGCAATAATTTTAGATCCATTGTCATAAAATTTTTTAATAATTTGAAATTGTTGATCATTTATATCTTGAAATTCATCAAAAAATATATAATCATATGCATTTAAAATTGTATTACCTGCATCAGAATTTAAGTATTTCAAAAATAAGTTAACATATTCATTTACTCCTACAAATCCATCTATTTTAAAATATTTATAATAAAAATATGCAGAAATTGAATCAAATGTTCCAATTCGAAGAGCAGGCTCTTTTTTTAATAATTTCTTCAATCTTGTTTTTAATGTTTCTGCAGCATCAGTATTAAATGTTGTTAATAAAATTCTCTTAGGATCTATATTCTTATCTAAAAGATATTTTATTCTACATAAAATTGTTGTAGTTTTACCAGAACCTGCACAGGCAATTATTCTTAAATTTTTATTTATATCAGAAATAACAACATTGTATTGATATTTATCTAATAATAATTTTACATCTCCAAAATCAAATTCAGTATTAATAAGTGTTTTAACTTTTATTCTACTAGTCATTATAATACATATATAATAATAATAATAAGCTTTTAGCATATAATTATCAATTTTTACATATATTATTTGATTGACTAAGTAATATTTTTTTAGATCATTCTTTTATTATATTTTTTAATGTAATTGTCATTATAATCATCATTATAATCATCATTATAATCATCATTATAATCATCATTTAATTTGTTTTTTATATTTTTTGTTGGTTTAATTTCTATAGGATATTCTAATTCATCATCTGAATTATGTGTATCTTTAATAATATCTTCTAATTCTTTCTGTATTTTTTCCATTTCATTATATTGTTCTAATTCTTCAATTTCAGATTGTAAATATCTGAGAAATGGAGATAATTCTTTTAGAATGGGAGTTAAGAGTCTATCATTATTTATTTCCGATTCTAATTTTAATATATTAGACATCATATCTAAATATTCTTCATTTTGTTTTAAAGTATTTTTTCGTAAATTAATAGTCTCTAAGTTTTTTTCTCTATATTTTCTAATTAATTCACCTATAGATAATAATAATGGTTTTATGATATATTCAGAAAATTTAATTCCAGCTTTATCTTCATCCCATATTTCTGATGTAGTTTTAATAACATAATTATATCTACTAGAATCTGTATTGTATATTGGTTGTCTTTTTGGTTTTTTATGATCTATAATATTAAGAATAGATTTAGATATATTTTTAATAAATCTATCTGATCTATAATCATGAATTAATCTTTTTTCTAAAATAAAATCTTCAGTTTCTGTTGGCGGACATTCATAATCTAATCTTAATATTTTAATAGATTCTTTATCTGTAATTTTTTTAATAGGAGGTACATTTTGATGATGTTGCATAAGATATTTAATTAAAGAGGTGGCTTTTGTTATAGCTTTATTAACTACAGTTTTAACTTCCTCTTTTGATTTTATAATATTTTCATTTACTTCTTCTAATTTAATATTAAGTTCTTTTTTAGATTTAATAATCTCATCACGAATTTCTTCTCGCATTTCATCTTGTACATCTTTAACATCTTGTAGATCTTTAATATCTTGTAGATCTTTAACATTTAATATAATTGTATTATCTTTATTTTTTATTTTATTATGTATATTCTTCTTATGTTGTCTATAAGTTTGTAAATTTATAAATTTCTTATCACATAATAAACAATATTTTTTAATTTCTTCATTAGTTAAATGTTGTTTAGATTTACAATGTTTACTAAAATTAGATTTATCCAATGATGAATATTTACATAAATTACAAGTTTGCATAATATTAATTATAATATAATCTATAAATAATTATATTTGAATTATATTTAAATTATATTACGATTTATAAAAGTAACTATATATATAATATTAATATACTTTGTATGTACTTTGTATGTACTAAGTATGTACTTTGTATGTACTAAGTATGTACTTTGTATGTACTAATCTATAACTATAAAAGTAATACATACTCAAAAAATTATAATTATTTATATAACTAATATAGTTTTCAAAAGTATACAAGTATCGATAATTATAGTACTAATTATAAAAAATATAAAAATAAAAAATATATGTTATAAATATTAAAAGTAAATATGTATCGTAAAGAAAAGTACCATCCCTCATGTGTGCGCGCGCGTGAGAAAATGTTTTAAAGTGTATATGTATACAATGTATATGTACTTTGTATGTTTAAAATTATATGTGTGTTGAAGGGTCAAGAATTTTAAAATTTTTGTGCAAATAAAAATTTTTCGCAAAATCACCAAAACTCAATACCTAAAAAATTCTTTTCAAAAATCAAAATTAATGCTATAAAACTGTTTCAAAAAATAAAATTAGATATATTATTCTATATGTTTTCAGACTGTATTTTTTGATTTTTTATATAATAATAAACTCTTGAGATAACTCAATGTTTTAAATAAAATTACTAATATTTTATTTAAAAATAATTTTGTATTTTATAAACTCTTGAGATAACTCAATGTTTTAATAAAAAAATAAATTTTAGATATAATTTAATATTTTATAAAATATATTAATTTGAACTATGTAGAAAACAGACGTATCCTTGTTACTTTTATAAATTATAAATAAAAAATTGAAAATAATATTATTCTAATAATTCCTATATAAAAACATATCAGTAATTTAAAATGTCTCGTTCAAACAGCTCTTTCAAGCCCAAGGCCTTTAATGGTCAAAAGCCTAACTATGCTTCAAAATCTAGTTATCACAAATCACCTCCTGTTTATACATCGGGAGTTTATGCGCCATTTGCTCGTTCAGGCGAACAAGATGGTAAGTATATGTTCACACCACAATCTTCGCAAGTTCTTCTCAGTACTTATGGAACATTTAATCCTGCATTTATTGTTGCAGAGATGAAAAAACAATCTACTGGTAAAGAACTATATGTTTTAGGTGTCAAATATAGACGTGTATGGAATCCAGAAAAAAATAAAATGGATGGTGGAGATTGTCAACTTACCGTTACAGGTACTTTAATTCCTGGAGAAAGCTTTGATGATGGAATGCTTCGTGAATTGCGCGAAGAAGTTGGTGGCAACATTGACAACATTTCTAGCTTGCCTCATTTTTCTCGCGTACATAATGGTCGTACTTTCAAAACATACTTTGCAAACGTTGCATCTCTTTCCAAGATTCCAGAATCCGAAAAGTCTAAAATTTATTCAAAAGATGTTGACAGAACCAAAAAAGTTGAGATGGCAATTGTTGGTACACTTGATGAGTTTCAGATGTTTTTTGATCGTGTAGATTGTCGGCTCAATGATGATGATAAGATTGATGGATGCGTTCTGTTCTCATATGATGATTTCGTGAAGCATTGTGGTGTTTAAAAGTTTCTTTATAAAAAATAAAAAAAATAATAATAAAAAAATTAATATGTTTCTATTTCTTCAGTTTCTTTATTTAGTTCATTATAATGTTTTCGACATACTGGAATATAATTTGAATTACCAATTAAAACTTGTTCATTTTCAGAACTTAATCTGTGTGTAAAAAGTGCTTCTGTACCATTTTTGCATGGAATACAAAGGGCTTTGAGTTTAATAACTTCATTACATTGTGGAATTAGTTTTAATATATCACCAAAAGGTTCTCGTTTAAAATCACCATCTAATCCAAATACACATACTGATTTTTTATAAACATTAACCCATTTATTTACATATTCGAGTAAATCACCAAAGAATTGACCTTCATCAATAAATATAAAATCATTGTTTAATATTTCTGAATTATCTACATCTTTAAGATATTTAACCTTTACACAATGAACTTTTTCAAGATTATGATTAACAATAAAGTCTTCATCAGTATAACGTTTATCATCTAAATAATTAATACCTAATACACGTTGACCAATAATTAGATGGCGTCTACATTGTTTAATAATTTCTGAGCTTTTACCAGAAAACATACATCCAACATATACAATTAGACTGCCTTCATTATTAAGATTATTAATTGTGCTCATATAATATATATTATTATATTTTTTTAGTTAACTAATTAACTAATTAATATGAAAATCAATTTTTTATTATTCTGATTTTAAAATAATAAAAGTAATAGAATTATAAATATAATAGTTATTATATTTAAATGAAATCAAATTTTATTATAATTTAATAATATACATGAATAATAGATGGACATTCGAAGAAGAATCAAAATTATTAAAATTAATATCATCTGGTAAAACTTATAAAGAATTAAGTGGGGGTTTTAATAGAAGTGAAAATGCCCTTGAATTACGCGTTAAAAAAATAGTATATGAAAATATATCAAGTAATAAATCACCAGAAAAGATATCAGAATTACTTAGTATGCCAAAAGATAAAGTAATGCAATATTACTATTCATATAAAGACCATATTGAAAGAGAACAAAAAATGGCAGGGGGTAATATTTCTGCTAAAGAATCAGAAAAAAGTCAATCTAGAACAGAAACAGGATTATCAAAAATAGATAATTTATCAAGATTAAACCAAAATCCTATTAAATCTGTAAAACCTATAGAATCTAATAATAAGATAGGTGGATCATATACATCAGATAAGCTTGAAAAGCTCGAAAAGCTTGAATTACAAAATAAGAAAATGAAGCTATTATTAGAAAACCATATATTAAAGCATAAATTAGCTAAGTTATTTAAATCTAAAGATAAGAGTATGTACAATGAGGCTATAAAGGCATTATTAGCATAATATAATATATATAATCGATTTTCCTTAAACTCTATGATATCTTGTAGTGCAAATCTTAATACACTTAGGGGTCTTAAGATTGGCATTATACGGTACTTAATCTTCTCACAAAAAAAAATTTATATCCCCTTGGTGAAAATACTTTGTTTCAATATATATAGCTTTATGCTTTATATATTAAAAAAATTGAAATATCTAAATATCTAAGAGACCCAATAAAATTTATATATTATTAAAAAAACAATATGTCTGCTCTTTCTATGGATCCTATCCAAAACGCGATTCCCTCTGAGGAGGATGCGGCTGCTTGCGAGCAGTCAAGCGGCGATCTTATCGCCGAGTTGCAGGAGATGTTCGCGCCGTACAATGCGGCGTATGATGAGAAGGTGCGCTCTGTTGAGTTGTCGCGCGCCACGGTGTACCAGTTGGCAATCAAGTTGGCTTACGAAATTCACGACCTCCTCGCTAAAGTTAAGAGCGGGAGCATTTTTGCCAAGCATGTGATCGATAGTTTGTGGGACTTGACGACGGCCCGGGTTTACGACGACGATGAGGATGATGATGATGAGTTTTCCCCGGAAGTTAATGTGGTGTCGATTCTGTATGATTTTTTGACGATTTGTGGTAACTACCCTGATGCGCCTTTCGCCGCGACGACTTTCGGCTTGACTACGCAGCGCAAACAGGGGAAGTATGACCCGAATTACGACACTTCTTTTAAAAAGGCGGCTATTCCGTTGGGCGAGTCTCGTTTTGTCGATGTTTTCCGCGCATTCCGCTCTATCGTGTCGCGCATTATCAAGAGCTGTACCGGGACGTACGATGTTCCCGAGCGCGAATTTGCCCACGAATGGGAGTTTAGCCGCCGCGCGAGTAATGGAACGTGGTCGCGCGTGAAGTGCACTAAGGATTTTGAGGAATTTATTATGGAACTGGCCCCTGTGTATGAGCATTTGGAGAAGTTTACGCCCGAGCTCAAGGAGTTGTTTGATGTTTTTATTGAGGCTTCCAGTGCTGCCAAGGCCCACCGTGCCGCCCGCGATGCTAAGCGGGAAGCGCGCGATTTGCGGCAAATGCGGGAGAAGCGGGACCAGCGTCGTCCCCGCCAGGCCAATGTCCCCGCCCAGGCCACCGTGAAGCCAGTTGAGAAGACTCCTTTTGTTCCTGCTCCGCCTGTTGCGTCTCGTTGGGGTGTCAAGAATCCGATTACTGGTGCCGCGCTGTCTGTTGTGAATGCCCCTGTGCCTACTCCCGTTCTGATCGAGGAGCCCCGCCAGCTTGCGGAGGTCGCCAATGACGGCGAAGGTGAATTTCAGGTGGTGTCACGGCAGCAGAAGCGTAGTGAGCGTGCCCAGAATTGGCAGCCCCGCGGCAATGGCCAGCGTGCTCCCCGGCGTGAGAGTGCTCCCCAGCGTGAGGGTGATGCGCAGTCGGGTCAGGTCGCGCCAGGCGTTCAGCGGCGTATGGATCGCGCGCGTGTTTGGCGTGAGAAGCAGGCGGGTCAGGCGGCTCAGTAGGTCTTTTTGTTTGTGTGATTTTGTGTAGAGACAAAAACCCAATAAAAAATTTGTTTATTAGAAGATGTAAGAAAATAAAAATATAAAAAATTATTTTATTTATTTATTTATTTTTTCTCCATTGAATATTCATATAATCTATTCTATCAAATTGATATGATCCATTATAATAACGTCTTACAACTATAAAGTCATCAAAATCATCAGCTCTAAAGATAGTATGTGTTTCAACATCTCTTGCAGCAACATTACTTATAAAATCTGGATTACCAAATTTAATATTTTGTATATATTTTAAATCTATTTTTTGATTATTATGAATTAAATATTTAAAGTCTTTTTCTACTTTTATTTTTCTAGGTCCGAATATAGTTATAGATTGTGTTGGATCAAAATATGATTGTTGAAATTCCATTTCCATTTCCATATATATTAGTTAACTAAAAATATAATAAAAAATTGAAAAAGATAAATTATATTATTAATATTATTAATATATTTAATTATTAAAGTAATTTAATATATTATATTTAAAATTGTAAATATGGAGTCTAATATTGATAATGAATGGATTACAGTTGTTAATAAAAAGATCAAATCGTATACTAAAGTTATAAGACATAAAACATTAGAAGAAATAAATAAATTGATTTTAGATGTACTATTAAAATACAAGCCATATGCAATTTATATTTATGGTTCAAGAGCACGTAAAACAAATAGACCAGATAGTGATATTGACCTAATGGTTTTTTGGAAAAAAACAGTACCAGAATATGATTATTTACAAAATATTAAACAAGAATTAATTAACATTTTAGAATTGAATGTTGATTTTGTTAATATGTATATAACAAATAAAAATAATAAAGTATACGATGAACGAGATAAATGTTATTATAACAATGTAATAACAGATGCTATATGTATTTATGAAATAAAGTTAAATAATATAAGTGATTTGATTGATATAAGTGTTAAATTAGATAAAATTTAATATTAAAAAAGTTGACAAAATAAGTTTTTATTTATATTATTTATATAATCAAATAGTTATAATATATGTTAATGTCTGTACCGATTATTAAAAAGTTTACCAAATTTATAGTTGCCGAATGTAATCAAGGTCAACCCAAAAAAGGTGTTGAAACAGGTGGACAATTTTTTTGTGATAAGTTTGATATATTTCCTCATTTCATAATTAATAATAATTCTTTTAATAATATTAATTCAGAAACAGATAATGGATATGAAAGACTTAGTACAATATTAGAAATTTATAATAAAGAAAAAGAATTAACAATGTTGATTGGTGGGGATCATAGTCTTGGTATGTCAAGTGTAGATGCATTCTTAAATATTTATAAGGATGAATTATCTGTACTTTGGATTGATGCTCATGCAGATATCAATGATCATATTACAAGCTTAAGTGGAAACACTCATGGTATGCCACTTGGTTATCATCATATTAAAAGATCTGATAAACCTGCTTGGAGAAAAAATCCATTAAAATTAAAGTCATCTCAATTATATTATTTTGGTATTAGAGATCTTGATCCAGCTGAAGAAGAATTAATTAAAAGTGAAAATATTGGTATATCAAATAGTATTGATAATAATTTGATTGATTTTATTAATAAATCAAAATATCTATTAATTAGTTTTGATGTTGATTCAATTGATCCAAAGTATATGGATTCAACTGGAACTATAGCTGATAAAGGACTTTTTCCACTTGATATTAAAACAATTATTAACTATTCATGTAATTTAAATAAACTAATTCATTTAGATGTAATGGAATTTAACCCTCTACTAGGAAACATCGATAAATCTCTTGAAACACTTCGAGAAATTTTTCTGTAATATTTAAAATTTTTATTAGTTTACTTTTATTTATTTTTCTAGATAACTAATTTATATATAAATTATGTTATTTGCCAAAAATTTATTTAATATAATTGTTCCAAGTGTATATGTATCATTAAGAAATAAAAATTTAGAAGATATAGAAAAATATTATAAAATGCAGAGTATAAATAATAAAAATAGATTTAATAAATTTTATTCAATAAAGATTGATTAATATTATAATAAAAAAAATTGAACAACAATAATTATATTCCTTACTTTTTTTTATTATTTTCAATAATAAAAAAAATTGAATAGTAAATATTTTAAGAATAAAACAATTATATATAATCATATAATTTAATATGCCTTCTACTACTCCTGAAACTGTCGCTATTGGTATCGATCTTGGTACAACCTACTCTTGTGTAGGTGTTTGGATGAATGGCAAAGTCGAGATAATTGCAAATGATCAAGGTGAACGTACAACTCCATCATATGTTGCATTCAATGATATTGAACGTCTTGTTGGTCAACCAGCTAAAACTCAAGCCGCACTTAACCCTAAAAACACAGTATATGATGCTAAACGTCTCCTCGGACGTAAATTTACAGATGAAACTGTACAATCAGATATGAAACATTTTTCATTTGATCTAGTTGCTGATTCTAATAATCAACCACAAATTAAACTTCAAGATGGTACACAATACCGTCCAGAACAAATTTCAGCTATGGTTCTTGAAAATATGAAGAAGACTGCTGAACAATTTCTTGGTCATCCAGTTAAAAAGGCTGTAATTACAGTTCCAGCATATTTTAATGATTCACAACGTCAATCAACAAAAGATGCCGGAGTTATTGCAGGACTCGAAGTTCTTCGTATTATTAATGAACCAACTGCTGCTGCCCTTGCATATGGTCTTGATAAATCAACAAATGATGAACACAATGTTCTTATTTTTGATCTCGGGGGTGGTACATTTGATGTATCACTTCTTACAATTGATTCTGGCATGTTTGAAGTAAAAGCCACAGCTGGTGATACTCATCTTGGTGGTGAAGACTTTGACAATCGTATGGTTAATCTCTGTATTGAAGACTTTAAACGTAAGACAAAACAAGACATCTCTACAAATGACCGTGCTCTTCGTCGTCTTCGTACAGCATGTGAACGTTCAAAACGTACTCTTTCAACATCAACACAAACAACAATTGAAGTAGATGCTCTATTCAATGGTCATGATTTTAACATGGCAATTACACGTGCACGATTTGAAGAACTTTGTGGAGATCTCTTCCGTAAATGTATTGATCCAGTTGAAAAAGTTCTATCAGATGCTAAAATGGATAAAACTAAAATCCATGAAGTTGTACTTGTTGGAGGTTCAACTCGTATTCCAAAAGTACAAAAACTTCTTTCAGACTTTTTCAATGGAAAAGAACTTTGCCGTTCAATTAATCCAGATGAAGCTGTAGCATATGGTGCAGCTATTCAAGCCGCTGTACTTATGGGCGATAAGTCAGAAAAGCTTAATGAAATCCTACTTGTAGATGTAACCCCACTTTCAATTGGTATTGAAACAGCTGGTCAAGTTATGACTGTTATGATTCCACGCAATAGTGCAATTCCAACAAAGAAGACTCAAACATTCTCAACTTATTCAGATAATCAACCGGGAGCAACAATCCGTGTATTTGAAGGAGAACGTAAATTTACAAAGGATTGTAATCTTCTTGGTCAATTTGAACTTACTGATATTCCACCAATGCCACGTGGTGTACCACAACTTGAAGTTACATATGAACTTGATGCAAATGGTATTCTTACAGTAAGTGCTTGTGAGAAATCAACAAACAAAGTTAAGAATATTACAATTACAAATGACAAAGGTCGTCTTTCAAAGGAACAAGTTGAAGAGATGATTAAGAAAGCAGATCAACTCAAAGAAGAAGATGAAAAGAACTTCAAACGTGTTGAAGCTAAGAATTCATTTGAAAGTTATGTATTCAATTGGCGAAACCAACTTGATAACAAAGAACTTGTAAGCAAACTTACAGAAGAAGATGTAACTGAGTCTAAGAAACTCGTAACAGAAGCTCAAACATGGCTTGAAGCTAACACTCTTGCCACGGCTGAAGAATACGAACATAAACAAAAAGAACTAGAAACACACTTTAATGGTCTTGCTCAAAAGATGTATTCACAAGCAGGAGGTGAAGGTGAAATGCCAGCTGGAATGCCCGGAATGCCTGGAGGTATGCCAGGAATGCCAGGTGGTGCAGGTATGCCAGACATGGCACAATTTGCTGAGATGATGAAAGGTATGAATAAAGGTGGTGCTCCAGCAGAACCAACTCAATCTGCTGAAGAAGTAGACTAAATTTTATTTAAAATTTATTTATTTTTTTTAGTTAACTAATATATATATGAAACATACATATATTATAATTCTCATTATATTTTTATTAATTGTTGTAATATTATCATCACAAAAAGAAAATTATATAAGTTATATCAATTCAAATCAAAGATACTGTAAATCATGTGATGAAAAAGATATTCTTGATTGTGGTGACTGTACAAATTGTGGGATATGTGTAAATGGAAATACTGCTGTTTGTACAAGTGGTGATATGGATGGACCATTAGATGCAAAGTGTGAGAAATGGATTTATGGATCTGGATTAAATAATTATTATAATGATATTACATATACAGTACCATATTATTATAATTATTATTATCCATTATACAATGATATGTTTTATCCACCATATTATTATGATGGACTTTATACACCACACATCTATAATAGATCATATAATAGAACATATGATAGAAAACGAGAATTTAAAAATAAACCAAGAAATAAAGAAAATAAAAGAGATGATAAAAGAGATAAAAAATAATTTATTAACTAATTTACATATTATTAGTTACTAAAGTACTTTCTATATTAAATTTTGGTTCAGCAATTAATGTTGGATCAGATGTTAATACAAATGGTTTTTCTACTTGTGCTTGTTTACGTTCTTCATGAAATTTTTCTATTTCAGCTAATTCTTTTAGTTGTTGTTCTTGTGTTTTATTATCTTTTTGAGCTTCTTCAGTAATATCTTTAAGAAACTGAATATATTTTTTATCACGAATACGTTTTTTGATATCAAAACTTACTTCTCTTTTTTCTTGACCTAATAGTCTATGTTTATCAAATGTATTTGAATCATGTGATATACATAAAATAATTCTATCAGGATTTAAGAGTGCCATTTTTTCACTAAAATTATTAGTAAATGATGGTTCTTCTTGTGCGTGTTTTTCTGGATCGTGTTTATGATTTTGTAAATATCTTTTACGATATGTAAAAGTACCATTTGTTCCATGATTGCGACCATATGGACCATATTGAAATGTTTTTTTAATATCTGTATAATAAATATCAAGAGTTGTGCAACCTGCAATATCTGCTTTTTCAGCATTCATTCTTGTAATACTATATGTGATACGTTCTGGAAAATGAAAATCATCATCGTCAAAGCAAACAATAATATCACCCTTTGCAAGATTATTTAATTGATTACGTTTTTCACCAAGTGTAATTCTTTCAGCAGAATAATAATAACGGATACTTTTATCATTTTTAGGAATTAGATCTTCATTAGAAGTTGCACTATCATCAAGAATAATAAGTTCACGAAACTCAGCTGGATAAGTTTGCTGTTGATAAAGATGAATTAGAATTGGAATAAATTTACGACGATTATAAGTTGGTGTTACTACAGATACAAAGTCACGTGGCATATTAATTATATATTGTTTATATATAATTAAAATCTTAAATAATAAATAGTTCTTTTATTAAGATCTTGTACATATATTATTAAGACAAGTACTTCTATAACATTCATCCTTACCAGAAACACATTGACCGCCTTCAGATACTTTACAAACTCCTTTACCGGTTTTAGGATGAATGTATGCACAAAAATTACTATTACAATCTTCATTTTTTGTACATATTGAATTATTTTCAAGATATTCTTTTTTATTATTGAAATAATAAATTAAAACTAATAGAATTACTACAAATATAATAACTTTATAAATAGTTTTCATAAATATATTATTAATTTATATATTTATAAAATTTAATTATTTACTTTTTTACACAAAATCCCTTTTGGCCTCTAGCAATAACACACACATGTTTGGGAGTTAAGTTTGCACATTCATTACCGTAACGCGTGCATTCGAATGGATTATCTTCATCATATAATATATTTTCCTTTTTATTATTGAAATAATAAATTAAAACTAATAGAATTACTACGAATATTATAACCTTATGAGAAGTTTTCATAAATATATTATTAATTTATATATTTATAAAAATATTTTATAAAGTTATAAATAAAATTAACATCCCCAAGGATGTTCTTGATTATTAAATTGACTTACAGAATTTCTTTTAGAATTTAATACAAAATAATGTGCTTGAAGTTTATTATCAAGAACAATAAGTTTTTCTTTATTTTCTAAATTTTGCATCTCTACAAGTGGTAGACGTACCGTATCAAATAAAATTAAACCCTTTAATTGAAGCATATATTTAATTGGAGACGGGTTTGTTTCTGAAAACAATAGTTTAATAATTTCGTCAACATAAGAATATACTTTAAATGCTTCTGAATAATTATTTTCTACACAATAATTAATAATATCATTTAGAACTCGTGGATTATAGTTAGATATAACACTAATTACACCATAAGCACCAATTGACATTGCAGGTACAACAAGTCCATCATCACCACAATAAAATGTTAAGTTTGGTACAAGACGACGAATCGTAATCATTTGACTAAGATCACCAGATGCTTCTTTAATTGCAATAACATTTTTACAAAGATTACAAATATTTAATACTGTATTTGGAAGGAGATTAACACCGCATCGTGATGGAACATTATATAATATAAAATGAAAATCTGGAAATTCATTACAAATTGTCTGAAAATGTTTTTGTAATCCAAGTTGAGTTGGTTTATTATAATATGGTGTTGTAAGCATAAAATTAGTAAAGCCATATTTAATAGCACTATTAATCTTTGCAATACAATCATGAGTGTTATTACCACCTACTCCTATTACAAAATTATCGCGAAAATTATATTTTTTAGATACACATTCTAGAATAATATCTCGCTCGGTATCACTTAATGTAGGGCACTCGCCAGTTGTTCCAAATAATACTACACCAACATTTGGATGAGAAAATTGATAATCAATTAAATTTAATAAAGATTCAAAATCAATATTTGTATTTTGAAGAAAAGGAGTAACAATTGCAGTTAAAAGACGTGGTAGAGACATTTTTAATATTTAATTAGTTAATTAGTTAATTAATTAATATATATATTAATTATTAATATTTTCATCTTTTTTCAAGTATTTATTACTAAAAAGATGAAATTTATAAATATCTAATCACTCCAATAAAAAAGGATTATATCACCCAACAAACATGTCCTCAGTTTCGCATACCTCGTCCAAAATGACGACAACGTCCTTCAAAAAGAAGAAGGACACAAAACGCTCTATCAAGGAAGACGAACTCCTTGCTTTACAGGAAGCAATTGAATTTACCAGCTCACTTCCCGCAAAACGTGTCCGTAAAATCGCCCTCGACAAAAATCAACCCTACATCGACGCGTGTATTGCCCAACAATCTGAATGTCATCGTGCCGGCGGCTTTGTGTCCGGTTCTGGTCATCATTACGATCGGACATATTAATTTTTTTATTGACACATAATAAAAATAGTTTTTGTTTTAAATCAGATTACTTTTTTTATTTGGATATAAACTTTATTTTATTTTCATAAAAAAAATTGATATCCTATTTATTAAGTTAATTAAGTTATTTTAATTAGTAATAATTAAATAAAATGGTAAATATTGGCATTATTGGTGTAAATGGTCTAGTTGGAAATGCTGTTCTAGAATCTATTAATCGACTAAATCTATTAGATTATAATTATTATTTTTATGGTTCATGTGATAGTTACATTAATTTTAACAATCAACTTCATAACGTAAAAAAATTTAATGTACATCATCTTGATAATTTAGATTATATTATTCTTGCCACAGATAATGATATCTCAAAGGAAATTTATACTTATTGTATGGATGCAGATGTACCTATTACAATTATTGATAACTCATCTGAATTTCGATTAAAAGATAATATTCCTCTTTGTATTCCAGAAATTAATTCACATGTATTAAATTTCGATAATGATCATCCTACGAAATTAATTTCTAATCCAAATTGTGTAACTACCCTTATGTGTATGGTTTTAAAACCACTTATGAAGCTTGGTAATATTCGTCGTATTATTGCATCAACATATCAAGCAGCAAGTGGTGCAGGATACAAAGGTCTGCGTGAATTACAATCACAAACAACACAAATTGTATCCGGTGAACAATTAACAACAGAATTTTGGAATCGTCAGTATGTGTATAATGTATTCTCGCATAATTCTGTTATTAATCGTGAAACACTATTTAATGAAGAAGAATTAAAACTTGTAAATGAAACAAAGAAAATTCTTAATATAAATCCAAAAATTACTGCTACGTGTGTAAGAGTACCAACACTTCGTTCTCATTGTATTTCATTAAATGTTGAATTTGATCAAAATTTAGATTATAATGATATTATTAATCAATTGATTGAATTTCCAGGTGTTACTGTTTGTAATAATGTTGTTGATAATAAATTTCCAGAACCAATCAATACATCTGGAAAAACTGATGTATTTGTAGGACGTATTCGACCAGATATTGGTGATAAATCTTGTTGGAACTTTTTCATTTCAGGTGATCAACTTTTAAAAGGAGCAGGATATAATTCTGTACAAATTTTAGAAACATTAATTAATTCAAGTATGAATAATGATACTGATTATAATACTAACTTTAATAACAATTATCATACAAGTTATATAAGTCATACAATTTATGACACTAATAATTATGATGATAATTATAACGACTATGGTAGTGAATATGATGATACTTTTGATTATTAAATAAAAATTTATTTATTCTAGTTAATTATTTACATAATAGTTTTTAAACAAAAAGCTAAAAATATCAATATTGCTAAAAATATACTAAGATAATATGCACGATAGATTCTTTTATAAACTTGCGTATTATGAAATAATGTATCAAAAGTTTCTCTATCACGAATTAATTCAATCATATTTCGAGTTTTTAATAATTCACAAGAACGTAGTTTTGAATTATAATTAAATCCCATCGAAAATCCATGGGCGCCAACATCATGAATAACGAATAAATCATCTTTTTGTATATCTTTTGGTAATAATCTATTTTTTGCAAACCAATCATTATTTTCACAAAGAGTTCCAACAACATTTGATTTAACTAAATTACGTGTATATTCTAATCGAGGGATAGATATATGATGATAAGCATCATACATTCCTGGTCGCATAAGATTCGCCATATTAGCATCTAATCCATAAAATATATCAGAATGAGTTTTTTTAATAGATTTACAAGTACTTATAAGGTAACCATATGGTCCTGTAATATAACGACCACATTCTGTAAAAAGATTTGGTTTAAAAGGAAGATTATATTTAAATATATTTTGATCATATGTTCTTTTAATAGATTGTACTAACATTTCAAGATTTATTTCTCGTTCATTTTCTTTATAAGGAATACCAATACCTCCACCAATATTAATAAATTCAATTTGAATATCTAAATTATTATGAAGATATATTATTACTTTAAACATATTATCAATTAAATGTGGCCAAAAATTAATATTCAATTGATTAGATGAAGACATTGTATGTAATCCAAATTTTTTGAATCCATTTTCTTTTGCAAGTTTATATGCTTTTATAATATTTTGAAATGACATACCAAATTTACTTTCTGATCCAGAAAAATTATTAGAAACAATATCAGTATTATTTGAGATGTCTGGATTATATCTAAAACATAAAAGTTCGGACGGTTTACTATTTATTTTTAATAAATTATAGAGTCCATCTATATCATCGAGATTAATAATACAATTATTTTTAACAGCAAAATTTAAATCTTCTACAGATGTATAATTGCTTGTATATATCATTCTTCTTTTGTTAAATGAATCACTGTTTATTAAATTAATTACTTTAATTTCTTCAGGAGAACTACAATCAAAATCCATTTCACAATCTGCTAAAAGTTGTAAAATAGATGGATTTGGATTTGCTTTTACAGCATAAAATTGACGAAAATTTGGAAAATATTTACGAAAAGTTTGCATATAATAATTTGCATGATTTCGAATTGCATTACCATCATAAATATAATATGGAGTACCATACGTATTTGCAATATCTTCTAATTCAGATAAACTATAAGGAATATTTTTATTCATTATTAATAAGTTAATTAGTTAATTTAGTTAATATATATAGTAATTTAATATTAAATTATTATATATTCATCTTTTTATTTATTTCTTAGTTTACTTTCTTTACTTAAATAATCCTACAAAATATGCCCAGAAACCTATACCTACAAAGCATTTAGCAAATACATCTAAAATATTATAAATTAAATTTTTTAATTTAGGTTCTGCTAAATATGCTATACCATATATAGCCCAGAATATTACAAATACTATATATATAATTGTATTTTGTATAACTTTTTTACTTTTAATAAATTGTGAATATATATAATAGTATAATAATGCAAATAAAACAAATCCACCTAATGTTGCAAAATATTTATTTATTTTACCAATTTCACCTAAATATCCTATAATTAACATACCATAGTTTAATAATAACATAATTATAAATGATTTAAATTTAAAGCTAATTTTGAGATTATATGTTAATACTAAACCTAAACCGAGTAACATCAGTGGTGTCGTTGTAAACCAATCCATATATCTAAATTCATTAATTTTTTTAAAATCAACATATTTTTCTTCAAATATTTTAATAAATTTTCCATAAAATACACCAGCAATAATCGAAATACAAGTTTCTATATTCATAATATGTCTAATTTTAGCATCTTTAGTTCGTAGAGCTTCAATTAATGTTATTGTACCTGTTGTAATCAATAACATATATGACATATAAAAACTATTTTTAACAAGATTATCATTAATAGAATTTATAAACATTATATAATATATAATATATATATATGAATTTAAAAATAAAATCATATTTATATGTCTATATTGGAACTATAATGTATACTCTTGCATCATATTATCATTTATCATTAAAAGATTGGAGTTTTTTTAAAGCATTAAAAATAGCAATACCATTAGTTTTAATAGAATATACATTTAGTTTAAGAGGAAATAGAATTTTAAATGAAACTTTTAATATTAATTCAGTACAAATTTTATTAATTACTATGTGTTTTTATTTTATAAATAATTGGTTATTAAATTATTTTGTTATAAAAAATAAAATAAATACATCAAAACAAATAATAAGCTTTATATTAATATTATTAGCATTTTATTTATCATCAGATATAAAAATACAATATAGAAAATAAACATAATAAATAAATATAGTTAACACTTCATTAAAAAATCAATATATTCATTATCAAGATTTATTTCATTTAAAAGTAACTGTAATTTATCTTTATTATTTTTTCCAAAAATAGTAATTTTTTCATTTAAATTACCAATAAGAGGTTTTACAACTTCTAATAAATATTTTAAATATTTACTTTGATTAATAATAATAATTTTATTTACTTTTCCAAATCTTTTTACTAATTTTGATAATCCTATAGTTGTTGAAAGTTCCAATGAGTGTTTTAACTGAAAATCATCAAAATCAATAACCCATGTCCAACTTACTGGATTAATAAAGTTTAAATAATTTTCATAATGTTTTAGAATACCATCTTTATCATTATATCTTTTAGAATCTGCAATTCTTGTATAAAATAAATGAACTTGTTCTAAATTATCATTATAAGTACATAATAAACTAAAAGAATGTGATCCTGGATCAGAATCACATATTTTACATATATGTTCCATTAT
>JACCEB012093260.1_pt1 | contig 21756 bp, 16 predicted proteins | sample 7454761 | NCBI WGS metagenome assembly JACCEB01 (sample SAMN15323454, study PRJNA562643) | freshwater metagenome | isolation source: river surface water | place: USA:Blue River Watershed | collected 2017-08-18 | reverse complement strand
CTCCATTCGGACCATTCCTCTTCAAAATTCAAGAGACGGTATTGAAATTGAAGTTCGCTTTCACTTTCAAAATGAGCAGACCCAAAATCGAAGGAAAACGAATTTTGATCAAAATCGAATTTCCGAGCGCTATCTCCCAATACCCCATGGCCAGAAAAAAGAACTTGTTCTTCGATTCCTCGATTTCGAATTTCTCTAAAAAATACTCGTGGCTGATCTTCCTTCACTTGGTCTAATCCCGGTTGGTAATGGACAAATCCCTGCTTTGCACCAATTAAAATATGCTGTTCATCCAATACCGTAACATTGGCTAAATCATCATTCCACAATCGCTTCACCTTATTAAAAGGTGAATAATGTAGGCTTCGCTGCTTATTTTTTTCTTGCCGAAGAATCCCTAATCGAGACTGCTCGATAAAGTACACATTCCCCAAAGCATCGGTTTCCACATCTGCCATGACGGTTCCATAACCAAACAAATCGTTGATTTCATTCACCGGTACAAACCGGTCTTTTTGCGCATCAAATTTAAATACGCCTCCATTAGCAGTGAAAATTAAACGATCGGCAATCCGAAACACGTTGATCAAATCGTCTGTAGGAAAGCCTTGTGCACTCGTATACCGTTTGCTGCTCTGCACTTTCTTTAAATCTGGGCTCAAAGTCACCTTAAATACGCCTTTGTATCCATGTGCTATCCAAAGCGTGTTTCCGTCAAATTCCATCACCCTTGAGGATTCCGAAAAGCCTTGTATCTCTTGAACGAAGGTTAATTTCCCATTTCTTTTTTGGAACAAACTGAGACCCGTATAGGTCCCTTGAATAAAATAATCCGCTTGCTTAGGGTGGGCCTTGATCACCCATGCTCCTTGAACCGTAGCAATTGGAACTGCCCGATTGCCTTCAATGGAAAAAGTCCCATTGTGATGATTAAGGATGACTTCACCTTGAATGACCTGTACCGAATAGACTTGCCCATCGGTACCAATTACTTTACTGATGTCACCATTATCCCATACAAATAATCCATTGTTGGTACCCAAATAAACTTTGTTACCCGCTTTAACTGCAGTATATCCAGAGCCTTCTAAACCCATACGGTCATCCACCAAAGAGAATGGAGAAAACAAATCGACTCTAGCGATACCATTGTTCATCGCTAGCCAAAGACCCTCTTGGCTATCTTCAAAGATGTAATTGATGGTCAAGTCCATCAAGCCTGCTTCTTTATCTACATGAGTCAGTAAGTTACCCTCTCGATCTATCACAAAAAGTCCTGCATTTTGAGTAGCCAGTGCGAAATTCCCGTCCTTCAGGCGAACACTAAAATTGATCAAGTATTCATTTTTCCAAAAATTACCTTTCAAATTAAAGGGGGTACTACTTCTACCGTCGTAAAGAAACAATCCAGAAGAAAAGGTGCTGATTAACCAGCGTTCTTTGTCGTAGGCTAAGATATTGGATACCCGTTTATCCGTAAAAAAATCGCCCCCAGAGATTAGTTCAAATCCATTGGCATTTACCTCCATTAAACCTACCCCCTGAACTTGAGTATACAATCGCTCCCCTAGTTGAAAAGTAATATCCAAGCGCTTATCGTTCGAAATACCTGCCAACTTCTCCCCATCGTAGATGTAGATTCGCTTGAACGTACAAAAATAAATTAGATCTCCAGTACCATAAATTTTCCAAGTTTCATCAAAATCTCGCTGTGCTGCTGGAAGACTATCAGCCAATGAAACATAGGAAAGTTGACCCAAGGTATTGGGCTCCAGAAAACCAAAGTCCCCTTGACTCCCTACATAAATCCGTCCTTTATCGCCTACAAAGGCAGTTCGAACTTTCGTGTTGCTAAGCCCATAGCGCATCCAATTTTTTCCATCATACTCCAGCAAACCCAAATTATTGGCAACATAGATTCTCCCTAAATCATCTTGGACAATGTCGAAGTTCTGAATCCCCGCCCGGTATTCCAGCGCTGTATGATTGGTCACAAAAGGCACCCCCTGAATCAAGGATTTCTGTTGCGCCTGAACTTCACACACACCCACCAATCCACTAAAAATAACGCTCCCAAGGAGGATTACACTTAATGAAAGTAAAGCACGGTAGAGAAATCGCATTGTGAAATTAGTTGTGTAGTAAATGAAACTAACAAATGGGTTAATTGTTGCAATAAAGGCTCTTTTATTGAATTGATGAATTATTGATGTAGTATTTTTTTTGAATTGATGAATACTTGTAGGAACCTACACATAGGAAAAGATAGACGAGCTAAGGATATTTGGAAAAAAAAGTAAACCCATGAAAAAAATTCTATCTAGATGTTTTGCGCTTTGCGCAGTAGTCGGCATGCTCTGGGCCTGTGACAACGGATTCTCAGATGTTCCCATTGTGGACTTGCCTCCAAAAATCACATTAGGCGCAATCACTAGCGGCCTAACAGAAAAGCAAGACTTCGTTGTAGACGTAACTTTCTTCGATGGAGTGGATAACGGAACTATCAGTTCACTTGCTAGTTTCACTTATACCATTACTAAGGGTGGAGTTTCAGCTTCTACAGGTGGTAAAGACCTTAGTGGTGAAAATGAAAAAGTAACAATTAAAGTAGTTGGTGGTTTTACTCCAGGTGTTTACAACCTAGACGTAAAAGCGAAAGACACCAATGGCAACGAAGCCGTGGCAAATGTTTCCTTTACAGTTGCCTCAGCAAAACCTGCTTTTGACATCACTGGGGTATGGACCATGGAACCTATTGCAGGGGCAATGAAAGTAGGACCTAATCCTGGAAGTTCGGAATGGTGGCAAAACTCTCTTGGAGACGTGACAGCCCGGGCTTGTTTCTTCGACGATAAGTATACCTTCGAGGAAAATGGCACATTCAAAATGGGCTTGGATGGCGTTACTTGGTTAGAACAATGGCAAGGTGTGGCAGCCGATGGTTGCGGGGCACCAAAGGCTCCTTTTGACGGAACTAAATCATTCACCTATACCTACACGTCTACTACGCTTACACTAGTAGGTCAGGGAGCCCATGTGGGTCTTGCTAAAGTGAACAACGCTGGAGAAATCTCCAATGGCGCGGCCATAGCTAATCAAATTGCCTACACCATTGTAGAACAAACCAAGCAAGGAAATACCCGCAGAATGACTTTACGCATCCAAGCTGGAAATGGCGTATGGTGGGATTTCAAGTTGATCTCCGGTCCAGCTGCTAGCGCGGCGATTGTGGGCAACTGGAAAATGGAGCCAATTGAAGGGGCTATGACTGTAGGACCTACTGCAGGAAGCAGAGAGTGGTGGTTCAATACCGCTGCCGATGTGACTACAAGAGCTTGCTTCTTTGACGATGTCTATACTTTCAATGACAATGGCTCCTATACCATGAACATGGGTACCCAAACTTGGCTTGAAGGCTGGCAAGGTGCTGACGGTTGCGGCGCTCCTAAAGCTCCTCACAACGGTACGGGTAACTATACCTTCACCTACGATGGTGCCACACTAGTTCTTAAAGGACAAGGCGCTCACTTGGCTTTACCAAAAGCAGTAAATGCTGGTGAGCTTCCAAATGTGGCTGTGCCTTCTGAAGTATCCTACAAAGTAGTGAGCTTGGTGGAAACAGCAGGTGTGAAGCGAATGACCATACAGATAGAAACAGGTACTGGAGTCTGGTGGACTTTTAAGTTAATCTCACAATAAGTAACCTAACCGCCAGAGAATCTCTGGCGGTTTTTTTATAAATTTAGAATTATGCGAACAATTCAATACTTCCTTTTTTTCGTATCCATGGCTTTGGTAGCCTGCGTTCCCGATGAAAAATCTGGTCCTGACCAAACAAGTACTACCGTGACGATTCCCACTCAAGGAGCAACTTCTCCTACTTCCTATCCCAACATGACCCTATTATGGGCAGATGAATTTACCGGAAGTAGTTTAAGTGACAATTACTGGTCCCATGAGACCGGTAATGGGACCAATGGCTGGGGCAACAATGAACTTCAATTTTATAGAACTCAAAATACTAGCATAAAAAATGGACACTTAATCATCACGGCAAAGAAAGAAGCCTTCGGCGGCAAAGAATACACCTCTTCCCGTATCATCACAAAAGGTAAAAAAGACTTTCGTTACGGTAGAGTTGATATCCGTGCCGCCCTTCCCAAAGGCCAAGGCATCTGGCCTGCACTATGGATGCTAGGGTCTAATTTTGATACAGTCGGCTGGCCTGCTTGTGGAGAAATTGACATCATGGAAATGGTAGGTGGAAATGGCCGTGAAAACACAGTTTATGGAACTGTCCATTGGCAAAATGAAGGAAAGAATGCAAAATATGAAGGAAAGAACACCCTAACTTCTGGAACTTATTCGGATCAATTCGCCGTGTATTCGATCGTTTGGGATGCCACCTCCATACGATGGCTGGTAGACAACAAGCAATATCATGTCATCGATACGACCCCTGCTGAATTAGACGAATTCAGAAAAAATTTCTTCCTTATTTTCAATGTAGCCGTTGGTGGAAATTGGCCAGGATCTCCTAATTCAACCACTACATTTCCTCAACACCTAATCGTAGATTACGTCAGGGTATTTCAAGCAAACTAATTCCAGCCTTCTTCCTACGGGAAGAAGGCTTTTATTTTTTTAGCCATTCCTTAAGCAGGCGATTTACCTCTTGAGGCTTTTCAATGCAGCTACTATGGCCTGCTCCTGGGATGATCTCCAATTTGGAACCCCTGATTCCTTTATGTATAAATGCCGCCTTTTCTGGGGTAGTTGCCACATCCTCATCCCCCACAATCACCAAGGTAGGACAGGAGATATTGCCCAATTCCTCCTCAACCCCTTTTCGGTAAATAACCCCTTCCACTGGGCCTGTGATGGTTTTTTTATTGGAAGACAATTCATTTTTCCAACGACGGATGGAATCCCTATTCGCTGAATTTTGAAGCCAGCTATGAGCAAACATGATTTTCATCACCTTATTAGCGATAGGAGGAATAATCCCAATCCAGCGTACAATTCCATTGAGCAGCTTGTATTGAGGAAGATTTTCTAGAGGTTCTGCGTTCGCAGAGGTTTCCAGCAGCACCAAACTCTGGATCAGCTCCGGATGACGCGCAGCCAACCGCAACCCTACAAATCCTCCCATGGATAGCCCAATAAAGTGAACAGGGCCATTTACCAAATTCTGAATCAATCCAGCAGCATCCGCAGCTACCGTATCCATGTCGTAAGGGCCCTTTACATCACTTTTACCTTGGCCTCGATGATCATAGGAAATGACCCGATAAGATTTGGAAAGTTCAGCTACTTGAGCTTCAAACATGCGGTGATTCCAGAGCAAGCCATGCGAAAAAACAAGGGTCTCTGGTCCAGCACCGATTTCTTCGTAATAAATATTTAGCGAGGGAAGGGAAAGGTAGGGCATAAGAAAATGGAAATAGGAGTGCAATTAATGTGGCTAACAAAAAAAGGAGGAGAGCACCTCATTGTTACCCTCCTCCTACTTTAACTTACTTCAGCTTACCAATCCAGACCTGGTTGGGTGAGGCGTGCATTTTCTCTTGCCTTGTGCTGGTCTACGATCGTACGAACATCTTTAAGAAGCTGCTTAGCATCGTACACAATGCCATCCTTCACGGTATACTTTACACCACCGACGCGAACAGGCTCATTGGAATCATTAACTCGAACTGCTCCTGTGCCATAAAGCACCTTCAAATTCTGAAGAGGATTCTCCTCCAGGATGACAAAGTCAGCCAGTTTCCCTACTTCTACAGTTCCCAAGTCCTTATCCAAGCCCAAAGCTTCTGCACCATGCATGGTCGCGGCACGAATAACTTCCAAGGGATGGAATCCTGCCTCACGCAACATTTCCAATTCACGGATGTACGCAAATCCATATAGCTGGTAAATAAATCCAGAATCAGAACCTGCTGTCACTCTACCCCCACGATTTTTATACTCGTTGACAAAAGTCATCCAAAGACGGTAATTATCCTTCCAAAGTACCTCTTCTTCCGTAGTCCAATCAAACCAATACGAGCCATGAGACTGACGGTTGGGCGCGTAAAAACGCCACAGGGACGGCAAAGTATACACTCCATGCCACTCCTGTGTACGTGCACGCATCAAGTCTCTATTGGCTTCGTAAATATTTAACGTAGGATCAAGAGTGAAATCCAAGGCTACCAATTCATCCACTCCCTTATTCCAATTATCTGAAAAAGGTGGTGCAGCTTGCTGCCAAAGCTTACCTGCTTCTGCAAAACGATGCTGCTCGTTTTGATAATTGTAATCCAATCTGAAATTTTGAATGGTACGGTCGGTAAATAAGGCCTCAGGAAGTCCATACCAGTGTTCCATGGAAGTAAGCCCTGCACGCGCAGAGTGAAGTACATTCCATCTGGCCACGTCCAATTGCTGATGGTGCATAGCAGAACGCAATCCAATTCGCTTGTTCTCAGAGATAGCCGCTTCCATCACCTCTGGCTTTGCACCAAAAAACTTGATTCCATCAGCACCTTTGGCTTTATTTTCATTTACCCAAGCCTTGGCTTGTTCTGCATTTGTAATCGGTGCTTTGGCCCCCATTCCAAAGGCGGTATAGGCCAAAAGCCGAGGTGCAGTAATCTCGTTCGCAGCTGACTTTCGCTTATGTTCAAGCACCCAAGGAAGCCCATTACCTGCAGATGGATCACGTACCGTAGTAATGCCGTGTGCCATCCATAGCTTAAACACGTATTCAGCAGGAGTACCCTGCCCAGATCCACCAATATGTCCATGCATATCGATCAAACCAGGCAACAAATAATGACCCGTCAGGTCCATGACCTTGGTTTTGTCATCGGCTTTAGGTCGACGATTTTCGTTGATTGGCACACCAGGATAGCCTACTGCCTGAATCTGAGTAATGCGATTTTTCTCTACCACAATATCTACAGGTCCCAATGGCGGCGCCCCGGTACCATCGATAAGCGTGACACCGCGAATAATCAATTTCTCGTAAGGCCCATCCCCTTCTGCTCGCGCAGGGGAAGGCATAATCTGGGCTAGCGACCAAGTGGCGATGGCTAGCTGTAAAAGACAGAGTACGGCTATTTTTTTCAACATACAAGGATGGGGTTCATGAAGGGTATAAGTTAGCGGAAATCTAGAAATGAAAAAATGTTTTTATGATTAACTCAAATCGTCAACAGACGACGGTCAACAGTCGACTGCCTACCATCTTGAACTTCAACCTTTATTTTCTTCGGATAGTGGTGAAGTAGTGAAGATTCATGAATCTTATTTATTAAGTAGGGCAACAAAAAGCCCCGTATGCACGGGGCTTTTAATTTGTTAAACGGATTCTTGACTTAGCAAAAACTTATCCAATCAATTAGCAGTACGATTTATAAATACATCACCTGCTGTCGACAGTGGACTGTCAACCGTCGACTATCGGCATTTTACAGATCCTTGAATTTGTCCATGATTTCTTCGGAAATCCCAGTAAAGGAATAGCCTCCATCATGGAAAAGATTTTGCATGGTCACCATGCGAGTCAAATCTGAAAACAAACTGACAATGTAATCTGCGCAAGCATCTGCAGAGGCATTTCCTAGCGGAGATAGTGCTTCCGCAAAGTTGTAAAATGAATCAAAGCCTCCAATGCCTGTTCCAGCAGTGGTTTTGGTTGGGGACTGGGAGATGGTATTGACACGTACCTTCTTCAGCTTACCATATCGGTACCCATAGCCTCTGGCGATACTTTCCAACAAGGCTTTGGCATCTGCCATATCCGTGTAGAAAGGGAAAATACGCTGAGCGGCAATGTATGAAAGACCAACGATAGAACCCCATTCTTTCATGACGTCCATTTTCTCGGCAACCTGCATCATCTTGTGGAAGGAAATCGCAGAGACATCGTAAGATTTCATGGCCCAATCGTAGTTGAGATCCCCGTAAGCCTTCCCTTTTCGGATATTGGGAGACATCCCAATTGAATGGAGCAAAAAGTCAAAATCTGAACCTAAAAATTCCTTGGCCTCTGCATACAATTTCTCAATATCCTCCACCACAGTAGCATCCGCCCCGATAACGATGGTATTGCACTCTTCAGCAAGTTCTTTGATGGCCCCCATACGCATAGCAATGGGTGCATTGGTCAAGACAAATCTCCCGCCTTGTTCTTTTACTTTTAGCGCTGTTTTCCAGGCGATGGAATTTTCATCAAGCGCTCCCGTAATGATTCCTACTTTTCCTTTTAGTAAATTTTGTGACATAGCGATGGGGTTGAATTCAATAGCTTCGGTAAAACTACATAAAATTTAGGAGTTAGACTCTCAATTCATCAGGAGCTCTTTGGCACTGGCCTGTGCAGCAACAGAGGGATTGGCTCCAGCAATCATTTTGGCCAACTCCTGCACACGTTCCTCGGGACTCAATTGCTTCACCTTAGAAATGGTTTTTGCTGCACTATGGTCCTTGTATACAAAGAAATGCACCTCTCCCTTTGCGGCCACCTGTGGCAGATGGGTAATGCAGATGACCTGATGATTTTTAGCAATTTCCTGCATCATGCGGACCATTTGCAAGGCTACTTCTCCAGAAATACCGGAGTCAATCTCATCAAAAATAAGGGTAGGCAATGCCATTTTATCCGCCATCAAGTATTTAATCGCAAAGAGTAATCGTGAGAACTCACCCCCGGATGCCACTTTTTTGAGCGGCTGCAAGGGCATTCCTTTGTTGGCAGAAAAAAGAAGTTCCACGCGGTCTATCCCGCTTCCATTGGGCTCTACTACCTGGACCTCAAATTGAACACGGGCATTTTCCATACCCAAATCCTGCAGCAAAGCTTCCAAAGCCTTTTCAAAAGAAGGAAAACAAGCCTTTCGCTTTTGGCTAAGAACCTCAGCTGCTGCAAGCAGGGCTTTTTCATTCTGAAGGCATAGTTGATTGGCCTCTGCCAACTGATCATCCACCTGCTGAACCAGAAATATTTTATCTGCTAATTGGCTTTCTAGTTCCATTAACTCTTCAATGGTCTGAAGCCCATGCTTTTTCTGTAACTGGTAGATTTTACTCAAGCGCTCACGCGTGCGTTCCAACTTCTCCGCATCCATTTCGACACGACTGTCCTCATCCGCCAAAGATTCGGCTAAATCCTTTAATTCAATCAAAGCTTCTTGAAAACGAGTACGATAGCTTGCAAAAGCCTGAGCCAATCGTTCGAGTCCCAACAAACTGGACTGGATTTGTCCCATTCCCTGCAACACTCCAAACTGTTCCTCATGAAAAAGTGAAAGCACCTCGTTGATTTTCAATTTAATATCTTCCGCATTTTCCAGAATTTCCTGGCTGGATTCCAACTCCTCTTGTTCTCCTGCAACAAGTGCCAAACTACTGAGCTCTTCCAATTGAAACTGGTTGAAATCGTATTCTTTTTTGAGCGCATCTCCTTTACGGGTAAGTTCGGTCAGGGCTTTTTTGCTCTTTCTAAATTCGGTGAAGGCTTGTTGGAAAATAGTACGTTCAGCACTTGTTCGAGCAAAGGCATCCACCAATCCCAATTGAAAATCTCCTTCTCCCAAAAGCAAGGTGTCGTGCTGGGAGTGCACATCCATCAACTTATCCCCCAATGTTTTTAGGGGGTCTAGGAGCACCGGAGTATCGTTGACAAAAGATCGGGACTTTCCATTTGGACTAATTTCCCGTCGGATAATGCAGGTGTCCTCGTAATCCAATTCCAACTCTTCAAAATAACCCCGAAGCCCATAGGAACGAATATCAAAAACCCCTTCAACAACACATTTTTTATCGTCGTGGAGCAAAACTTTGGTATCGGCACGGTTACCCAACAAAAGTCCTACTGCTCCTAGCATAATCGACTTGCCCGCACCTGTTTCCCCTGTAATCATACTCAATCCACCACTGGGCTGCATCGCCAGCTGATCGATTAAGGCATAATTGGAAATTTTAAGTGAAGTAAGCATGAATTAATGAAAGCTTTCCAACAAAACTAAAGGTTACTACTCAGTTTTTGAGTAGCTCATTGTATTTTCTGGCGTTATTAGGATCAATTTCAAGTAGCAATGGAACCGCTTTTTCCCGAATCTCAAAGGGGGCATTCTTCAGGATTTGGGGGATTTCATCACTTTTTGCATCTACAAAACTGATGGTATAAATTCCGTTAGGTTGCAGCTTATTGGCTTCAGCAACTCGCTGAATGGCTTCCAGAATGGAAGAATAGGACTCCTCAGGTGCGATAGCAAGCTGATCTAGTCCTTTTCTGTGATACAAATAAATCGCCTCCCGAATGGGGGCATAGACGGTAGAAATATAGATGTCATTGATCAGCCAGTACCGGCTTCGGCGGTCACTAGGATTTTGCACCCAGCCTACACGACCCGATTGCTGCGCATTGTTGACAATATCGTTTGCCACCTCAAAATAGGGATTACCTCCTTTAAGTGCAAAGGTATCGTAATCCATACCAAGCGCGATATGGGCATAAAAAGCAAGTAAGGAACTGATGTTATTTAAAAAGGAGAAACGGTTGAATTCTAGTGGCTGAGACTCCTGGTACTCAAAGGTCCAATTTCGATCGATAAAATTGAGTACCACAGATTCGTAATTCGTACCAAACACGGGTCGCACCACTTGAACTTGAACGGTAGCACTGTAAACCCCCACTTGAGGGACTTCACTGATGGTAATCAACAAATTTCCTTTGATTCGCTCTTCAGGTCGGTATTCGTCAGAAGTCCAGGTTCGACCATTCAAAAACTGCTCAAAGCTCGTTTTCATTTGGTTAAATACTTCCGTATTTTGAAATCTAGAACGATCGCTATTGATAATAACTCGGAAATCAAGCTCTTGCGCCTGCCCTTCCAAAAAAAAACCAATGAGTCCGATAAGGAAAATTATCCCCTTTTTCATGTACTAAACTTACAAAAAATCTTTAGCTCCACGCAGGAGCTTTTTTGACTTCCTCCACAATTAGACGCGCAATATCCAACTTAGGCAGAAGAGCTGACTGTACAACTTGTCCATCCTTATGAAAAATCCGCACCTGATTGGTGTCGTGCTTAAATCCAACTCCTTCTTGAGTAGCAGAATTCAAGACAACCAGATCGAAATTTTTACGGACCAGTTTGGCTTTGGCATTCGCTTCTTCCTGTTCAGTTTCTAAGGCAAAGCCCACATGAACTTGTCCCTTCTTTTTCATTTTGCCCATTTCAAAGGCAATGTCTACGTTAGGAACCAACCGAAGGGGAAGTTCTTCTCCCTGTTTCTTTATTTTTTGAGTGGCTGGGCATTCTGGTCTAAAATCGGCCACTGCCGCAGCAAACACCACCGCATCCATTTGCCCATGTAAGCCTTTTGTTACTTCATACATTTCAGCTGCGGTAGTCACACGCTCCACCTGAAATCCCTGTCCATCCAGCTTCAGAGCTACTGGGCCCGCGACCACATACACTTCAGCTCCTGCTGCTTGAAATGCTTGGGCTAGAGCAAATCCCATTTTCCCACTAGAATGGTTACTCAAGAAACGAACGGGATCCAGCGCCTCCTGTGTAGGACCTAGCGTAATCAACACTTTTTTTCCGCCAAACTCCTTCTTAGTATTAAAAAAATCGAAAACTCGCTCCAGGATATGTTCTGGCTCCATCATGCGGCCTTGTCCTGAAAGCCCACTAGCCAATTCCCCAGATTCGGCTTCCAACACTACATTTCCAAAGGAAGCCACTTTCTCCAAGTTCGCTCGAACCGAGGGGTGCTGATACATGTCCAAATCCATAGCCGGCGCAAGCATGACTGGGCACCGGCAGGAAAGGTAGGTGGCAGTAAGGAGGTTATCACATGCTCCCTGCGCGAGTTTGGAAAGGGTATTTGCACTTAAGGGCGCCACTAAAAATAAATCTGCCCAAAGGCCCAGCTCCACATGGTTGTGCCATTGACCAGATTTCTTCTCGAAAAAATCAGATAGGACTGGTCTTTTGGAAAGAGTAGCTAAGGTAAGAGGGGTAATAAAATCAAGAGCAGAGGTCGTAGCTACTAGCTGTACCTCTGCTCCAGATTTGATTAGTAAGCGTATTAAAATCGCTGTTTTATAAGCTGCAATGCTGCCTGTAACACCGACTAAAATTCGCTTGCCTTGCAGGTTCATGGGAAATTACTCCGCTCCTTCTTGAGAAGGGTATCTATGGTGGATTTTTCCTTCCATAAACTCTTCCATCGCCAAAGAAGTAGGCTTAGGCATTCTTTCGTAAAACTTAGAGATCTCAATTTGCTCCTTGTTTTCAAATACCTCTTCCAAGTTGTCTACCGTGGAAGCAAACTCAGAAAGCTTGTTGTTCAATTCTTCCTTCAAGGTAGAAGAAATTTGCTTAGCACGTTGACCAACGATGTGGATGGACTCATAGATGTTACCTGTTTGATCAGCGATTTTATCTAAGTCTCTGGTAATGATTGATGGATTGACAGCCATATAGTTTGTTTTTTTGAGTGCTTGAATTATTTTAATTTGAGTTAGTGGTAACCACTACCTCTTCTGCAGCCTTTTTATCTGCAATTTCTTTTTTCAGTTTGGCATGTGCTTGCGCTTCTTCTTTGGTCTGTTCTTCAAATTTTTTCACCTCACCCAAATAACCACTAGCTGGATATTTGCGGTAAAAATTAGCAGCAAATTTTAAAGCATCATTCAGACGCTCTTCTTTTTTGTCGAAAGCACTATTCTTGGCATAAGCATAACCCACTTCTACCAAACGGTAAGCCAACTCCTCATTTCGTTTGCTTTCAGGATAGTCCTTTGCAAAATTTTGAAAGTTGATAATGCAGGCTCGGTAAAAGTCTCCCGGGAATAAACCCTCCTTTAATCGGTAGTACATTTCCGCTTCGCTGTAAGCTTTTTCCTCAAATCTAGACTCTAAATCCTTGAGCATGTCCATGGCACGCTCGTAACTAGCGGAAGCAGGAAATCTTCCTACAAATTGTTGAATCGCAGACACGGCTTCCTTGCTACTTTGCTGATCCAGATTGTAATCAGGAGCATCTAAATACAACGAGTAGGCATGCATAAATAGGGCTTCCTCTGCCAAAGCACTTCGGTTGTAGGTCTTGTAAAAGGTGTTGAAATAGCCGGCAGACTCAATGTAACGCTTAGTCTTGAAGTGGCAATTGGCGTAGTTGTACTCCGCCATTTCTGCTTTTTCAGACCCCTTAATTACAGGAAGTACCTTCTCATACAAGATAATAGCCTTGTTGTATTCACCTTCTTGGTAATACTTGTTGGCACCATTGTAAAGCTCTTCCCAGTTGGTACTCTTTTCCAACTTGGTAAAAGGCCCACAGGCTCCCAAGAGAACCAAGGAAATCACAAACAAGATCGAATTGTTTCGCATGATTAATTAAAGGACCGCAAATATAAGGGATAATTGTAAGATTTCAAATGAAATGGCCAAGTGGAAAGCGGTTACTTTTTTACTTGTAATTTCTTGGTGACCACGTTCTTGTTGTCTACAAATAAGGTGTAAAAATACACCCCTGGCTGAAAGTCAGCTACCTGAATTACGAGACTATTCCGAGTAGGATCCAGTTCGTATTCGGCAATGGGATTGCCGATGAAACTTGTTACCGTGATTTTGGCTTTCGCTTTTGGATTTACCACGGTATAGTCCAATTGAGCAACGCGATTACTTGGATTGGGGTAAATATCCCCAAGTTTGATGTCTTTGTGTGAAAAATCTGCAGTCGGTGAAGGTGTAACGGCATATTTGGCTTCCACTACAAAAAACTCACGCAGCGATTCACTGTTGACAAAAACGAGGTCGAAACTCCCTAAGGTCTCTGCAATACCCATTTCAAACTCCAAATACAAATCCGTATAAATCTCCCCAGGCGCAAGTTTCAACACTACCTTTGCTAAGTCTTTTTTCGGATCAAAGCATTGATCACCGAGACAAATACGCATTTTTTGAGAGGAACCGATACTTCCTTTGATGTTGCGAAGAAGGAAAGTTTTTGGCTGGGAAGACTCGTTGTGCAACAGGACTGTTTTTCGTTGGGACGAACCTATTTTACCTGAAAAATCAACCCCCTCACTCAATACACGTACCTGTTGGGCAGTAGCCAGCATAGGCAACGCCAACAGTAAAAGTAGTGTTATTTTGAGCAATCGGGTGTTCATGTAAATTTTTCTCAATAGGCAGATATACTTATACTAAATAGATTCTACTTACGTTAAATGTATTTAAAAAGATGCAATTTCTCCGAGAAAGTCGGGTTAATTGTTGTTAAGTTTTTAAAAATCTTGGCCTTTAAATGCTTTATCCTCCTCCCAACCGTTTAAGAGGCTTTTCTTGCAGTGCTTTTTGAAGTTGGCCTTGGCTCGGCATCTCCAGTTTCACCTCCGGTTCATTGAAAAAATTCTTCAGTGTCGGATCAATTTCTATCACCTTGCGCCAGTCATCAATAGTGGATCGTTTTGGTTTTTCCTCGACTCGCCATCGAAAACCCTCCAGCCTACTCATCTTTTCATTAATATCCTGAACAGGGATAAATCTGCCATCTGGCTTTATCCCAAAATTTGATTTCTTAATAAGCCCATCCACAAAGGTTAGCCCGATAGTGGCACTCAAGATACGGTTGATTCCTTGTGTCAAAGTATCCCCTTCCAAGGCATAGTACAGCGACTCCCCGTTTCCCTCTATCAAAAGGTGACTCATCTGCCCCTCCTTGAAGTGTCCCGTCATCTTTCTTCCTTTCATCTGATTGAAATTCAAAAGCGTATCAGTTAAAATCGCAAAGGCTTTATTCTTCATGAAAACCCGGTCTAGGGTCTCATTTTTGAGGTAAAACACCATGCTATCCGCAGAAATTTGGCTCGATCGGTTCCATAAAATAGGATCCTTGTAGAGATGAATGGAGGAGTCTGGAAAGGCATAAAACAAGGAGTCAGCCTTCCCAGAAAGATCTGTTTTCACCAGATTCACTTCGTGAAAAGCTAGCAAATACTTCAAGGAATCAGCCTCACCGTCTCGAGAAAACAACGTGTCAGCTGTAAGAAACAGCGTGTCTGACTCAAAATACCTACGCACCAAAGCATTCCCGTATACCTGACTGTATTTTTTCTTTTCCCAATAGGTCCCTACCTCTCCAAAAACTTCCAGTTTTCGTTCCTTATTCAATACGCGAACATCCTTTTTCCCCTCATAGTAGGCCTTGGGCTCGTCATAAAACAATTCATCCGCTTTTACCCGGCTTTCTTCTGTATCCACAAGCCCCTCAAAAAATTTAAACTGCTTCAATTGGGTATCGTAGAAACTTCCTTTTTGTGCATCCAAATGATAGCCCTCTTTCGACACAATATTTGTCAAGCCAGGGGTCTGGGCTGTTTTGGGAATGGTCAAATAAATTAGGTCTTGCGTTTTAAGCGTATAATCTGGGTTAACCAACACTACATCTTGTTGAAAACTGATTCGCTCGAAATTAATCTCATAGGTCCCAATTTCACTCGTCAAGACATTGACTGAATCCACCATCTTTCCACCTTCAAAATAATTTGCAACGTTGGTTTCCCGATTGTAATCCAAGTATTCGGTATAAAGTTTAGTTTTCTGATTGGTGAAAACTACGTTTTTACGAAGCTTGGCCACCTTGGTAGTACCATCGTATTCGGCATAGGAACTCGTAGTGGTAATCGGATCTTCTTCATCCTTGATTTGCACTCTCCCAAATAGTTGCGCTCGGTTTTCTTCTCGGAAAAAATAGGCTGAATCGCAGGAAATTAAGGAATTTTGATGCTTCATATTCACATTTCCCAATAAGCGTTCAAAGCCTTTTGCTCCTTGCAACAAATCTGCACTACGAATCTCCAACAAGGAGGAGGATTGCGCAAGACCTAGTATTGGCATGCTAACCAAGAGCAGAAGTGGAAAAATGAAAAAAGGAGATTTCATAGGAAATAGAATGGAGGCAAATTTAGCAGAAAAAGCTATTTTTGATCAATGTACAACACCTTTATATCGCATATCCAGCAACGCAAACTTTTTGAATCAGGTAAATGCTACTTGTTGGCCTGTAGTGGTGGACTGGATAGCATGGCCTTGGCACATCTGCTTCATAATGCTGGAGTTCAATTTGAGTTGGCACATGTCAACTTTGGTTTGCGGGGAGATGAAAGTGATGGGGATGAGGAATTTGTGAAAAAATGGGGTCAAGAACATGGACTTCGCGTGCATGTCTACCAAGCAAAGACTCAAGAATGGGCCGAGAAAAATGGGGTTTCCATACAGATGGCTGCACGAGAAATTCGTTATCAGTTTTTTGAAGAAATTCGAAGCAAGCAAAACTTGGCAGGCATCGTTGTTGCCCATCAGGAGGACGACCAGTTAGAAACTATTTTTCTCAATCTTGTGCGGGGAACTGGAATCGAGGGTCTTTATGGCATGAGTGAACGGCGAGGAGAGTTGATCCGACCACTACTTCCTTTTTCTAGAGCACAGCTTGCCTCCTATGCAGAAGAGGTACAGCTTTCCTGGCGGGAAGATCGCTCCAATGCTTCCGCTGATTACAAAAGAAATAAACTACGCCATCAAGGGTTACCGGCACTTTATAGCCTTGAGGGCGATACGCGCCAAAACCTACTCCAAAGCTTCGCCAGATTGAAAGATACAGGAAAAGCTTTTTCAGGATTATTCGAACTATGGAAAACTGCGCATGTTCATGAACACCAAGGCATGAGTATCCTTCCCTATCAAGCAATTCGGAACATGCAAGGTGCCGTATCCTTGCTTTATTATTGGTTAAGGCCCTATGGGTTCAACTCGGATCAAGCCTATGCCCTGTCAGAAAGTCTTAATGAAACCAAATCAGGAACAATCTTCCGAAGCACCTCCTTTGAAGTCTGCTTAGACCGGGAGGAACTCCTCCTCTATCCAATCTCCACTCCTTTCTCGGGTATCGAACTCTCTTATGGAGCTTCCACATTTGAACTCCCAGATGGGAGGTACGCCGTAGATTATGGCGCCAAGCTTGAATCAATTGACCGCAATTCTACGCATGCAATGTTTGACTTGGAATGCTTGGAGTTTCCACTTGTGATTCGTAGCTGGCAAGCAGGAGACCGATTTAATCCCCTAGGAATGTCAACTGAAAAGAAAATTTCGGATTTTTTGATTGATAATAAAGTTCCACTTCCGTTAAAGAAAGAAGTAAAAGTCCTAGTTTCAGGAAACAAAATCGCCTGGGTAGTCGGCATGCGGATTGCAGATTGGGTGAAAGTAAGCCCTGCGACACAAAAATACATGCACATCCAAAAACGCTAAGTCATGAGAAATCCTTTTTCAAAAACCTACGAGCCAAATGAACTCAGGATGTTTGATTTCTTGCAAGGAATTAAATTTTTTGAGCTACTCAAACAGCAGGAACTAGCCCGATTTCTCCCTGCCATGCACGAACGAAAATACGTTCGTGACGAGGTAGTATTCTTTAGTAAGGATCCAAGTCAGGCGCTCTATTTGATCCGTAAGGGACAGGTAGACTTGACCATCGACTTAAGTGAAAATTTTGAAACCATCATGCAGCTCAAGCGAGGGGATGCTTTTGGTGAAAACTCCTTGTTAGAAAATTCAAAGAGAACCTACACCGCGTTGGTATGCTCTGATGAGGCAGAATTGCTAGTCATTCCTCAATTTGCCCTCTTGGAAATCTTTGATAGTAACCCAAAAATCAAGGCCAAGATGATGACCTCCTTGGCAGATTATTACAATGCCAACAACCAACGGCTTTTTCGTTCCTACCGAGAATCTTTTGGGTTCTTTAGCCTCCGGCAAATGTTTGAATAGTATTCATTGAAAAATTTACGGGGTAGAGGTGAAAAAAACAGCAATTCCGCAACAAACTTAATCCAGCAGCGGTTTCAATTCCAAAGTATCTCGTATTAACTTAGAGGCAAATTTTAGGCCACTCAAACCAAAAAAATATCATGAGCAAAGTAACCGTTGTTGGTGCAGGAAACGTAGGAGCCACCTGCGCCGATGTGTTGGCGTATCGCGAAGTAGCTGAAGAGATAGTATTGATCGACATCAAAGAAGGCATTGCTGAAGGCAAGGCTCTTGACATTTGGCAAAAAGCCCCGATCAATCAATACGATAGTCGTACTATTGGCAGCACCAATGACTACAGCAAAACCGCTAATTCGGATGTGGTAGTCATCACCTCAGGGCTTCCAAGAAAGCCTGGCATGACACGGGATGACTTGATCGAAACCAATGCAGGAATCGTAAAGTCAGTTACCGAAAATGTAATAAAGCACTCTCCAAATGCCATCATCATTGTGGTTTCCAACCCATTGGATGTCATGACTTACCAAGCTCACCTGACTTCTGGTTTTTCAAGAACCAAGGTGATGGGTATGGCAGGAATTTTGGATACGGCCCGGTATCGTGCATTCCTTGCTGAAGAACTAAACGTTTCTGGCAAAGAAATTCAAGCCATCTTGATGGGTGGACATGGCGACACCATGGTGCCTCTACCTCGTTACACCACAGTAGCAGGTATCCCTGTAACTGAATTGGTAGAAAAAGATAAATTAGACGCCATCATCGAGCGTACGAAATTTGGAGGTGGAGAATTGGTGAAGCTTATGGGGACCTCTGCTTGGTATGCTCCTGGAGCTGCTGCAGCCCAGATGGTAGAAGCAATCTTGAAGAACCAAAGAAGAGTATTCCCAGTTTGCATCAAATTGGATGGTGAATATGGCATCGACGACTGCTACCTTGGTGTACCTGTAATCCTTGGCAAAAACGGGATTGAAAAAGTCCTTGAACTCGACCTCAATGCCGAAGAGCAGCAATTGTTAGAAACATCTAGAGGCCATGTGAAAGAAGTAATGCAAGTATTGGATCGTTTGAGCAACTAATCTGATTCATGTAGGCCTCAGGACCTAAGATACTTTTCCTCGGTAAGGTATCTTAGGTCTTTTTTATACTCCACTTATCCTAAAGATCTACTGCAACTTGAAAATCTGGAAAAGTCTACTGGTCATTCTAGCACTATCCCTACTGAGTTGGGGTGGCTATGAAGTGTATCAGCGATTCATACTATCCAGAACCATCAATAGCCTAGAGCTCATTTCAAGCGATGCCGTATTTATTTTTGAAACACAGCAAGCGGATTTTACCTGGCAGGAACTTCGAAAGCAGCCTATCTGGACCGCGTTAAGACGATTTCCTACTTTTCAATCCTTAGAAAGCCAATTAAATTCTTTAGATAGCCTTGTAGGTGAAGAAGGTTTTGTAACCAAAACCCTCCGAAACAAACAGGTAACTGTAAGCTACCATGCTGTTGGAACAGATAAGTTTAGTCTCCTGTACACCCTGAACTTTGGTTCCAATTCTCCTCAGGAACTTTTGGATAAACTCAAATCCAAAGTCCCAAAAACCACCCGATTTCAAACACGGAAATACAGCGAACAGGAGATTTACGATGTATTGAACGCAAATAACAGCATCCAATGGAGCATTACCCTACTCAACAATGTACTCCTAGTCTCTTCCTCATCTTTTGTTATTGAGGAAGCCATTCGATTTTACTTGAGTGAAGATGCAAGCCCGATTTCAACCAAACTCGGGGTCGAATTACCAAACAAAGAAGGCTTAGGAAGACTTCTCCTTTCTTCAAAAGGACTTGCCAAACTCCTGGCTGGTGTTAGCGCTGCTAAAAATTCATCCACTCTTCAAGAACTTCAGGCTGCAGATTACTTACTCTCCTTAACCCTTCAGTTTGAAAACCAGCAACTTCTCTTTAAAGGACCCATCCAAGGCCTACCAGCAGTGGATTTTTTGCCTTCCGTACAAGCACAACTGGCAGGGTTTGAAAAATTGATTTCGACACGCAGCCATTCGGTCACTCAAATCAACCTGAAGGATAGTTACGAAACTCAAAAACTCTACAACTCTACTTTTTCACCCATTTCAACGGTCAGCGGAGAGGTACAAACCCGACTCATTGACCGAGGCTTTTTAGACTTACTCAGTGGAGAACAGTATTTTATTGAATTGGAATCTGAGACTCCTTTGGAAAAAAACATTGCGCTATTGGTCAAAGCAGAGAAAGCTGAACAAGCTTGGGATCTTCTCAAACAATACCGGGATTCTACAGAATTTTACCCTTCCGAGCAGTATCTGGAAACTGAAATCTTATTCTTTCCGGAAGCAAATTTTCCAGCGCACTTATTCAATGGGAGATATCCTGGCTTTGAACAAACTTACATCAGCAAGATAGACCAACTACTCGTCTTGAGCAATTCTGCCAATGGAATGAGAAACTTGCTCGATGATTATGCTCAAGGGAATACCTGGTCAAAAACCCGCAACGAAACAAAGTCCTTGCTAACTCCAGCAGCCGGATACAGCAAGACCTTATTACTACAGAAAATCTGGTCCTCTTGGGTACAATCGGCAAACCCCAGTTGGAGCACCTTCCTTCAAAAGTATGAAGCTGAGCTACAAGCGTTCACTACTTTGGCACTTCGGATTCATCAAAGCTCAAAAGGACCAGAAGCAACGCTCATTATAAATTATAACAGTGAGGACACTAATCAGAAAACTGGGAAAAAGTCCTTCGAATTGGCATCAGGGAAAGAAGTTGCACTTCCTCAGAACCTAATCTACGGCCCGAAGGCAATCAAAAATTTCAACGATGGAACTGAAGATTTGGTCATCCAGGACCAAGATCATGTGCTTTATGTGATCAACTCTGCAGGAGAACAGGTATTCAGCCAACCCTTGTCAGGCCCTATCCTATCAGAAACCTTTCAAATAGACTACTTCAAAAACGGCAAATTACAGCTAGTGCTTGCTACTGCGGATCGAATCTATGCAATTGACCGTCTAGGAGATCCTTTGCCTGAATTCCCTAAGGCAATTCCTGGCGAAAAAATCACTCATCTAACTGTGCTTGACTATGACCAAACGCTGGATTACCGCTATTTTATAGCTACTGAAAATGGAAATTTATGGCTTTTTGACAAGATGGGTAAGGATTTAGAGAACTGGAACCCCTTGCCTCTAGGAGAGCCTACGAATGGGACTCCCTTTCATGTTCGTGTACCGGGAAAAGGTGATTTCATGGTGGTACTAGGTATTTCCGGTAAGCTGCATTTCTTCAGCCGTAAAGGGGAATCCCGAAACGGTCCTCCCCTCCAGCTCCCAGTCGGGATTGCCAGCCCTCTTATTTTTAAAAAGACTGGGACCCCAACACTTCATACCATCACAACTGGGGGTGAGGTTATTGAAATTTCATTTTCAGGGAAAATCTTAAAGAAAACGCAAGTTCAAAAAACAAATCGTGACGATAAATTTCGTGAGCTGCCTGACCAAAAAGGGAATGGTACACTGCTAATGGTGGAGCAGTTTAATAAAATTCAACTTTTCGATAATCAGCAGACACTGCTAATGACACTATCCTTGAAAGGAGATCAAACCTGGCTTGGCTATTTTGATTTTGGATCATCACGAAAAATTATTGCAGTGACCGACCGACAACAAGGGCTAGGATATCTCTACGATCTAAAAGGAAATCTGCTCATCAGCACACCGCTTCAAAGTGAGGGAGAAATCCAAATTAGCCATCAGCCAAACCAAGGTCAATACATCATTCGAACGCGGTATGGCAAAAACTTATTGGAATACCTAATTCCGGATTAATTGGTAAATTTTTTTACCAAATGCTGAATTGGTAATCAGTTTCGAATTAGTCCCT
>JACCEB011581147.1_pt1 | contig 21795 bp, 12 predicted proteins | sample 7454761 | NCBI WGS metagenome assembly JACCEB01 (sample SAMN15323454, study PRJNA562643) | freshwater metagenome | isolation source: river surface water | place: USA:Blue River Watershed | collected 2017-08-18 | reverse complement strand
GACGCAGCGCCAGCAGTAGACAGTGGGGGATTCTTAGATATAAACCCATATGCAGAAGCTGGTTACTTCCTAAACGATGGTGGTCTATATGTTGGAAACCAAATCAATTTCACAGGCTAAATAGTTTAGCTTTCAATAAAGGAGATTTTTATGAATACACAAGAACAAATTGACAATATTTTTAAGGTTACTGGAAAAGTAAACATTAAATTATACGATGAGCATGGCAATCTTAAAGATGAACGAGATACTCACAATCTAGTCGTTACTGCAGGTAAAGTTTATATTGCAGGTCGCATGCAAGGAACTTCTGTTCCAACTGTGATGGGTAACATGGCTATTGGAACTTCCACAGCAACACCAGCTGTTGGTCAAACCCAATTGACTACTGAGGCTGGTAGAGTTGCTTTAGCATCATTCACTAATGGTGGAACTGCTTCAGTTACTGCTACAGCTACATTCCCTGCTGGTACTGGTACTGGTGCTATTACTGAAGCTGGTATTTTTAATGCTGGTACTGGTGGCACAATGCTTTGTCGTACAACATTCCCAGTTGTAAACAAAGCTGCTGGCGATTCTATTGCTATTACATGGGTTATTACAGTAAGCTAATTTTAGGGTTATAAATGCCAACTTCATCTCTATTGAAGTCTGCGTTACACAACTCAGTTGCTGAAGGGTTGTATAATGAGATTCAGACTCGCACCGCACGATATTATTACTTTCTAGGTAAGACGGTATCGTGGACTGTTGATACCAGTCCACCATATCCAACAGATAGTTTTGCTTATGAGTTAGATACTCGTAATGAGATTATCACTTTGAAAGAAATTAAATCTACGGATGTAGCATTCGTAGTTCCTAGAAGAGACTGGACTACGAACACAGTTTATGACATGTTTGACGATAGGTATAGTGATGAAGTTCAAGGTATTAATTTAATTTCTGGTGGATTTGGATATTCAGATCCACCTACAATCACTATTACTGGTGGTGGTGGTTCAGGTGCTTCTGCTGCTCCAGTTTTATTAGATGGTGTAGTTGTTGGTATTAATTTAACTGCGAAGGGGTCTGGATATACTTCTACTCCTACTGTTATTATTAGTGGCGGTGGTGGAGAGGGTGCTACAGCAACTGCAGTTATTAAAAGAGGTTTTTATGGTGCTACAACAGTAGAAGATTCTCAAAGTTATGTCTTGACTGATGAATTCCATGTTTACAAATGTCTGGATAATAATAACAATGCTCTATCTACATCTAAACCTATCGGTACTGTTGTAGATCCAGTTGTTATGCCAGATGGATATATGTGGAAATATTTGTACAGTATTCCGATTGCTCTTCGTAATAAATTTTTAACTGATGCTTATATGCCAGTTATTAACTCTCTTCGTGGTCAATTTTATTCTGGCGGAGAAATATTAAATGTTATCATTGAATCTGGTGGACAGAATTATACATTTGCAAATATAACAGTATCAGGTGATGGATATAGAGAGTCTGATCCTTTACTGTTGACAAGCATATCATTAAATTCTGGTGGATCGGGATATACATCTGGAGCAACAGTAACTATTGATCCACCATTTGCTGGCGCAAATACATGGGCTTCTGGTAATGGTATTTTACTTGGGCAGATGATTGAATATAATAACAATCTTTATGAATGTACCAAATCTGGATCACTAGCAGCGCCAGCACCAACACATAGATCTGGTCATGTCGCTAACGGAACTGCTACTTTATTATATAAAGGAACTCGTGCTACAGGATCACCAGTAATATCTGGTGGTGTTATTACAAGTATTGCATTAAATGGTAGTATCTATGAAATAAATATTACTAATGGTGGGTCAGGATATACAACTGCTCCAACAGTAACTGTTAGTGGTGGCGGTGGATCAGGATTCGTTGGTGCTGTTACTATGCGTGGAACATCAGTAGCAAAGGTTACTATTTCAGACGCTGGAGCATCATACACTTCTGTTCCAACTGTGACATTTGGAACAGCATGGTCTAGTGGAGCTACATACACAGTTAACCAGCAAATTCGTCATGGTGTTAATTTATATACAGTGACTACTGCAGGAACTGCTGGCACTGTGGCTCCAGTACATTCTAGCGGTTCAGTTACTGCTACTGGTGGAACTGCAGTGTTTACTTTTGCAGGACTTGCTGCTACTGGAACTGCAGTATTAAAGTATGGAGCAGGATATTCTTCACTGCCAAATGTATCAATTTCTCCAGTTTCTGGGGGTTCTGGTGCTTCAGGCTATTTTGTTGGCGTTAAGTCAGAAGCAAAATTAATACCTATTATAGATGCTGGGCAAATTGTTGGTGTACAGATTGATGATGGTGGCGTTGGATATACATATGCCAATTTAACAGTTACAGGTGATGGTAATAATGGTGGCACTTCTCCAGACACTGCATTACTAACTGCAGATTTGTCTCCAGGCGACATCGACACATTGCAAGCAAATACAGAACTTTTGACACCAGATGGTCGTATCATGGCATATCCAGTAATATCTGGTGGTTTTGGTTATGGAACTCCTCCAACAGTAACAATCGATGGAGACGGAACTGGCGCTGCTGCCTTCGCAACAGTTTCCAATGGAGCAGTTAGTAAGATAACAGTAACCAATTATGGTTTGGGTTATCGCTGGGCAAATGTAACAATAACTGGAACTGGCAAAGGAGCCACTGCTAGAGCAGTTCGTGCTCCATATGGAGGACATGGTAAAGATCCAATTAATGGTATGTTTGCTAGAACATTAATGTTTTATACAAATATTTCCAAAGACGCAAATCAAGGGTTTACTGTAAATAATGACTTCCGACAAATTGGAATTATTAAAAATCCTCGTCAGTTCGGAGAATATGGAAATCTTAAAAGTTCAATAGCGTCAGCTTGTTATGTATTAACTGGCACTGTAAACACAACTCAGTTTTTGCCAGATATGACAATATATTTGGGATCTTTAACTGGCAGAAAATTTAGAATAGTTTCTGTCACTAGCACTGGAATGTTAGTCCAGTCTTTAGAAAACGCAGTGCCTACCATCGGTGCTACATTTTTAAATGATTCATCAAATACATTTGGTGTGGCTGGAGTTACCCCACCTACAGCAGATAAATATTCTGGTGACTTGTTGTTTATTGATAATAAACAAGCATTCACTCCTACTGCAGACCAAACAGTTACTATTAGAACAGTTATTAGGTTCTAATAAATAAGTAAATAACAAAGAGAAGAGTACAATGATCGATTTTAATACCGAACCGTATAATGATGATTATGACGAAGATAAGAATTTTTATAGAATTCTATTTCGTCCCAGCTTTGCTGTTCAGGCTAGAGAGTTAACACAACTCCAAACGATTCTTCAAAAACAAATTGCTAGACATGGCGATGCTATTTTTAAACAGGGTGCCATGGTTATCCCTGGACAAGCATCAGTTGAATCTATTGGTCAGTCAAACACCAAAGGTGCAGATTATGTTAAATTAACTGCCTCTTACAATGGTGTTGCAGTTGAAACTTTTATCAACAATCTTGAAGGTCAAACTATTGTTGGTTCTAGTGGTGTTAAAGCATTAATCGTAAAAGTTCAGAGCGCAGAAGCGTCTGATCCAACTACTCTTTATGTTCGTTATTTAAATTCTGGTACAAACAATACAACCAAAACTTTCTCAAATTCAGAGGTATTAACAACTTCTAGTGGTACATATTCGTTCCAAGCACAAACTTCAGGCGCAATAGGCAAAGGTTCTCTTGCAACAGTTGAGAGAGGTGTTTACTATGTTAATGAACATTTCGTTCTTGTTGAAAAACAGACCATTGTTCTCGATAAGTATAGCAATGCTCCTACATATAGAGTAGGTTTGCTTGTTGAAGAAAGTGTAAAAACTCCAGAACAAGATGAGAGTTTACTAGACAATGCTCAGAATAGTTTTAACTTTGCTGCTCCAGGTGCACATCGTTACTATATTAATTTAATACTTACAAAGAAAAGTATTACTGATACTTCTGATCAAGATTTCGTAGAACTAATTAGAGTTACTGATGGTGTTATTAAAACCATTGTTGACGAAACACAATACTCTAGAATAGCAAAAGAACTTGCTGATAGAACTTATGATGAGTCTGGTGATTATACTGTCTCGGCATTTGAAATAGATGTCAGAGAACACAGAAACAACAATCGTGGCGCATGGGCTTCTGGTGTTGCATATTTAATTGGTGATGTAGTTACCAATGGTGGAAATACATATTTTGCTAAAAATTCTGCTACTTCAGTAAATATACCACCTGTTCATACTAGCGGTACTGCTACTGATGGATCTAATGGTGTTACATGGGAGTATACTGAATCGCCAGTATACAATCGTGGTATTTACAAACCAGAAAATGGTGGCGACGAGACTAAACTTGCTGTCGGACTAGAAGCTGGTAAAGCATATGTCCGTGGTTATGAAATTAAGAAAGACTCTACTACATATGTTAATGTAGATAAAGCAAGAACATTTGCAAATGCTGTCAATGCAGTCGTACCAGCACCAATTGGTAATTATGTTTTGGTTACCAATGTTAATAATGCTCCCCCAATTGATAGTTTAGATACAATAACATTATATAATAGACCTACTGGTTCTGGTTCCAGAGGAGCAGTTCCACCTAGTGCATTAATTGTTGGTTATGCTCGTGCTCGTTTTATGGAGTGGCATGACATTCTTCCATTTGGTAGTACATCAAAATATAAGTTAGGATTGTTTGATGTACAACTAAATCCAGGATACGATTTTGCTAGAGATGTTAAATCATTCTACTACAATATTTCTGGTGATCCTAATTTAAGTTTCACTGCTGATGTAGACCCTGTAGACACTGTATTAAATCAACCTATTGGTTCTGTTACTGCAGCAGGAACTACCGTAACAGGTAATGGAACTTCATTCCAATCAGATTTACGAGCAGGTGATTACATATCTGTTGCTGGATCTTTGTATCGTGTTAATTCTATTGCTTCCCAGACTTCACTAACCCTTGATTCATCTCTAACTGCTACAAACTCTGCATATATTTTAGTTAAAACTAAACTATATGAAACTCAATATGCAGGTTTAGTGTATCCTCTACCTTATAGCGCAGTTCGTTCTATTCGTAATTCTGGTGGAACTAACGATACTTCATTCACTGTATATCAGAAATTTACAGCAACTGCTTCTGGCACATCATTAGTTATTTCAACTAGTGGAACATTTGCTTCTGCATTAGAGACAGATAATTTTATCTGTGTAGATAATGATGCTACTGCTGGTGGAACAATATTCACTCCAACATCAATTTCAATTTCTGGTTCTAATGCTACTATTACTGTACCAGCTGGACAGTCTGGCAGATCTATAACTGTTATTGCAGCAGTTATTAGAAATGGTGGTGGATATGAAAAGACTAAAGTGTTGACCACTGTTACTGGTGCATTGGCAACTAATACATTTACAACAGCTGCAGCTGCGCAAGCGTCTTCTATTGTATTAGAGCATGCTGACTTACATAGAATCATCAGCATTAAAATGGCTCCAACTGTTGCATTTGGTTCTACTCCAACTAATGCACAATACACTCAAGATATTTCAGATAGATTTGAGATTGATAATGGTCAAAGATCTACACATTATGACCTTGCTCGTTTAATATTGAAACCATCTTATAGTCCTCCAACTAATCCGTTCAGAGTAGAGTACGAATACTTTGAACACCAGTCAGGTGACTATATTGATGTCAATTCTTATTCAAATATTGACTATAAAGCAATTCCAGCAAACCTAAGAGACTCTATTGATTTTAGACCAAAGGTTGCAAACAAATCAGTCACTACAAACTGGGAATTCGGAAGAAGAACATTTAGTGGAACAGGATCTTCTTTATCTGGTTGCCCAAAAAGAGGTGAAGATCTAGAAGTTGATTTTAGTTATTATCTTTCTAGAAATGATAAAATTGCTATCGATCCAAGTGGAAAGTTTTTTGCAGTAAATGGAGTACCAGCTGTTACTCCAGGAGCACCAGAAAATCCATCTATTGGAATGACATTATATAATCTTGGTATTAGTGCGTATACTTTTGATACTTCTTCTAAGCAAGTTGTTGTTAACAAAGTTGAAAACAAACGCTATACTATGCGTGATATTGGAAAACTTGAAAAGAGAATTGATAACTTAGAATACTATACATCTCTTTCTTTATTAGAACAAGATACACAATCCTTAAAAATTACAGACTCATACGGATTAGATCGTATGAAGAATGGATTCGTTGTAGATAACTTTACTGGTACAGGTATTGGAGAAACTGCTTCTCCAGATTACTACTGTGCTATCGATATGTCTAATAAACAGCTTCGTCCATTCTATTCAATGGCTAACATTAATTTGTTAGAGAAGAATTCTAATGACGCTGCAAGAACATCATCTCAATATAAATTGTGGGGAGATATTGCAACTCTTCCATTAAATGCTACTACACCGCATGTAGAATTAGTTAAACAAACATACGCTTCTCGTTTGGAAAATGTTAATCCATTTGCTATCTTTACATTCTTGGGTGATGTTAAACTCAATCCACCATCTGATGAGTGGTTTGAAACAGAAAGAATGCCAGATATTGTCCAACAGGTTGAAGGTAACTATGAGTTAATTAAAACAATTGCTGAAAAATCTGGAGTCTTGGGAACTGTATGGAATGCTTGGCAGAATGAGTGGACAGGTGTTCCATATGATACTGTCACAACAACTAGAACTGTTGCTACTGGCGCAGAAGTTGGTAACATCTCAAATACATTTGAGACTACAGCTACATTTATTCCACAAACTAGAACAGGTTTAAATACTTCATTAGCTCTTAAAACTGATTATGAAGAAGTAGCAGATAGAACTGTTTCTACTACTGTTATTCCATATATCCGTTCTAGAAATATTTTAGTACAATCTAAAGTATTGAAACCAAATACTAGATTTTATGCATACTTTGATGATATTGACATTTCATCTTATATTACTCCTGCGACAAAAATTGTTTATACGCTATCTTCTGGCTCATTCGATGACAGCACAAATGTTGGTGGTGTTGCCAGTGAAACAAAACGAAGAATCAATGGAGATTCTCAAATTTGTTTGAATAAGGGTGATGTTATTAGCAACGCAGGTAATACAGCTTCTGCTGTAGTTGTTGGTAAATTTATAGATCCAGATACAGGTGCTCTAACTTTAGAAGTATTGAATGTTATTGGAACATTCAGCGCTGGACAAGTTATTACTGGATCTCCTAGTAATGCACAAGGAACTATCGTATCTGTAACTACACCAACTACTTTAATTACCGATAAGAATGGACAACTGAATTTCTTATTTAATATTCCAAATACTGAAGCTGTTAGATTCCGTACTGGCTCTAAAGAATTGAAACTTATTGATGCAGCAACTTCTACTGGTCAGTGGACTTCTCGTGGTCGTGCGCAATATCGTGCGCAAGGTATTTTAGAGACTAAACAAAAGACTATTAATGCAGTTCGTAATGCTGAGTTAGTTCAAACAACTATTGGTCCAAATGACGACCCAGCAGCGAGACAAACTATTGTTCAATATACTGATAGATTAATTTCTAGACAGTGGTATGATCCTTTGGCACAATCTTTCTTGGTTGAACAAAAAGGAGGAGCATTCTTAACTAAAGTTGACATTTATTTTGCTACCAAAGACGCAGCTATTCCTGTGACTCTTGATATTAGAGATATGGTCAACGGAACTCCAGGACAAAATGTATTACCATTTAGTAAAGTTACATTAACACCAGACAAGGTAAACCTTTCTGGAAATACTGTTACAGTTGATGGTGCATTATATCCAACATTTGATACTCCTACTACCTTTACATTTGAATCCCCAGTTTATGTTCAAGAAGGTCAAGAGTACTGTTTTGTTCTAGTTTCTGATTCAAACAATTATAAAGTTTGGACATCGTATGTTGGTGATACTATCCCAGACTCAAATAGAACTATTTCAGAACAACCATACGCTGGCGTGATGTTTAAATCGCAGAATGCTTCTACATGGACAGCAGAACAAAATCAAGATATTAAGTTTACTATCTGGCGTGCAAAATTTGATACCAGCAAAGTTTCTAGTTTAGATTTTGTTAATGATGTGGTTCCTTATTACAATCTAGAGAAGAATCCAATTCAAACTGTTTCTGGATCTAACACTGTTCGTATTTGGCACCAAGACCATGGTATGCATGTAAATTCTAGAGTTAACATCAAAGGTGTTGCTGCTGCTGTTAACGGTATACCTGCTGCGGAAATAAATGGCGATAAAATAATTTCTAATGTAGATTTAGATTGCTATACTATTACTACCACTACTAACGCTACTGCTTCTGGTTATGGTGGTGGATCTGCAGTATATGCAACAAGAAATATTCAATATAATGTGGTTCACCCAATTATCGAAACTCAAACATTCTCTGACACAAATATTTCTTATACATTGACATCTACTTCTGGAAAGTCTATAGATGGAAGCGAATCTCCTTATGTTGTAGATTCAACAGCGACTGGATGTTTAGTTAAAGAAAACAACTACTTTGCGTCTCCTAGACTTATTGCTTCAGAAATAAATGAGAATAATCTCATGTCTTCTGTTAAGTCTCTGAATGTAAATGTTAGAATGACATCTACTAATGACTCGCTATCACCAGTGGTTGATACTACTCGTGCTAGTTTGGCTTGTATTTCTAATAAGATTAACTATCCTACAGAAGCTAATACTAATGTAGCTGCGCTAGATCTTAAGACTGTGTTCACACATACTACTGGTGCATTTACTTTTGGAAATGTAGGTTCTGTTTGGGCAGCTTCTACAGCAGTGACTTCTGGTTCTTATGTATATCACAATAACAATCTGTATAAAGTTACTGTTGCTGGTACTACTGGAACTGCTGCTCCTATACACACTTCTGGTTTTGCTACTAATGGTACTGCTGTATTAACATACGATGGAAATCCAGGTACAATAACTTCTACAGTTTCTGCTGTTAGAATTGCAGCAAATGCTATAACTGTTGGTAAATATGTTACTATTTCTGGATCTACCAGCAACAATGGAACTTTCTTGGTAACTGGTATTTCAGATGACGGAACTACCACTACTATCACTTTCCAAACAACATTCACTGCGGGAGCATCTAATGCTGGTGCTACTGTTCAGTTAAGAGAGTTGTTCGCTGATGAAATTGCTCCAGTTGGATCCTCTACAGTTAGCAAATATGTTACAAAACCAATTAAACTTGCGAACGATTCGTCTAACCTAACTATTAGATTCGGGGCTAATATTCCGAATGGATCTGATATTCAGGTATATTATAAGGCTGGCAAGGGCGATTCTAAAGCACTAAGAACGACTAAATATACATTAGCTAATCCAGACGCTGCTCTGGTTAATGTAGAATTAGGTAATGAGAAATTCTCAGACTGCACTTACACTATCAATAATATGACTGCTTTTGACACTGTTGTAGTTAAACTGGTCTTCAGATCAACTAATTCTAGCGCAGTTCCTCTTGTTCGTGATTTTAGGGTAGTTGCTCTTGCATAATATGGATTATTTAAAGGTATTGGGACATGATGGTCTTGTTAGAGATACCTCTACAGGAGCCATCATAAATACCAATAGAACAGAATATGAAAACTATATTCGAGCTAGAGCCACCCGAGAACAAAAAGATCTAGAAATTAGTAAGCACCAAGAAGACATAAATAATATAAAGAATGAGATGCAAGAAATCAAGTCATTAATTCTTCAACTTTTGAATAAATAAAGATTGAACCAAAGGAACCCTTAAATGGCAACTATTACATTAAGATCGACTAAAGGAAGTCCGTTAACCAATACGGAAGTCGATAATAACTTTTCCAACATTAATACTGAAGTTGGAACTAAACTAAACTCTTCTAGCTACACTGCAGCTGATGTTTTAGCCAAACTGCTTACCGTTGATGGTGCTGGTTCTGGTCTTGACGCTGACTTACTAGATGGATTAACCACTGCTAGTGCCAATACCGCATCTACTGTCGTTGTTCGTGACGCATCGGGTAACTTCTCTGCTGGTACAATTACTGCGACTACCTTTTCTGGTACTCATTCTGGCGCTGCATCGTTAACATCTGGTACAATCACTGGTATTACTGACCTAGCTGTTGCTGATGGTGGTACTGGTGCTTCTACAGCAGCGGACGCAAGAACAAACTTAGGTTTAGTTATCGGTACCAATGTCCAAGCATATGACGCTGAACTTAATGCTATCGCTGGTCTTATCTCTGCTGCTGATCGCTTACCATATTTTACTGGGTCAGGTACTGCTGCTTTAGCTACATTTAGTGCATATGGTAGAACTTTAGTCGATGATGCTGATGCATCAACTGCTCGTGCGACTCTTGGTTTAACTATTGGTTCCAATGTCCAAGCGTATGATTCTAACTTGGCTGCTATTGCAGGTATTGCTGCTACTGGTGGTATCTATGCGAAAACTGCAGCTGGTTCTGCAGCTGCAAGAACTATTACTGCTGGCGCTGGTATTACTGTTACCAATGGTGATGGTGTTGCTGGAAACCCAACCATTGCAGCTGCTGTTACATCTGTTCAGGGTAACACTGGTGCTGTTATTGTTTCTGTTCCAGTTACATCTGTTCAGGGCGCTACTGGTGCTGTTATCGTTACCAACATTAGTGGTAACTCTGGATCTACTTCTGCTGTTGCTTGGACCAATGTCCAAGGAAGACCAACTGCACTATCGCAGTTTAGCAATGATCAGTCTTTCGCCAATGCTGCATCAAATCCAAACTTTAATGGTCAAATTAGACCAATGTTTGTATATACTGTAGGACACCAGCAAACTAACTGCACAACCAATGTGAACGCATCGGCAGCAAACTGTCAAATGTCTTTCCCGATCACGAACTGTAATAATTGTGGAGACTTCCAGTGTAACTACAGCAATCAGGTTAACCATGAGAGACAAGGAACCACAATTGCGGTTGTATCTGCACCGACACCTACAGCAGCTAGATTTAACTGTAATTGTAACTGTTAAGGAATAATAATGCCTGTATTTAAAAAAACGCTAGTCAATCTAAATAGATTTGATTATCTTGCTCCTATATGGACAGGAACACCAGAGGAATTACATTCTTTGGAGGCTCCTGTTACTACTATTAAAGTTTCTGTTACAACAGATGCAGATTCTATTTTTCTTCTTGTTACTAATGAAGAAACAGAAACCACAGTTCTAGATTTTGAAATTCCATATAATATTATAACAGAAAATTCTGCTTTTGGTGATCAAACACTGTGGACAATTAAAGACTCATACCTAAAGAAATTTGCTTCACCAGGATCTGATTGTTATAGACAAGTTTTAACAAAAGATGATATTGTTAATATTGGCGCATCCACATTAATAACAAAAGATTCTACTATAATTAAAGAAGAATATAATGATTATTATAGCCCAGTTAGAATTTTTGTACCATCAAAAACATCTACAGTTAATGATTTAATATTTGTGTTTGCAGCAGGATCTCCTATACCAGAAGAGTCTAGACATCATACTGATTTAATTTTTAGTCCGTCACCAACAGAAACTATTGCATCATGGAAAACCCTACTGGCTACACTAACTATTACTGGACCAGCAACAGTTAATGCAGATGAAGTTATAGACTTAAATGTTGCTTGCTCTGATAATTCTGTGACTGAGGTGTTTGTGGAACCAGTTATTGGCGCTACAAATAAAACTAGAGTGTTGTTGGATAATGGGCAGGGCACTTTAAAGGTGAATACATTTGGTCTTTCAATTGGTGATGAGATCAACATTAAATTTGGTTATAAATACTTTACTGGAATTAGTAGATACACTAAAACAGTTTCGTAAACAACAATGGGGCGCAATGCCCCATTTCTTGGAAAACATAATATGGCAAAATTTGATATTACAGTATGGCATCCACTCAAAGAAGAAGAACGAAAAGTTATATACGACAGTTCTCTTAGTACACTAACATGGGAAGATGGCACGCAGGTTTTACCTGATGTTCTAACTCAACCTGATGTTATTACTCCTGCAAAAATAAATCACGGTAAACGAAACCTGAAAACAGTTAAGATCCAGTTGGGTCTTTCTTGTAATTTTGAATGCGATTACTGCAATCAAAGATTCGTGCCACATGCAGATCAAACCAATCCATCAGATGTAGATCCATTTGTTGATAATATGCACAAATGGTTTGAGGGTGGTCACGATGGTAAAGGTCTGGGTGCTCATTTTGAATTCTGGGGAGGAGAGCCATTAGTTTATTGGAAAACTCTTAAACCACTAGCGGAATCTGTATTAGCAAAATATCCTAATGCAACTAGATCTATTATCACTAATGGCAGTCTACTTGATGATGAAAAAATTGAATGGCTCCAGAAATATGATTTTTGGGTAGGGATTTCTCATGATGGTCCAGGACAGCATGTTCGTGGTCCAGATCCATTAGAAGATCCAGTCTCAAAAGACGCTATTATAAAACTGTTTAAACAGTTGGCACCTCAGAGAAAAACCTCGTTTAATTCTATGATTAATAGTAAAAACATTAGTCGTGCAGATATCGAGGCATTCTTTATTAATTTTGTTAGAACTAATATTGGTGAAGAGTATCTACAACATTTAAAAATTGGTGAGGGAACTTTTGTCGATGCTTATGATGAGGGTGGATTAGCAAATTCTCTATTAGATGAAGAAGAAGAAATAAAATATCGAAACATTGCTCTAAATGAACTTAGAGAGGGTAAAGTTAAATTATTCGGTGCTATCGATAATAAAGTATCAGGTTTTATTAATTCTATACAAAGTGGAACTAGAATAGAATCTTTACCTCAAAAATGTGGTATGGATCGTTCAGACGCAGTTGCTTTGGATCTTAATGGTAATGTTATTACATGTCAGAATGTAAGCGCAGTTGCCAATAATCCATCTGGAATTGCTCATAAAATTGGACATATCTCTGATCTAGAAAATGTTAAAATAAACACTGCGACTCATTGGAGCGATAGAGAAGAATGTGGCAACTGCCCAGTTCTTCATATATGTCGTGGTGCGTGCATGTTTTTAACTGGAGATTTATGGGAAGCGTCATGTAATAATGCATTTAGCGACAATATTTTACCATTTACACTAGCGATTGAAATGATGACTAATGGATGGACTCCAATGTATATCGAAGGTCCACTAAGACAAGATAGAAAAGATATCTACTGGTGGGTAAATGGTAAACCAGAAAAAACTCGCAAAGCCAAAAAGGTAATTCCGATCCAAGCAATCTAGCATCCAAATCTGGCATCTTATAAATAAGAGGTATAAGAATATTAGGATCCAGAATGGCGACCATAAGTAACCTCTTTGTAGATGCTGGTGCTACCTACAGCAATATAATCACAGTCTCAGCCTCAAATGGTCAAGCACTAGATTTGACTGGGTACACTGTTGCCTCTCAAATAAGAAAGTCTTATAGTTCCAGCACAGCATTTTCTTTTACAGCTTCTGTATTCACAGCAGCGACTGGAAAAATTAGACTTCAGCTAACTCCACAACAATCTGAAGCCATTCCTGCAGGGCGATGGTTATATGATGTAGAGATAACTTCTCCCTCTGGAACAAAAACCAGAGTAGTGGAGGGTATTGTAACTGTAACCCCTCAAATTACTCAGATATAAAATGGCAGATACAATTGCAATTATAACTCCAGATGAGGCATTATCAGTAGCTGTATCAGAGGGTGTTTTAACACTGGCTTCTTCTACAGTATCAAATCCTGCTGTAGTCGAGTCAATGTCTAACATTGCTGATGTAGATGTGACTACAAACGGTAAAGTAAATGGTTCTCTTCTGGTATACAGAACAACAACAAATAAGTGGACATCCACAACTACCCTCGATGCGCAGAACATGGAAGGTGGAGAATTTTAATCGGAGATAAAAGATGGCATCAATAATCAGAATTAAGCGTTCATCGGTATCAGGAAATCCAGCAACACTGGGTGCTGGTGAATTAGCATATTCAGCACTTAATGGCGCAGGTGGTAATCGTCTATACATTGGTATGGGTGTTGAAACCTCAGGTAATGCAGCCAACCACTTAGTTATTGGCGGTACTTACTATACTGGTTTAATTGATGCATCAGTTGCTGGCACGCTAACCACTAATGCTTCGTCAATTCCAGTTCTTTCAGCGACTGGAACTATTGATACTTGGAAAGTTGGTAATTTACAACTAACTGGAAGCACTCTATCTTCTACTAATACCAATGGTGATATCAACATCACTCCAAATGGTACTGGTAAATTAGTTCTTAACAATCCTTATATTAATGGTACAACAGATACTCTTGCTGAGTACATCTATGATTTAGTTGGTGGTGCTGTTACTGCTGGTACTGGTATTACAATTACCAATTCTGATGCTGGTAATTCAAGTACAGTTTCTATTACTAATACTGGTGTTACTGCTGGTAGTTATGGTTCTGCCACAGCAATTCCAACATTCACTGTTAATGCTCAAGGTCAATTAACTGCAGCAGGAACTGCTGCTCTTGCTACTACTCTAAATATCGCTGGTGATACTGGAACTAAAGCGTTTGCTCTATTAACAGACACAATGACATTCGTAGGTGGTACTGGTATCACCTCTGCGGTAACTTCTGTTGGTGCAGCAACTAGCGTTACTTTTGATATTGATTCTACTGTTGTTACTTTAACTGGTACACAAACACTTACTAATAAGACTTTAACCAGCGCACAATTAACTACTCCAACTATTGGGTCTGCTGGTGCGATTTTTAGTGGCTCTACATCTGGAACTACTACTGTTGTTGCAAGTGCTGCTGCTGGTTCAACTACTCTAACACTACCAGCTGCGACTGATACGCTAGTTGGTAAAGCAACCACTGACACTTTAACTAACAAGACTATTAACCTAGGAAGCAATACTCTAGTTGCTACTTCTGCTCAGCTGGCTGCAGCTGTAACAGATGAGACTGGTTCTGGTTCTCTAGTATTTGCTACTAGCCCAACTCTTGTAACACCTACATTAGGTGTAGCAACTGCGACTTCTATCAACAAAGTTGCTATTACTGCTCCAGCCACTGGTTCTACATTAACCATCGCTGACGGTAAAACTCTAACTGCAAGTAATACTCTAACATTCACTGGCACTGATAGTTCTTCAGTAGCATTCGGTGGTGGTGGAACTGTTGCTTATGTAGCAAACAAACTAAGCGTATTTGCAGCAACTACTTCTGCAGAACTTGCTGGTGTTATCTCTGACGAAACTGGTTCTGGTTCTCTAGTTTTCGCTACTAGTCCAACTCTTGTTACTCCAACACTGGGTGCTGCAACTGTTACTAGTTTAACTGGTGCTTCTGGTAATCTTTCTATTACTGCAGCTGCTGGTAATAACAGTATTAACCTAGCACCTACTGGTACAGGTACAGTTGATGTTGGTTCTAAGAGAATTACTTCTGTTGCTGAACCTACTCAAGCAACAGATGCTGCGACTAAACAATATGTTGACGCAGTTAAGACTGGTTTAGATGTTAAAGATTCTACTCGTGTTGCAACTACTGCTAACTTAACTGCAACATATGCCAATGGATCTTCTGGTGTTGGCGCAACTCTTACTAACTCTGGAACACAAGCTGCTCTAACCATCGACAGTATTGTTCTGTCTGTTGGAGAGAGAGTTCTTGTTAAAGACCAAACAACTGGTCTACAGAATGGTATCTATACTGTCACAAACACTGGTTCTGTTTCTACAAACTGGGTGCTTACTCGTGCAGTTGATACTGACTCTAATACTCCTGTTGTTGAAGTTGGTCCAGGAATGTTTACCTTCGTTGAAGAAGGTACTGTCAACGCTGACAACGGATTTGTATGTACTAATAATGGTGCAATCACTATTGGTACTACTGCGATTACTTGGGTTCAGTTCTCTGGCGCAGGACAGATTACTGCTGGTGATGGTTTAACTAAGACTGGTAACACTATTAATGCAGTAGGTACTGCAAATAGAATTACTGTTACTGCAGACGCAATTGATATCGCATCAACTTATGTCGGTCAGGCTACTATCACTACACTTGGTACAATCGGTACTGGTACTTGGCAAGGAACTGTTGTTGGTCCAACTTATGGTGGTACTGGTGTAAACAACGGATCTAATACATTAACCCTAGCTGGTAGCGTAACACACGCTGGTGCTTTTAGCCAAACATTTACTGCAACAGGAACTACTTCTGTTACATTGCCAACCACTGGTACTCTTGCCACTTTAGCAGGTTCAGAAACTTTAAGCAACAAGACAATTACTGCTTCTAGTTTCAGTGGTACAACTGTTAATGCTTCTGGTTTAATTACCTTTACTAATACTACTGATGCAACTGCGCTTAATGTTGCCGCAGTTGAATTAGATGGTGGTTTGTCTGTTGCCAAGTCTATGTTTATTGGTTTAAATATCACTGGTGCTGGTGCAGCAACTTCTACTCTTGATGGATTTAACATCGATGGTGGCACTTATTAAAAAAACTCTAAATACATGATAAGGTGAAATTCCTTATCCCAGTATATACTGGTAGTTTCGATTCTACATAGAATAGGTTATCATGGCTAATTTAATTAAACTTAAGCGATCTGCCGTTCCAGGCAATGCTCCAACGACAGTCACACTGTCGCTTGGTGAAATTGCAATTAACACCTATGATGGTAACCTGTTCTTTAAACAGAATGTTTCTGGTACAGAAACAATTCTATCTGTTGCCACTGTTACTGGCACACAAACCCTTTCAAACAAAACCCTTGCATCTCCTACTATCACGGGATCTGCTTTATTTTCTGCAATTGGTGGAGATGAAGGTGGAGACTTAAGACTAGGTACAGCTGCGACAAATAGTACATTAGCAGGTGGCTCTGTTACAGTTGATATCTGGCAGAACAATTTAAGAATCTTTGAAAGTGGTGGGAACAATCGTGGTGTATATCTAAACCTCTCAACAGCTTCTAATGCAGTCGGTTCTGGTTTAGTCACTACCGATGGCACACAAACTCTTACAAATAAAACTTTATCCAGTCCAGCTATTACAGGTTCTTTAACTGTTTCTGGCAGCACTGGCTCTAATGGATATATTTTAACATCAACTGGAAGTGGTGTTCAGTGGCAAGCGCCATCTGCAAATACTTTAGATGGTTTAACTGATGTTCAAATAAGTTCTCCAGCAGCACAACAAGTTTTAAAATTCAATGGATCGCAGTGGATTAATGCAGACAATGATGCTGCAGTTGCTTCTGCTGTTTTCGCAACTAATGCTGAATCTGATTTGGGTTCTGTAACAGATTTGATTATCGGTATAACAGAAGACCTTGGTGTGGTTACTGAGACGGCTGCATTTATTTACAACATGGGTCAATTGAGAGTTGACGGTATCGTTTCTCTTGAGAACTTAGACCAATCAGTTAGAGCAGATTACACTGCATACGCAATTATTTTCGGATTTTAAAAGGGATATAACATGGCTCGTCAATTAGTTGAAAAATATATTTTTACACCTGGAGATGCAGGCGAAGGCACTGTTAAATTTCCTGGAAAATGCGATGAAACTCAACTTCTGATCATTGCGAATAAAACGACACAAGAAAACATTTATGCGATCGGCGACCCAACTCGTTCTGGTACTTTAGCATATGATCCAGACGACAATACATCATTCTTCTCCGAACAGACTGGTGTTACTACTGTAACATTTGCTAAAGACACATCATCTATGCTTGGCACACATAAGATTGCCATTTATACTGATGCTCCTAAACAAGTCGGTAACATTGTTCGTCCATACGCATTCGGTGTTGATGCTATTGAAAGAATGCGCACATCAAATCCACAGTCGCTAATTGATGCTGACTTTGAATACGGTCTACAAACTACTAAGTGGCAGAACTACACTGAAGTCCGTGGCATTCCAGGTATTTACGAAAAGCCAGGTCTTGACTTGTTCTTATCAAACATTACTACTGATGGTGCTACACCATCAATTATTACTGTTACCAGTAGCGCACCACATGGATTGAATGTATCAGATCCTGTTATTATTTACGGTTTGGGTAATGCTTCTAACTATGCTCGTGCCGAAGGTGCTTTTATTATCGCATCTGTTCCAAACTCAACAACATTCACTTACTTTGCTAAGGGTATTGTTGGAACAAACGGACAATCTATTTTTACTGGCTCAACATATGGTCGTCGTGGTGGATTTTATGCAGGTGCTTCTTTACCTGTTTCAAGTATTACATCTGATGGCGCAAACCCATCAGTTATTACAGTAACATGCTCTGCTAATCATGGCTTAGTTCCAGGAGCACCAATCGCAAATATTATTACATCTGTAGGAACAAACCACAATCTAGTTGGGGGCAATTTCTTTGCAGAACAAGTTCCAACTACTACAACATTTAAATTTACTGCTCGAGTTGGTGGTGCAGTGACTAGCGCAGGATTAACAGGAAGCGTGTATGTAAGATCTGATGCATTTGCTCAACATAGACCATTCGATGGTGGTGTGACACTTGGTCCATTCTTACCATCACATGGAGCATCTATTTCTCGCCAGACTAAAAAATACATGCGCTACCAGTCTGGTAAAGGTGTTCTTTGGACTTCTGGTGTTTTGTTTAATCCAGTTTTAAACTTAGACCAAATTTCTGCAAACGGAACATCTGCTGGATCAACTGTTACTGTAACAACTGAACAAAACCATGGATTACAAGTTGGTGCTACCGTAATTATCTCTGGTGTTGTTACTTCTGGTTATAACGGAACATATGGTGTATCTGGTGTAACTAACGAGAACACATTCACATATACGGCATCAGCAACTCTTGGTGCTACTGATGCAGTTATTACAAATTTACCTCGTGTCACAGTTAAAAATTGGCATGGTGCTTCAGTTCGTGTTGGTCCATTCGATGATCAAAACGGATTGTTCTGGGAATTTGATGGTCAAGAATTAGCAGTTGTTCGTCGTTCTTCGACTTATCAATTATCTGGATTCATAGCAGTAACTCCAGGGTCTCAAACAGTTACTGGAACCAGTAGTAGATTCACCCAACAATTAAAAGTTGGTGATAGAATCGTTATTCGTGGTATGACATACATGGTTGGTTCTATCGCCAGCGATACTTCTTTAACAATCAACCCAGAATATCGTGGTGTTAATGCATCTAGTGGTATTAAAATTGCAACTGTTATTGATCAAAGAATTCCGCAATCTCAGTTTAACATCGATAAACTAGATGGTACTGGTATCTCAGGTTATAACATTAATCTAAACAAGATGCAGATGATGGGCATTTCATTCTCTTGGTATGGTGCTGGCTTCATCGACTTTATGTGTCGTGGTGGTGATGGTAATATGATTCTTGCTCATCGCATGAAACAGAATAATTTGAACGATGAAGCGTATATGCGTTCAGGTAACACTGCTGTTCGTTATCAGGCTATTAATGAATCTGTTATTAATCGTCTTGCTGCAACAATGACCAACATACAGACAACTGTAGTTTTACAAGACGCATCTCGTTTTCCATCAACTGGTGGTACAGTTCTTATCGAAAATGAAGTTATTACATATACAGGTAAATCTGGAAACACACTAACAGGATGTACTCGTGGTGCAACATTCCAGATGTTTATCGGTGGTTCGAATAAATCATTCACAGGTGGTGCAGCTGCCGTACATAATGTCGGTAATGGTTATAACTCTGTAACATTAATTAGTTGTACTGCTGCTCCTGTTATCAACCACTGGGGTTCTTCTTATATTATGGATGGTGGATTTGATATCGATCGTGGTTACTACTTTAATTATGCTGCGACTAGCCAATCATTCACTGCCAATCAATCTAAAACAGTATTCTTTTTAAGACTAGCGCCATCTGTTTCTAACTCTATTGCTGGAGCATTCGGCGATCGAGATCTTATCAATCGTTCACAATTATTGCTACAAAAATTACAAATTACTGCTACACAGAATGTGCAAGTTTCTGGAATTTTAAATCCAGGTAATATTGATGCGTCAGCATTAACTTGGAACTCTGTTAATACAGTAGCATTAGGTTCGCAACCATCGTTCGCCCAAATTTCTACTAGCAGCAATACTGAAGCAACTCCAGGTGAACAAATCTTCTCAACATTGGCTCAAATTAACGGCTTTGCTGAAATTGATTTATCTGAGTTGAAAGAATTAACCAACTCTGCTATCGGTGGATATAGTAATTACCCAGATGGTCCTGATGTGTTGGCGATTGTTGTTAAAAACCTTGCTGCTTCTGCTGCCACTTGTAACATTAACTTGTTCTGGTCAGAAGCGCAAGCATAAATATATCGAAAAGGAATCTTTAAATGGCAACACAAGTACAATTTAGACGAGGAACCACTACCCAGAACAATGCGTTTACTGGTGCTATTGGTGAAATCACCTATGACACCGAGATAAAAACATTACGACTGCACGATGGTTCTAATGCTGGTGGTGGTGCCATTGTTGTTAACACAGCCTCTGCTCAGACATTAACGAATAAAACTCTTTCAACTGGTTCTGTTTGGACTGGTACTGCAGTTGCGCTTGCTTATGGTGGTACTGGTGCTGCTCTAACTGCTGTTAATGGAGGTATTGCTTACTCTACTGGATCTGCTATAGCATTATCTTCAGCTGGCACTTCTGGACAAGTTTTAACATCTGGTGGTGCTGGTGCGCCTACTTGGGTTAATGCTGCTTCTATTACAGCTGGTACTGCAACTAACGCTACTTATGCTACCAACATTAATGGTGGTTCTGCTGGTCAGTTAGTTATTCAACAAGATACTGGATTAACTACATTTATTACTGCAGGTGCGAATGGTACATTCTTACGATCAGCTGGTGCTGGTTATGCTCCTACATGGGCAACTGCTGATGTTACTATTGGTTCAACAGTCATTCCTCTTGGTGGATCAAACACCTCTTTAGCTGGTTTAAACATTCTTGCTGCAACTGGTACTAGTCATTGGACATTACCAGTTGGTACTACTGCTCAGCGTCCAGGAACACCAGCAGTAGGTATGGTTCGTTATAATACTACTATATCTGGTTTTGAAGGATATGCTTCTGGTGCTTGGTCTTCTCTTGGTGGTGTTAAGTCTGTTGATGCATTAACTTATATTATCGCAGAAACTTCTGCTGGCGCATCTAATGGTGAATTAGAATTCTTTGCTGAAGATGCTGCTGGTACTGCAGCAGTTAAAGTTGCTGGTATGAACAGATCTCGCTTCTTAGAAGCTACTGGTACTGTTCTTGGCACTCAAACTACTCAAAACTTATTTAATACTGTAGCAACTACTCTTAATATTGGTGGCGCAGCAACTACAGTTTCTATTGGTGCTGCCACTGGTACGCTAACAATTAATAATGCCAACACAGTTATCACTGGTAACTTAACTGTAAACGGCACAACTACTACAATCAACTCAACAGTAACTTCTGTTGATGATATTGAATTCGAATTAGGCTCTGTTGCGTCACCTACTGATGTTACTGCCAATGGTGGTGGTATTCGTCTTAAAGGTGCAACTGATAAGACTATTTTATGGTCTTCGGTTGGCTGGACTTCTTCTG
>JACCEB011740785.1_pt1 | contig 21832 bp, 26 predicted proteins | sample 7454761 | NCBI WGS metagenome assembly JACCEB01 (sample SAMN15323454, study PRJNA562643) | freshwater metagenome | isolation source: river surface water | place: USA:Blue River Watershed | collected 2017-08-18 | reverse complement strand
GTTCATTGCACCGACAAAAAGAGAGAAACGATTTACATTAAAGATGAAAATAAGTGGGAAAAGGATGATGAAAAGAATAAAATCCGTAAAATGATAAAACGTGTTGCATCCAAGAACCAACGATTGCTACTCAAGTTCAAGGAACTGCACCCCGATTGTATCAAATACCATTCCAAATATTCCGACCAATACAATAAATTGATAGTGGAATCCATGGGTGGTTCTGGTAACAATGATTTGGAAAAGGAGGATAAGATTATTCGGAATATTGCCAAGAATGTAGTGGTAGACAAAGATTCCTAAAGTGTATCCTTTAAGTATCCTTTAAGTATCTTTTATATGTATTATATTTGTATACTTAAAGGCGAAATACTACATAATGAAGGAAGTTTCGTAAAAATGACTGAAAAACAGGTCCTACACATGTAGCAACGATTTTTGAAATTTTTTCGGGAAAGTTTTTTTGGAAATTGAAAATTGGACATTTTTTTTGTCCATTTTTGAAAAGCTGGAATACTTTACCCCAAAATTTTAAATTTTCACTGCATAATTGAAATTTAGCGTCTGGTTACCAAAAAAATAATTCAAAATTTGTGACGGTAATTTTTAAAATATTTTTGCGAGTTTATTTAGGCGATTTTTTATATAGGATTTATATAGGAATGTCGCCTACAAAAAACTCGCAAAAAATCGCCAACACATTCAGATGTGATTTATGTGACTATACATGTAATAAAAAAAGCGATTACCATAAACATTTAACAACTAATAAACATAAAATCCTACAAGATCCTACATTAAATGTCGCCAATATACAAAAATTCGTTTGTAATTGTGGTAAAACATATAAACATTCGTCTACGTTATATGCTCACAAAAAAACATGTGTAATTGTAAATAAGCCAATATGTGAACCTGAAATATATACAGATAATGATGTGGAAAAAAATGTAAATGAAAATTTTGAAATATATGATCTAGTAAAATATTTAATGAAAGAAAATTGTGAGTTAAAAACGATGATGATGGAACAACAAAATAAAATGGTAGAACAACAAAATAAAATGATGGAGCAGCAAAATTTGGTATTAGAAATTGCCAAGAATGTAGTAGTTGATAAATGTACCGAGCTGCTTTAAGTGTCTTTTATATATATTATATTTGTATACTTAAAGGCGAAATACTACATAATGAAGGGAGTTGCGTAAAAACGCCTTGAAAACCGGTCCTACACATGTAGCATAAATTTTTGATTATTTTTCGGGAAAGTTTTTTTGAAAATTGAAAATTGGACATTTTTTTTGTCCATTTTCGAAAAGTCAAAATATTTTATAGCTAAAAATACTTTTTTCGCTGCATAATTGAAAATTAGCATCTGGTTACCAAAAAAATAATTCAAAATTTGTGACGATAATTTTTAAAATATTTTTGCGAATTTATGATTTGCTTATTTTCCGTTGTTATTTTATGACAACGGATGACAACGAAATTAAGCAAAAATTAAGCAAAAAATATTATTGTGAAAAATGTGACTATAATACGTGTAGAAAAAGTAATTATGAGACACACTGTTTGTCTACAAAACACCTAAAAAACACTGAAATGACAACGCAAAACAACGATTTTAAGCAAATATTAAGCAAAAAATATCAATGTCAAAATTGTGAAAAAAGTTTTAATGATAGAGCTGGGTTATGGAGACATAATAATAAAGGGTGTTGTATAAAACCATCCGCAACCGACGTAGAGCAAATTACACACGATAAATTAATAAACAATGAGATGGCTCCTGAGCTAATTAAATTGATTACTGAATTAGTTAAAGGACAAAATGGGTTACAAGAGTCTATATTAGAATTATGTAAAAGCGGAACTACAAATACGACTAATAATACCATACACACAAATTCACACAACAAAGCATTTAACCTGAATTTCTTTTTAAACGAAACATGTAAGGACGCCATGAATATTATGGATTTCGTAGAATCTATTCAATTACAGCTGAGTGACTTGGAAAAGGTAGGCGAATTAGGTTATGTAGAAGGTATCTCCAATATTATTGTGAAGAACTTGAAGGAGATGGATGTAACCCAGAGACCGGTTCATTGCACTGATAAAAAGAGAGAAACGATTTACATTAAAGATGAAAATAAATGGGAAAAGGATGATGAAAAGAATAAAATCCGTAAAATGATAAAACGAGTTGCATCCAAGAACCAGCGATTACTACTCAAGTTCAAGGAGCTTCACCCCGATTGTATCAAATACCATTCCAAATATTCTGACCAATATAATAAATTGATTGTAGAATCTATGGGTGGTTCTGGTAACAATGACCTAGAAAAGGAAGATAAGATTATCCGAAACATTGCCAAGAATGTGTTGGTAGATAAATAATAGGTACTTATATTTTTCATGTAAAATAATGATGAAAAATATACAACGTTATCGTAGAGATAATTTATTTACAATTTTCCTTTGTCATATCACGAACTTGACAACGAGTATTATTATAAAACATTCCCGCACCAACAGTTTTGGAGTCAGGATTAGGATTAAAGTTTGAAAACCCATTATTTTGAAATAATAGCTCATGTGGATTAGGTGTAGTAACCGTTTTAAATTTATAATTATATAAATCACTATTACTATTTGGTACATAAACAGATTGACTGCACTTTTGGAGTGCGTATATTTGATTTCTTAGTTCGGACTCAACATTTATACTAGACGCAAACCCAGACCATGGCGCGCACGCATTACCCGGATTAAAAACATTATGAACATTATATGTTGGCGTATTTACTAATGGAACATTTATTTCCTTGCGTGGATCAACAATTGGAAAATAAGAATATTTTGTCATAACTGGGCGAACATCTAAATATGGTTGTAACATTTGTGATGGAATATTTCTATCGTAAATTCTAGTATTTGTTTGTTGTTGGATTTGTGAGTTACAAATAGGATTTTGTCTATATTCGTTATTCATTGATATAAATATATATTATTTTTATTTGTGAATAATAAAACTAATACTATTACATTATGTAAAACTAATATATAACATTTATATAAATTATATAAAGGATTATAAATATATAATACATTACATAAATGTGTGGTATTTTTGCTCTCCTAAATAGTGACAAAATTCCTATTACAACAATTAACAATGAATTTCTCAAGGGGCAAGGAAGGGGACCAGAATTTTCTAAATTAGATAATAGTTATATGAAAATGACAGTAGGGTTCCATAGGTTGGCAATAAATGGATTAAACAATGAATCTAACCAGCCACTAGTTATTGATAATGTCGTTTTGATATGTAATGGAGAAATTTACAATTACAAACAATTATACAAATATATGGGAGTACAGCCTACTACCGGTTCTGATTGCGAAGTAATTATTCATTTATATATTAAATATGGAATTGAGCAAACCTTATCTATGTTAGATGGTGTATATGCCTTTATATTATATGATAATCGTATAAACGAAACGCTAAATAATAAGGTTTATATTGCGCGCGATCCTCTAGGTGTGAGACCATTATATTATTTAAAAAACAATAGACAATTTGAGTGGTTTCCATTATATGGATTTGCGTCAGAGCTAAAATGCCTAGAAAGATTTTACAATACAAATACCATTCATTATTCTATTGAACAATTTAAACCCGGTTCATATTGTGTATTTAACCATGGTAACCTAGTAGATTCTAATTGGGAATTAGAATTGGAAAACGTTCCATTTTATATTCCTACTTTTTCATATAGTTGGAGGATTAATAATGAAACAGAAAATATATTAGTGGATGATATGTATTCAAGAGTTTCAAGTTATTTAATTAGCGCAGTGAATAAAAGATGTCTTACGACGGAGCGACCAATAGCGTGTTTGTTATCTGGAGGTTTAGATAGTAGTTTAATTGCGGCACTAGTAAATAATTTCTATAATTATAATCATTTACCGAATAAATTGGAAACCTATAGTATTGGACTAGAGGGATCAGAGGATTTAAAATATGCGCGAATAGTGGCAGATTATTTGGACACAAATCATACGGAAATTATTGTTACAGAAAAGGAAATGTTTGAAGCCATCCCAGATGTTATCAAGGCAATAGAAAGCTACGATACGACAAGTGTTCGTGCGAGTATTGGTAATTATTTATTAGGTAAATATATTGCGGCAAATTCACAAGCAAAAGTCATTTTTAATGGAGATGGTTCAGACGAATTGCTAGGAGGTTATCTTTATATGAATAATTGTCCAGACGATATTGAATTTGATAAAGAAACCAGGAGATTATTAAAAGATATACATTTATTTGATGTATTGCGTTCAGACAAATCAATTTCGTCGCACGGTCTAGAACCACGCACACCCTTTTTGGATAGAAGTTTTGTAAATACAGTTTTATCTATACCAGCTTATTTTAGAAATCATAAAAACATTAAAACAATTAACGATACGTACAATATATATGATAAAAATAAACTTCCATATGAAGGTATTGAAAAATTTCTGTTGAGATTTAGTTTTTCAGATGGAAAATTTGCCGATTACAACGATAGGCAGATATTGCCGTCAGAAATTTTGTGGAGAAAGAAGGAGGCTTTTAGTGACGGTGTTAGTAATAGAGGACGCTCGTTATATCAGATTTTACAAGAATATATTGCCATCTATATGAATGTTGAAGAACAAACAAACATTTATAAACCTTCTATTGAAACAGAAAAGAAATATTATAAAAAAATATTTGATAAATTTTATCCACTATGTGATCATATAGTACCTTATTTTTGGATGCCAAAATACACTGACGCAACAGACCCTAGCGCAAGAACATTGTCCATTTATGCAGATAGCGAAGAATAGCAAAAAATAGTTTACAAAAAAATTGATATTTAATTTATATATTTGAAATATTTATAAATTAAATAGAACCGGTTGAACATTAAAATGATGAACGAATTTGATTCTTATACCACATGTAATAGTGATATATGTGAATATACATTGTCGGAATTACATGATTTGCTATCTTACAAATGTAACGACATTATTAGTGAATTCCCAAAAATTCAAATAAGAGGTGAAATTATAGAATGTAAATTATACAAAAATAATAGCGGCATTGCCTTTAAAATTTTAAAGGATAGTAAAACTCTAAATTGTAAGGTGTGGGCTCGCGTTATAAACCCGCTTTTAATCAAAGAAAATGAAAATACAAATAGTATTTTAGTTGGTTATATAAGACATGACGATTTTATGTCTAAGCATGATTTCTATTTGGAAATAACAGATATTGTAAAAGAAAATAATGAGTCTAAAATAAAAAAACTAAAAGAGCAGTGTGAAATAAAGGGTTATTTTGATAATAAGAAAAGTATAAATTGGTGTAATACAACAAAAATAGGTATAATATCAAAGAAAGATACACAAGGATATAATGATTTCATGAAACAATTCCTGATACCATTACATACAACTTTATTGGAAATTGCCTTGGAAGGTGATACAACAGAAAAGGGGGTAATTGAATCAATACGTAAATTAGAAGTACAAGTAGATATAATACTGATTATTCGCGGAGGTGGTTCTACAATTGATATATCAAACTCATTTGATACTATAGAAATATTTGACGCCATAAAAAAATCACAAATACCAGTAATAACGGCAATAGGTCATGAAGCGGATAGAGATGATAAATTATTGATTACCCGAATTAGTGATTTAGATTTCTCCACACCGTCCACCGCCGCATTAGAAATTAATAAAACATTCTTGGAGCCACAAATAGAGAAACTCAATAATATAATAGAAGAAATACAGGATAAATTTAACGATAATATAGAAAAAGAGGAGAAGAAAGAGTATACTGTATTACAAAGCTTACTAGGTCAGTTTGTAAAAGATAAATTTGGTGGACCTATAGTAAATATTGAAGGCGATGAACAATTTATAATTATTCAAAAAGGGGATGAATTTTATAAAAATGTAATTCATTTTCATGAAAAAATGGATTTTACACAAAAAGAAATTTTGTATAAAAATAATCTAGATGAGGCAATACAGAATGAAGACTTAATAAGTATTCAGGAAAATTTCACTTGTTTGAACGATAAGAAGCATATTTTAACCGAAAAAATTATTGAAACAATGGATAATATAAAAAATATAGAAAAATTAATTAGCAAATTTGAAGATGTAAAACCAAAGAAAATTAAAACTTTATATTGTAAGAAATTTAATTCAACAAAAGACACCAAAAATGAAAAACTAATTCAGCTCTATAGTATTCATTTATGGTATGCCAATCTACTACAAGATTTAAATATGGAGAACAAAGAAGAATTTAATGATGTATTCAAATATTTACAAATGAATGCGTCTATCTCATAATATGTAAATAAAATATCATCAATATATAATAAATGGTATTTAATCGCCAATTAAACGATATCCAAGAAAGATTCTTTGATATTTTTATTACAGTTTCATATATATTAATTTTTGTTTCTTTTTTGGGATTATCTACTTCGGCACCACAATATCTAGATAATTTGGATTATTACGTTAGAATATACATTTGTTTATTTTTATTGTGGCGTTTTAATCCATTTAGAAAACTAGATAAATTTACCAATTTAGACCGTAGGATAGCATTCAGTGCCGGTTTGTTTATTTTAACCACTACCGCACTAAATAAATATTTACTTGATATAAAAAATAAATTGGTTGATAAAATAAAGGAAAAAACAAAATAAAAATATTTATTCAATATTACTGTGAATTAAATTTTTTCTGATAACTGTCTTTTGATTCTTTGCTTCTAAAAGGGCTGCTTCGGCATCACTATATGAAATTCCAATACCAAATGATAAAGTAATTTTATAAACATTTCCGACCAATTCTAATGCGTCAATCTCTTTTAACGCGTTTTCTATAAAAAGAAATATACTTTCTTTTTTTTCACAATAAAAAAGAAATTCGTCTCCTCCGGAACGAAATAATTTAGAATCGGTAATTTTTAAAGTGGCATTTCGTAATGTCCTTCCAATAATTTTAATAGCCAAATCACCCATAATATGACTTGTTTTATTTGCGATTTTGAAATCATTCGCATCCATTGATATATAATACCCTGGCTTCATTTTCTTGGTAAATAATTCAAATGCTAATTTATTTCCTATTCCGGGTAGGTTGTTTTCAATCGGTATCATTGGATCAACAAAAAAATATTGTCTAGTTGAAAATGTTATTCCGGCGTATTTTGAATCTTGTTTTTCTAATGATTCTAGCATAGATAAGATATTTTCAGGGTCAAGTAAATTGATAGACATTATACATAGATATAATATAAAAATTGCGAATTATATATTATAGATAAACATCAATCTCAATATTTTCTGAATGTTTTCTTTTTTGAACTACGTTTTGGTCTATTTTTTTGCGTTTTGGTTCGCTTTGATTTACTAAAAAATTGTTGTAAATGAGTAATAATTTGTTTTCCGACTATTTTATCCATTTCATATTCATCGGAATCTTTATCAATACAATCATATTTATAACGTTTTATATGTTCCATCATTTTTTTTTCAAAATCATTGTCATATTGCGTTATTTTTTTACCCAATTCACTTTCAGTAAATTTTTGTATCATATAATCAAATTGTAAATCATAATAATATGGTTTTACATTTATATAATATATATTATCATTTGCCATTTCAGGATAGAATGTGTCGTCCAAAAAACAAATTTCTGCGTTTGCCGGTATTTTGGTGCATTTAATGAGGTCTTCATGTGATTTATTGTGAGATGTTCTACATATTTCAACTGTTTTACCATTTACCTTGAAGGCGGCAATTAATTGATCCACTAATTTATAGTCTATCTTTTGTTCAAAATATTTTATAATGCGATGAGCCCAATCTCTAGGTCCATTATTATTGGTGTATATCATCATTTTATGACAACAGCTGGACAACTTTTTTTCCTTTAAATACTTTAATATATTAATTATATTTGGTCGTAAAAATTCCGGATACAAATCTAAAATGTCATTGAAATCGTTTTGTGTTAAAGCAGGTTTATTATTGTTTTTTATATAATATGTTAAACTATCCCAAAATATACCATATTCTGTAAAATAACCAAGTGTTTCGTCTAAATCAAATACGACAATTTTCATCCCTAATATATATGTAGTTTTTAGATTTTACAATAATTATAAATAAAAAGGTATAAAAGAAATTTTATTATAAAGAATATAGTTATGATTTCTAAAAGGCTTTTAACCTCAACCTTAGGAATGCGTCCGTTCTCAAGTATATCCGTTAACAATTCAACGGCAATCAGTGTATTCAAAAATTCATGTTATTACAAAGTAGATTTCAAAATCAATGAAGACCAACAATTAAAGGAAGCGATTCGGCGTTTTACAGCTTTTAACGTTGGATGTTTAGCAGTGACAGATAAAAATGATCTTTTGGTAGGCGTTTTATCACAGCGCGATTATATTAACAAGATAGTCTCTGTAAATAAAACCGACGACAACTTAAAAGTAAAAGATATTTGCACTTATGGAACTAATGTAATTGTTGCCAAAAAAGACGAACAACTAGAATCGTGTATGAATAAAATGCTTTTCAAAAATATTCATCATTTATTGATTGTAGATGATAAAAACCCAAAGTTTATTGGAATGATTTCCATGAAAGACGTAATAAAGGATATAATGAAAGACAAAGAAGAAACTATTACCCGATTGACGGACTTTAATATAGGAAAGGGTGCTTTTTTTGGTAGTGAATAAAAATATTTTATATACATATATTAAGGTAAATATCTATGTCTGAATTAACAAATAATGATTATAAAAATATTTTAGAATATTATAAAAAACCTATTCCAATTTCTAAACGTCTTATTAAAATGAATGCCGAAAAAGTAATCGCAACTAAATTATGTAGGTGTATAAAAAAAGTAGATAAAGAACACGAAGCTCGTGCCATAGGTATATGTACAAAAACAATAATAAACAGAAAAGGTTATACTCGTGGAAAATTTGGCTGTAAGGGAAAAACGACCATTAAATTAAAAAAGAGTAAAAAAAATGCGACTCGCAGAAAATAAATTCCATATTTTTTATTATAATATTCTAAAATTATATGATAGATTACTATGATATAATTATTATTGGTAGTGGCATGTCTGGATTATATAGTGCCTACAATATTCAAAAGGTTTCACCCGATACTTCATTCCTAATTCTAGAAAAGTATAAACGTCAATGGCTGGGCGGAAGAACAAGCAATGAAATATTTTATGGAACTGAAATCGTTACCGGCGCAGGAATAGGGAGACAAGATACAAATCCACTTTTAATACAATTAATGAATGAAATAGGTGTTAAATATAATAAATTTAATTCTATAATGAATTATTCAAAATTGTTTACGCCAATGGATATTGTAAAAGCAATCAATCATATGAAAATTGTCCTAAAAAAACATCCCGAACTTAAAAATAAAACCTTTAAGGAAGCCTTTGTTCAAATATTTGGAGAGAAAATGTATAAACAATTTATTATTTCGGCTGGCTACACTGATTATGAAAACGCTGATGTAGTAGAAACATTATATAATTACGGTATGGATGATAATAAAGGTGGCTGGACAGGTCTTCATATACCTTGGAAACAAATGGTAGAAATTTTATATCGTAAAATAGGTAAGCAACATTTTAAATTTTCAAGTGATGTAGTTTCCGTAAAAAAGATTCAAGAAAAACCTTGTTTATTTGAAGTTACTCTTGAAAATGGAATTGTGTATCATTCCAATAAAGTAATTGTAGCAACAACTATTTCAGGAATTAAAAAATTAGTCCCAGGTGCGAGTGACAAAAATAGCTTATATCAAGAAATACATGGGCAACCATTTTTACGTTTATATGGTAAATTTAACAAGAAATCCGCTGAGATTATGAAAAAATACGTCCCGAATTACACGATTGTTCCGGGTCCTCTCCAAAAAATAATACCGATGGACGCAAATAAAGGCGTGTATATGATTGCCTATAGTGATAATAATAACGCAATATTACTTAAAAAATATTTGGAGAATAACGCCGAAAATCGGGACTTGTATTGCGAACTGATTGAACAATCCCTTGGAATACCAAGCGGGACATTAGAGTTGATTGCCATCAAAGACTATTATTGGCCAATAGGTACTCATTATTATGAACCCTTCTCAGCTGCGACGAGTCATTTTAAAAATAGGGCTCAATTTGTGAAAGCCGCGCAAAATCCAGAAAAAGGAATGCTGGTGGTGGGGGAAGTTGTAAGTAGATATCAGGGATGGACTGAAGGAGCGCTGGAAAGTGTAAAGTCGGTATTGACTACAAAATGGATAAAGGATGTATGCGAATAAATTGACTAACGCCAAATGTAAATTATGTTATGCGAAAAGAAATGTAAAAAGAAAATTTAGAATACTAAAATAAACAATATAAAATCTTTGGTAGTAAATATCTATAAATGGAATTCTCTCTAGAACAAGCTTGCACATATATTTTAGAAGACAAACAAAAATATATTGATGAGCTGAATGAACAAGATCCGATGTTTCCTGTAAATTTCTTTTCGCATTTTATTTGTGGTATTACAAATTCGGAAATGTTAGATGAAGTACTAATTCGTGATTTTGACCAATTAGATTTTAATAAGCCAATATCTATGGATTTTTATGCCTTTGGAGAAGGATATTTTCGTTTGGAAGAGAATCATTTTACCGAAGATTATAAAAGTATTCGGAAAAATAATAGTTTCAATAAAAACAATCTAATGTATATGATTTACAATATCAGAAGTATACGCGAAAAAAACGTATTATATTCACTGGCTGAAGACCATGAAAAGTATCGCCATTATGATATGGACTTTGATGAAATTTTTGACACTAGAGTAGTAGATGAATATTTATCAAAGGCGAAAATAAATAATGTTGAGTTTAATAGAACTATATTACCTGTAATAAAAAATTTTACATTGTCGGTAGATAATACTCATAATTCTATAAAGTGCGAAATTGTGTTATTAGAATAAATAGTAACCATGATAACCAATGGACGCAAATCCTAGCATCAATAATAGTTCAAAATATAATCTAGCGGTTTGTTCCCCATAATAACCTATGTATATGAGTAAAGGACCTATAATGAAAATATGTAATAAATTTACCCAATAACCTTTGCCTGCCTTTATATAGTTATACGTTTTATATATGTGATAAAATATAATTACAATACCTAAACCTAGTAATATACGAAATAACAATTTTGAAATTTTATCTCGTTTGATTCCTACATAAATAAATAATCCTCCGACTATGAATATATGAAATAAATGGACAAGTGTATTTGTATTCATTTATAGAATACATAGATATTTTTATAGTTATTTTCTAGATATATATAAAATGCCTGTAGAAATGAATAAATTTAATTATGAAAATACTGAAGTGAAATCGCAAATGGGTGGTAAAGTGGTGCGTAAAGTTTCAATTAAAAATGGAAAGGGGTATAAAAGTGTAGCGAAATATCACAAGGGTAAAAAAATCCACACAATTAAGAAACCTATTCACCAATCACACATTCAACTCATTAGTCTGGGAACTTTTATACCTGGATTATTTTCTGACTGTAAATGTAATAGTAAAAAAACTAGAAAAAATAAAAAATACTAGAATGTACAAATAAACAAATACAATATAACAATATAACAAATAAACAAATACAATATAACAAATAAACAAATACACAAATACAAATATAAAAATAATTTAACTATATAATTAGTATATGTATCATAATAATTATATATTTATAAAAACCATAAGGGAGACAAAAACTCCCAGAAACGCAGAAGAATCGTTTTATTATTTTTTACAAAACAGTAAACTGCGTTTCGTTAGTTACAATTCCAATACATTTTTTATGTTTAATTGTATATTTAATAAAGACGATAATTTATCACCGTATTTTTACCTTGGTGTAAATGGAGAAATGGAGAATGTCAAAATTATTTCCATAAAAATTTCATTTATATGTGAAAATAAAGAGCATGCGATAAGTTTTAGAAGTAAAAACAAAAATAGTGATGCGCAATGTACGCGAGAAATAATGACGCATTATATTAACCCATATGATTTTTTTAAAGAAAATTGTATACAATCTGAAATTTCAGAAGCAGGAATAATGAATTTGAATCGCAACACTCCAATACTACTGTTTTCAAAATTATATGATAATAAATCAAAAAATTATAAAATGTTATTCAAAACTTTTATTAGAAATATTAATAAGAAAAATCGTGTTTATATAAAAGAATTATTCAGATCCTTCAATATTGTAGATAACAAGTTGTTAAATTCCAAATATTATTTCGCAATTTCTGGTGTAGAATATATTCGCAGAGAATATATAAATAGTTACGATTTAATTTCTTGTATAGTAGATGATATAAATTATAATATAAATCATGGTTTGTATAACGAATCAAGAGAACAGTCACGTTATGATGACGAATCTGTAGAAATATTTAATCTTACAAATGTCAATCCTTTTTATAGTTTAGAGTTGGTAAAAAATTCAGAACGGTTAAGACTGATATATAATATTGCCCGTTTAGAAATTATTAATATAGCTTTAAATACATCTTATAGTCATGGAGATTATCATATTGAGAACATGTTTTTATATGAAGAATTACAATCTATTATTATGACTGATTTTAGCAAGGTAAAACACATACCTAAAATTAAAAATATTCAAAACAATTGGTGCCATTTGGAAGAGAATAGGTTTAGTTTAGAAAAAGACTCCTTTAAGATAATGAAAGAAATATTGGGTGATATTTATGATACACATTTTCAGGATACAGATATAAATAGTAGACAATACAAATGGTTAAAGATAATAGATGAAAAGGATGTTACTATAATAGGACATGTATATAAGATTCGTAAAATCACCAATGGGGAAATTAAATCGGATATTTTTGAAATGTATTTGAATACTAGACGTTCAGAATATGTATATTGTAATTCATTGGAAATAGACATGCCTACCTCTAATGTTTTTTTAGAATATATTTCAAATTTATTTTGCTAGATGATCTAGCGCAGACAATAATATTTGTTCCTGGTCTGTTAATCTTTGAAAGATGAGATTTTTGTCCATGGATAAACGAAAATGTCGCGAACTAAATCCAAAATTTTTACATATACAAAATACTCCATTGTCGGTTATTTTCATTTCGCAAAATAATGCACCTTTGGTCAAGTGAATTTTTGTGGGGTCTTCAAGAGGAATCCACCGAATGTAGGCGCCGTATTTTAATTCGTTCATTTCGTCCACATATTTATAATCTGTTAATCTGTCTAGTATTTTTAATGTTTCGTGTTTGGACAAATGTAGCTCTTTTAAAATGTTTAAATTCATTTCTTTTATTTTGTCTGTTGTAAAATTCAAAAGAGTTTCATTAGATTCGTCATCTAACGCCTTTAATAACTTTTGAACATCCATATAAATATAGATTGAATATATATTTATATATCTTTTACAAGTATTATCTATTTTGTTATACTTTTTTGAAAAGTATATTATCTATTTTGTTATACTTTTTTGAAAAGTATATTACCATGCGCTACCAAACCCGCCTCCTCCTAAAAATTCACTTGCGGCAACAGGTCCAAAAGATTCTTGACTAACACCTGGTGTAGCGGCGCCAACTAATGGAGTAGTATCTTGTCTATACATTGCGTTATAATTTGGCAGTTGTTCTGGCTGCATTGTGTTTTGCGAAGCGTATTGAACGTCATTTGTTGGAAGAGAGCTAATAGCAGTTCCGTCTGTATACAATGATTGTGTCATGGCGGCATTGTTCATAGTTTGTCCGGTGATTTGTCCAGAAATAGGTTGTGTTACCTTTACGGCATTCTTTCCATTTTTCTTTTTATTGTCGCTTTTACCATCCCATAACTCCATCACACGGTCTACTAAAATACTAACTTTCTCTCCTAGTTTAGTTTGTAGACTCATTGCGATCATCAATATTGCTAAAATGTTGAAAATAACATGATAATCAGGATATTTTGCTCCACTATAGGTAGGAATAAAGGTGATTATTCGGTGAATAATAAACAATCCCATAAATGTAACAATAACTTGAATCACAATTTCGGCACTTATTTCTAAACTTCCTTTTTTATCATCGGCTTCAGGGACATATTTGCCTATACTTTTATTTAAAATTACAATAGGGATAATAGCAATTAAAGCATATTGAATTATATTTAACATTTCGGATTTTGAATCATCGTCAAAATTGAAAACATGCTTAAAGAAACTTTTATTTGAATCATCAGAACTGTCCATATCCTTATATAGGGTATAATTAGAAATTAAAAATTTAAAAAATAAGTTTAAAATTATTTTAAACAATATTAAAGGTATTCTAAATAATTCAAGTATAATGGACGAAATAAATATAACACATGATAATTGTTATAGTAATAAGGTTTCTGATAATATTTTTCGCAGTATAAATTTACACGAATATAACTTGCATGAAGAATATCAATATTTAAATCTTATTGAAAATATATTGGAAAATGGCACTTGGGAAGAAGGACGTAATGGTAAAACAAAATGTGTTTTTGGACATATGATGCGTTTTTCTCTAAAGAATGGTAAAATTCCTATTTTAACTACTAAACAAACTGCTTGGAAGACTTGCCTAAAGGAATTATTATGGTTTATAGGTGGGAAAACAAATAATAATATATTGCGGGAACAAGGGGTTCATATTTGGGATGCAAATGCGGCGCCGGAATTTTTAGAGTCTCGTGGGCTTGGACATTATTCAGATGGCGAGTTAGGACCCATATATGGTCATCAGTGGAGACATTTTAATGCCAAATGGGAAGGAGATGATGATTACAGCGGCGAAGGTATTGATCAGTTACAGAATATTATTGATGCGTTAAAGGACCCTACCCAAAGAACGAGTCGGCGTCTGATTATGACTGCGTGGAATCCTTGCCAATTAGACGAAATGGCACTTCCGCCTTGTCATATTTTATGCCAATTTAATGTACATAATGGAAACCAATTATCGTGTGCTCTTTACCAGCGCAGCGCGGATGTTTTATTGGGCGCGCCATTTAATATTGCCAGTTATAGTTTTCTTACCCATTTGCTGGCAAAACTTAGTGGATTAGAGGCATATGAATTTGTCTATTTTACGGGTAATTGTCATATATATGAACAACACATTGAAGGTGCCAAAATTCAAATTACCAGAAATCCTTATCCATTTCCAAATGTGTCTATTAAACAATTTAAAGAAAACATGAATGACTTTCAAGTAGAAGACTTTGAGCTTCACAATTATCAACATCACCCACAGATAAAATTTCAGATGATAGCTTAATTCCACTTTTAGGAGTCAATCTAATTAGTTACATTTGGAATTTTATGTGTGGTGTAGAACATTTGTAAAAATTTATGTATATATATTATATATAAATGTCTGTTACAGGGATATTTAAATATTCTTTTGATTCTACTTCAGTTGTAGATAGTAATACAATAAATACAAATTTGCCAATATCAGGAAGCAATATTACAATTACTAATATTGCCGTTACAAATGAAATAAATATAGGTGATTTAATCCAAAGTGTTACTGTTTTCAGTGGTTCGTTACAAAGCACTACAATAACCGTAGATAGTACGGCTGGCCTTTTTGTTGGTAATATTATCAAACCAGTCGACGGATCAACTGTATTTATAGAGAGTATTATAGATGAGCAAACGCTTACTATAGATCAGGTACCGAGTTCGGATTTTTTACATTCCGGAATACCCGCAAATGTATACGAAAGTATTACAACCTACACAGTTTCTATTTCATATAGTTATGACTCTAGTGAAATAACTACAACAGACGGTGTAAATTTTAACGTTACACTTGCAGTATATGCTTATTATAATAATAGTATAAGCAATTTAAAAATACTTGATTTAGACACTATTCCACTATATGGCCTTGGATCTCAATTTAAAGGATTAAGCACGTTGGTGTCATTTAATAGTGGAAATAATACGCCACATATTTCTAGTAATACTAGTTTTGATAGTATGTTTTATAACTGTTCAAATTTAACTTCGCTTACGTTTGGAGATAATTTTGACGTATCAAATGTTACAAATATGGATTATATATTTTACGGTTGCTCATCTTTAACTTCCACAGAAGGAATATATGATTCATGGGATATATCTAACGTGACCTCGCGTGAGCTTTTTTCAGGTGGTTCAGGAATAACAGACAAGGAAGATGAATTTCCAAATTGGAATAAATATTTTCAAGTTACTCTACCAATATCAGATAATATTACAATAGGGTCTAGTGTTTCAGTTGTCGCAAAGGGAACCAAAGTGACTTATGAATGGAATACAACAAGGCAAGCAGACGTTACAATGCTTAAGGGTAAGAATACTGTTACTTATACGTTTACACCAACTGAAATTGGAACTTATCAGTTGAAAATTAAAGATCGTTTTCTTTTGCAGCGCATTGTAACTGTAAACGTGACCGCACCTCTTTCAAACGCTTGTTTTCCAGCCGGAACACTTATTGTTACAAACCAAGGAATCATTCCCATAGATAAAATCAACCCAGAAATTCACACTATTCGCAACAAAAAGATTTTAGCTATTACTAAATCTGTTTCCGTAGATAAATATCTAGTAAAATTTGAAAAAGATTCTCTAGGAAAGAATATTCCAAGCGAAACTACCATAATGACACAGGAGCATTCAGTATTTTACAAAGGAAAAATGATATTGGCAAAGGAATTTATAAAACATATGGAAAATGTAAAAAAAATTCCTTATAATGGTGAAATCGTATATAATATTTTATTGGAGAAATATGATAAAATGGTAGTAAATAACTTAATTTGTAACACCATGCCAACGAATAACCTTTTATCAATTTTATATATCATGTTATCCCATGTAAATGAAAGTGAAAAACACGACTTAATAGAAGCTTATAATAATGTTGTTATGAAAAAATATTACAAAAAAGATGATAGATACAAAGACGTAACTGTAAAACGATGTAGCAAAAAGTATAAACCATAAAATCATAAATTAGAAAATGATGTGTTTATCTATTACTTCGCAGCAGCATTTTTACACCAGTTCCAATTTTAGGCGAACATCGTATATGTTTTACACCTTTTCTCATTAGACGCATAATTGAGTGAAGTGATGTAAAAAGTGAAACTAAATATTAAACTTTAGAAGTCATCTTTTTAACAAGTGTTTGGCTCCACCTTTTCTAAAGGTGGAAAAGGTGGAAAAGGTGGAAAAAGGTGGAAAAAGGTGGATATAAAGGTATATGTGCGTAAGTAATTTAAAAACAATTTAGCAATAATTATTAATAAAATGAGTTCAAGATCACTTGCCGCAGCTAGAGCTAGAAGATCAGGAGAAAACGCGCCTCCGGTATCAGGAAATAGACCAGGAACATCAATAGGCTCGCAAGCCGCTTTTGTTCAACCTGGTTATCAACAAAATATGCCACCGCCACCACCAAATGTGAGATTAGCCAAAGGACAACAACCAATGGCGCAAAATAACGCATACCAACAAGTAAAAAATTCTCAAAACCAATCAAAAAACGGCCTTCCATTTTCAAAATTAAGTATTTCTGACGCAATTGGATTAATCACATTACGTTTAGGTCGGGTTGAACAATGGGTAATAGAGACTGAACACGAAAATGAAGGCAAACCACAAAATTCTGAATATAGCGGTGTACCAGAAAATTCTAGAGTAATAGATAACAGCGTGTTGACAACCATTATCAATAGATTAGATTCGCTTGAAAAGAGAGAACCAGGAACCGGGCCAAGTAACGAGTCAACCACTAAATTAGCAGAAGATATTACAAAATTAACTGAACAACTTACCCGAATTGGCGACGAAGGTATTAAACATAATTTGGCGATTGCCAAACATACGGAACAGTTGTTTAAATTTGAAAGAGAGTTAGTGGAAACAAAAGATATACTGAAAACATTTATGATTAAATATGATTTATTCGCGACAGAAACAAACAATAGATTTACAGATTTTGAATATGCCTTATCAGATTTAGAGAAAACGATACAGCCATCAGAACCAGTGGAAGCAAATGAATTAACCGCCGATGGTGAAGAAACACAAGGAACATCTATAAATGATATTGATACCAACAATGAAAGTGTGGGATCTATTATGAGTGTAGATTTGAAAAATATTATAAAGCAAGAGTTGGCCTCTGGAAACTAAATAATTTAGAAACAAATTACTAATAATTTAGTAATAAATTAGTAATAATTTAGTAATAAATAAAAATATTAAATATAACCCCACATTATATTTAATATGCGAATCTGTGTGAGTGATAAAAAGAAAAAAGATATATTTGTATCGTTATTTCAAGTATTGAAAAATTGTTCTATTTTAATAAATGCGACCTTTGAAAAAGAACAATTGTCTATTCAAGGATTAGATAAATCCCATATTTGTTTATTCAATGTAAAATTGAGCAAAAATTGGTTTGACAAATATGAAGTAGAAGAAAATATACAAATGGCATTTGATTCTAACACGTTTCATTCTATAATTAGTATAAAAAGCGATAACCAATGTTTAATAATTCACACAGACCCTACAAATTCAGATATTCTTCATATTTATTTTGAATCTTTTGAAACTAAAAAAGGAGAAAACAAGAAAGGCGAATTCAAGAAATCATTTAAAATGCCTCTTGCCGATTACGATTATGAAGAAATGAATATACCTGAAGTTGACTATGACGCAGAATTTTCCTTGACAGCCAAAGAAATTGCCGATATATTTTCACAATTAGGTAATTTCGGCAATGATATAATGATAAATTGCGCAGAAGAAAATGTAAGTTTAATCACCAATGGTGTGACTGGAGAAATGCGAGTAGATATACCAGTAGACGACCTAATTAGCTATAGTGTGGTGGAAGATGAAAACATCGTATTGACCTATAGTTTAATTTATGTGAATAAAATGTGTATAACCAATAAACTTTCATCCGAAATAGAATTTTCATTAAGTAATCAGTGTCCTATGAAGATTCATTATAATTTAGGAGATGATAGTTCATTGGTATTTTATATTGCTCCAAAAATGGAAGACTAATATTACTTCGTTCTAGTTAACAAAAATTATTATTATTTTTATTTAAGATTAAAATGAAAATGATAATTGGATTCTTTATTTTTTGTCTCGTATTATTTATTTATTTACATATTCAATTTCATTTAAAAACGAGTGAAGATTTAGAAATGTATGAAATAGATCAACCATCAAAAGATCGTTTAGAAGAAATTTGTGACATACGTCAACCAGTTTTGTTTGATTTTGACTGTCAAAAAATAGTTGACTCATCAAATAAAACTTATATTGCCAACAACTATCACGCATTTGAAGTGAAAATTAGAAACGTAAAAGAAGACGACCCAAATGTAGAGTTATATATACCATTGCCTATACATGCTGCAATTAAATTATTTGATGAAGACAAAAATACAACTTATTTTTCAGAGAATAATAAGGATTTTTTAGAAGAAACGGGTGTAATTAAGAGCCTTAAGTATAACGACGAATTTTTACGACCCTACATGGTATCAAATTGTAATTACGACATTATGATGGGTAGTCATGGAACATGCACGCCATTCAGATATGAAATTAATTATAGGAATTTCTTAGTATTAACAGAAGGAAGTGCGCAAATCAAACTGGCACCACCACAGAGCACAAAATATTTATACCCAATTTATGATTATGAAAACTTTGAATTTAGGTCACCAGTGAATCCGTGGTCGCCACAGCCGAAATACATTGCGGATTTTGATAAAATGAAATGTTTGGAATTTACACTTGTTCCTGGAAAAACCTTATTTATTCCGGCGTATTGGTGGTATAGCATTAAATTCACCAATAATACGAGTATTTCATGTTTTAATTATAGGACTTATATGAATAATGCCGCAATTTTACCTTATATTGGTATGCATGCATTACAAATACAAAACGTGAAACGAAATGTTGTGAAAAAAGCAAGCATAAAAGAGTTGAATAATGAAGTAAGACCGCCGGTTGAATATATAGATGAAAAACAATATTCACACGATAAACCAAAGGCGCAAATAGTAGAACAGCAAATGGCAAATAATTTAGTAAATGAACCCAATGGAACCGAAATCACTCAGTTACCAGAACCCGCGTCAATTGATAATAATATTGGTTCCCAAATAGACTAAATATAATATTGTTATATAATATATGAAGTTTTTGAAAAATTTCTTTTCATTCTTCGGAGCAACAAAAAAACGAAACGCCAAGCGCAGAAACAAGATGACGCGTGTAACTAGAAATAATAAGAAAACAGTCGCAAAAGGAAGCACGAAACGCCGCTATAAGATGCGTGGCGGATGAGGAGAGCCATTAACACCAATGACTAAATTAAATTTGCCAACAAACATAATGAAGGGAGGATGAGGCGGCGCTGTTGTTCCGCCAACAATTTAATCCAACTCATATTTTACACCAAATTAAATTCTGGGATGATTATATTTATTCAAAATCTTTTATAGATTTGACAAAATATTTGATATAGAATTTGAAATGATGTTTTTATTTTTTATATACATTTAGTATTTGTAAATAAAAAAGATTGTAAATAAAAAAGGTGTAAAATTTATAAATTTAGATACTTGTAAATTCTGATAGCTCTGAATGAATTTCAGAACATTTTGTAGTAATTGTTTTTATTTCACTCCTACAAAGTGCACAAGAAGGATGACGTCTTTGTTGTTGTTCGCCGCGAAAAGATGTAATAACACACTCTTTACAAAATTCATGTTTACAACCAAATTTGACAAATGTGTTGTTTTCCTTGTCGTCCCAACAAATATTACACAGTGTTGTATTGTTTTCATTGACGACATCATCTGAAATATCAATAATTAAATTTATATTAAATTTACTAGACCCTTGTAAAATATCAGGTCTCATTCGTTGGTTCATATTCAAATTATACAAGAATGAAAGGAACATTTCGCGTAAAACAATTCTTTCTATATTTGGCACATCTTGTATTTCAGGCTCTTCACGCAATACATTATTTCTGAGTTGTCCTAGAAAATGTATCAAATCATTTTCAAAATTATCTGCCGTGTCATTGGAAGTATTATTGGTATTCGTGTCGTCATCGTTATTTCTATAGGTTCTAAAAATATAATCACTAATAATATCAATACACCTATTTATATTAATTCTACTAGGGTAACCAAACTTAGTTATAACAAAAGTTTTTAATAATAATTGGTCATTTACATAATTATGAAACAACCAATTTTTAAACTCGTCGGGAACAGTTATATTTCTAACGACGTCTGCGCATATTACTTCAAATTCTACAAGTCTTTCACTATTACATCTGGTAATGTAATGTCCCGGTTGTCTACAGAATGAACATCTTCTGTTATGACGCTGAAGTACGAGTTGTCTATGGGCAACAAGTCGTTGACTTCTATTTTCTGAATTTAATTCCATCATCATTTTATATGTGTTTTTATGTTTAGTTTTATGATTATTATGTATTTATTTATTATTTATCAATTTTATTTTATACATTATATTTTAT
>JACCEB010509231.1_pt1 | contig 21832 bp, 3 predicted proteins | sample 7454761 | NCBI WGS metagenome assembly JACCEB01 (sample SAMN15323454, study PRJNA562643) | freshwater metagenome | isolation source: river surface water | place: USA:Blue River Watershed | collected 2017-08-18 | reverse complement strand
CTGTACCTTTTGACTTTAATCTAATCGAACGTAGTGGTGTTGTCATTTAAATTCTCTTGTTAATTTACTAAAATATTAACATTAGGAGCAGGATATATTCCTAATCTAACATTCATCGTTAATGAGTTTGCTGTTGTCATAGTGATAGGCAAAGAACCAGAATTATTATTAACCGTAATTGATCCAGTTAACGGCACATTTAATGATGTCCTACTAAAAGGATAAATGTTTCCTCCTGGCGATTGTAATGCCCATCGTGCATTTACGCCGGTGTGAATGTCGATCTGATTGTTCGTACTTTCATAAAACACCGCTTCGTACACCATATTAGGACTTCCTAATGTTCCGCTGATAGAGTTTGTGCCTTCCCACCTAACTCTAAAAGTTCTATTAGGAGAAACTCCTTCTTCACCATAATATATTCTTTGACAGCTATTATCGTTGGCTGAAATCATAATTTTTGGAATTGCTGGGTTAGAGCTACTCAATTGTGAATAATTTGACGATCCAGAACCAAAAGTAATATATGTGTTAGTACCTATATAAACTGTCGAATAAGATTGATTCAAGAAACTTATACTAAATGGTAGTGGTACTGTCCAATAACCGTCGTCAGCATTGCCTGTAAAAGTCAAAGCGCCAGGTGCCGACGGAGTTGATGAACTTAGACTTGCAGGCCCAATAATTGAATTTGCAATACTAATTCGTGATCCGGCTGTAGGGGTTGTTGTAGTAATTCTATTTCCAGTATTTGGTCTCGAATCAAACCCTTCAGTGTTTGTAACACGGGTATCTGTAGTATAAACACCGCTAAATCCTGATTCAACTAATATTGGAGACCCAGAAGTCCTAGGCTTTGCAGTTATAATATAAGGAACAACGGTTCCGTTTGGTACATTTGTAGTTGTTAAGTTAACGGTAACTGTTCCTGCATTGCCTACAGAACTAACATCTGACGCTAAACTAAATGTTGCGGAATTGTTATAACTATACAAAGAACGACGTCTTGGTGTAACTTGTCCCGATGTTGGACGATGAGCTGCTGTAATTTCTGGGAAGGCAACCGAATGATAACCACCAACATCAAGAGTAGGAACTCTTGTTCCAACTAGTAATAACACTTGCTTATTACTTGCTGGATTATAAGAAAGGCCAGCATCTTTGTTATCCTGTGCACCTCCATTTGAACTTTGTAAAACTGGAGGACACATGGCTTTCAGATATTCTCTAGCTTCTTTTTGCGTCATCCTTGGATATTTTTCAGCTAGACATGCAAGTACGCCAGTTGTTTGTGGGGCGCTCATACTAGTACCTGGGCATTTTTTAAAATTATTGTTTATTGAATCAGTCCCTGACAATGCTTCTATGCGAGGATCAGGAGCTGCTACAGAGTCATAAAGTGTAGTACCCGTACTCCAAATACTCTGGATTCCAGAACCTGGCGCCCAACAATCGATTCTTGGGCCATAATTACTGAACTCGGCTTTAAAATCTCCGGTTTCAATTCCTGTAGAACTGTAGATACTTGCTCCACTACTTTCATTATGCTGGCCCATTGCTCCAGAACAAATAATTTTAGTTTCTTCAGTGCCGCCGTCTGCGGCGCCTGGACTACTGCCACGGTGAATATAATATGTTGATCCGTTATAGATCATAGTGTTATCATAATCTAGACCACCAACTACATCTTCGTAAAAATAACTGTTCCCTGCACTGGCAACAATAATAATTCCTTCTGCCATTGCATCAATCATATCAACATCTGTTCCAGTATCTCTACTAGGAAATGCTCCGCCAATGTTTATTCGTGCAATATTTTGTATTACATTAGTATCCCATACATAAGATCCAAGGGCACCGCTTATTGGAAAATATTCCACTCCCCTAACAGTTATCTTTGAAATGTAAGCAGAGTTCAAAGATCCTCCGCGATATCCCCAACTATTATTCATTACTGTAGGATTTTTTACACCTGTTAAGGGATTAACTGGTTTGTTTTTATGAAATTCGCGAACATAGTCTATACTGTCATAGAATGTAATATTATAAATGTTTGCATCACGAGCCCATCCCTGGGTATTTCCTGCGGTGGTTCCTGAAGTGTGAGCACCATGTTGCTGTAATCTCTCGCCTGGGTAATCGTAATAGCCAATTGCACCGCCGGTAACTACTGGATTATGAATAAACCAGTTGTATTCAACCATACGGCTATAACCGGTGCCATTTGCGTTCTGAGCATACTCGTAGGTTGTTGGATAAGGAGCACCGTCGTCCATAATAACTACGTCAACATTTTTACCTGAGCAATCTACAAACAACGAAGCAGCCTGCTGTACAGTTCCGTCAATTCCCCAGTTAGAAATATTTGTTTTCCTTAAACAACGAATAAACCCCCAATTTAAATCTCCGGCATCACTAGCCACTCTTTTATCAAAACTGTTTGATGACTGATCAAATCCAAATGTTCCTCTAATTAAACCTAGATCCCTGTAGTTAAGTTCAACTGTAAGAACTCTAGGATCTTTTTTAATTAACGCAGCTTCATCGTATGTTAACATGTAATGAGTATTTCTACTAATAGGTCTCCTATTAATACATTCCACTACACGCCCGGGTATATAAACTGGGCCGCCTGGGTTCTCCATATCCTTATAAAAATCCTCGGCATCATCCATACTCTTAAGAGTAACAATATACTCTTTAAGACTTTGATCCTCTGGATTACCTAAGTGTGGAATTGGGTCCATATTATACCTCAAGTTGTAACAATGTTAATGTAACAGTAATTGTTGTTGTAGATCCGCTTTTGTTTGTAACCGCTACCGGAATACTCGTTGTTGGACTTACTTCGTTATTAAATCCTAAAACTGCTGGGGAAACAACAACTGTCTGATTTCCAGTTGTAATAAATTCTGCTAGTACGCCGCTGCCTGGTGCAGGATCTGTTAAAATATCTCTACTAGCATCAGATGTCCTAGCAGCAACATCAGTATAAAGTCTAACCCAAGCAGCAGCACTTGTCTGTATTTTTAATAACATATAAGACTTAAATCCAGTAATTGCAATATTGCCTGTGGCATTATTTGCAATACTAGAAGTAGTTGCAGATGCTGTTGTCCTGCTATAGCCACCACCAGTACCGGATACTGCGGCAAAAGAAAAGCCGCCTGCACCGTTTGTAGTTAAAAATGTACCTGGTAATCCATCAGTAATACCAAGATTTAAAATACTAGTTGGAATTGTCGGAAGTCCAGATAAGTCTGTATAAAGACCCGACGTTGCAACTATTGAAAACGCTGGCCTATTTTGAATTGCTGCCCACTCAACAACGCCAACACCGGTTGATGAAATTACTCCGTTAGCATCAATAGATATAGATGCACCGTCAACTTTTACACCACCAAGTGTTGTAACTGATGCTGTTGGTAATGTATAAGCCGAAGGTATTGTAGGTTTATTTGTTAAATCATTATAGCTGCCGCTTGTAGCAACTGTAGCAAATGACGGTTTGCCTGATATGTTTGCCCATGACAATGACGTTAAAGTAATAAAATTTGCACCGTTGATAAGTTGATTTGTATTATTCGGAATAGTTGGTTTATTAGACAAATCATTATAGCTGCCTGAAAATAATACAGGCAAGTCTTCTAGGTCGTCATAACTTCCACTAAACAACACTGGTTTATTAGACAAATCATTATAGCTACCGGTAGTCGCAACTAACGATAGCGACGGTGTGTCATCTAAATCAAAATAACTTCCGGATGTTGCAACATCTGCCAAGTTAGGCTTATTTGTTAGATCAACATAGCTACCGCTAAACAATACTGGTTTGTTTAAAATTTCTGCGGCGCCGGATGTAGCATTCCAATCTGCATTGACTTGTCCGGATTCCATAAATTGGAATAAATCTGTAAAGTTATCATTTATCTTTTGGGCTCCAGTCCTTAACGTATCGCCTGATCCGTCGTTTGCTGTAACTCCTACATTTATTACTCTTTGCGACATTTTTTTATCCTTGGTCAAATGTTATGTCATTGCTATCGAATGAGCCGGCGCTTGAATCGAAAGTCGAAACAGACTCAGCACTTTGATATTTATTGCTCTCTTGATACCATATTCCTGGTACAGCTTTTAAGAAAGTTGCAACTGCGTTATCGTCTTCGAGAAGATTAATTGTCGAATCCCAAACAGCTCCTTGTTTTCTAACAACTGTAATGTTTGTTCCGTAATCTAATGGTGTCTTTAAAGTTAACACATTAGTTATTCCGTCAACTGTAAACTCGGCATCAAATTCAACGTCTCCCTCGGGGCTCTCCGGAGCCCCGTTCACATTATAAACTTCGTAGGCATTTTTTCTTAAACGCAAGTTTCCAATAAAGAACTCCCATTTAGAATAATCTGTTATAAAGTTTGTTGAACTAGTGTGACTTGTAGTGCATCGGTATGTGTAAGTGCCAACAGTTACAATGTTTCCGATAACATAATCAATATTTGATTGCCATTCAGCACCTATATTATAACCACCAACAAAAACTTCTAGTGAGTCTTTTGCAAGGGCTATTGCTTGCTGGGCTGTCATTGTCGATCCTGCGTATGAATACGAATTGTTGAAATTGCCTGGGACAAAATTTAAATTTACAGTATTAGAACCATCAGAAATAAGATTCTGTATTATCTGCTTGTTAACATAAGGAATTGTTTCTGAAGGACCAATATCTTGAACATAACTGTTTATAGGATGAACTTGTGGTGTTCCTGTGCCAAGAGTACCTCTTCTAAGTTGTGTTAAAGTATTTCCATTCTTTTGGAAATATTCTATACGTTCTCCCCTGACTTCGATTATGCCAGGCTTGTTAGCAGAAGGATTAGGAATATCAAAATTACTAGCATCAACTAATTCTATCGATACGTCATTGTATTTTAATGGTTGCGCTAAACGTGTTTGTTTATACAAACTTAGTCGTTTATAATGATCTCTGTTTAGCATATCCTTAAATTGCAAGTATGCAATACCGGGTGACAGAATGTTGCTTCCAAAAGTAATAACATTAACTTCTTGATCTAATGAAACATACTCTGTTAGTTTTAAGGTTACTTTGTCTTCTCTTAAAACATAATCGACGTTTGGTACAAGTAATTCTCCACCTTTAATTACCCATACATAATTCTCATCAACAACTGGATTTCTTAACTGAATATTTCCCCCAGTTACACCTACGTAGTTGTAGTATTCCATTGTATCAGGAGTCACTGAAACTTCTGAACTAACTGTTAATACTGTACGTTCTATATCAAGAACATCATGCTTGTAAGAACTTATTATTTCAACTGTATCTGCGTTTGTAAACGATTGGCTAAATGTTATCTGAGCAGGAATTACTCCTTGCGCTGGCACATATACATACTCTGCATTTTGTTTTACGTTAACAATTAGTTTCTTTCCTTTATGCAATGATGCAACTGCTGGAGTTAATTTTACATTAATGATACTTAAATCAATAGTGTAATCATTTCCTAATGACAGCAACGTGCTACCCGCATAAATTTTTAAATCGTCAATGTCAATACTGTAAGGAGGCAATGTAACTGGATCTAACTGGTAGTTATATTTGTTTGCCTTAATTGTAAAGTATTGATTAGTCGGTCCTGTTAAGAACGTTTGATTTGCACGTACTAAAATATTTGACTCAATTGGTAATGAATCTCCTACAATGTTCGAAAGGTTATAAGTTAAAGACCCATCTGTTGCAATTTTTTCTGTTTTAGTCACAGCAAATGTCTGTTGCGAACCTGCTACAATCGAATATGTTATGATATCGCCAGAGGCCGGGGCAGCACCAAAACGAATACCAACCCTGTTAGGACTATCGTAAGTTTGGTCTGTTCTAAAAATTTCACCGTTACAAGGTTCGCCGTTCAGATATATCAAATAAGTGAGTTCGTCTAACCACGGTGCTCTAGTAATAAATTCTTCTGTTAGTCCATTACCAACAAAGTGGTCGATGTCTAAAATGTTTTCTCCGTTAAATCCAAAACTATATACTGAAACAATTGATTTGTTCAAAGGTGCCAGTAATAATTTTACTGTGTTAGTGGTATAATCAAATGTGTAATCCTCATCAACTGTTAATAAAGTGTAAACACCGTTTTCAATTGTCTTTACAATTATTGCCTGTTTAGTATTTGGTTTTTGTGTCAAAACAAAATCTGTTAATGTTCCGTTAGCTACAAAGTTATCAACACGCATAACTGCGCTTCCAGAATATGGTTTATCAAAAACTTTAATAGCCACTGTATCAAATACATGTCCTGGAACAACTTCTTCTGGCGCTGGGCTAGATGTCGGTGTTATAAATCCATCACCGTCAACTATGATGTCTTCAGCAGCTAAACCTGTAGCAGTTGAATAGGCAAAATTTCCTCCGGACAATGCAGTATCATAATCAGATTCCTGAGGTGTAATCGAACCATCACTAGTACTCTTTCTAATAATGATTTGATCGCCTGAACTGATTGTGTACGTATTTGGGATCTCAATCTCATATGCAGGAACAGTTGGATCTGAGCTTACACCGGTTGAGATAATTGTTTCCATAATAGCGTTAGGATTAGTCTGACTTGGGGTTCCATACTCAGGGTCATCTAATCGTATTGGATCTAGTAGAGAATATACTTCAACCCAGGACTGACTTGGTGCTGGCACAGTTAATACTGCGATGTCAAACCCTGTTAAGGCATAATCTACATTCTTTGTTAAATTTCTTGTGAATGTCATTGATGATGCTGGGTCTATTGTGCCGTACAAAATTTGATTTAATTTAACTTGAGTACTACTGATAATTTGTGTTATAGTAGTGTTTAGTCCTAATACTCCGTTAATTGACGTTGTTACAATATCTCCGATGGCTAGCCCTGTAGTGCTAGAAACTGTTAGAACATCTACTCCTGGTTTATTTAAAGTGAATTTTAATGCTGTTCCGTTTGCTGGAGGCAAACTAGGTGCGGCACTTAAGATTAATGTTGTTGCATTAGAAACTGTAACTACCGTTTGAGTTGTGAACTCTGTGCCAACTACTAACATACCAGGAAGTATTCCTGTTGTATCTGATACCTTTAGCGTAGTTCCAAAACTACCCATTGATACATAGTTGGCCACTACGCCGCCCGAATTGACATAACGTTTGATTCGTACCTTAGGAGAAACCATATTTGTGTCATACGAGTATTCTAAGTTTGTTCCATCTGACTCTACTGCATTAACTTGCAATTTAATATGATAAACGTTAATTTCAGTGCCGGCAGGTGGAACATAACTTAATATCCAAGAATGTTCATTATTACCTGTAGTTACTATGTAGTCGTCAAACGTTGGATCGGCGCTATCCCATCTTTCAGTAAAATAAGGAACATTGTCCCAACCTTGTCCTACTTCAAAATCTAATCCGTCTAATATAACACCGCCGTAATCAATTCCAGTCATTAGCTGAGATAAATCTTTACCAATTTGGCCGCTTGAAGGGTTGTAATAAAACTGCACACGGTCGGCAGCATTTAATAACGACCAGTCCTTGGTATAAGTGACTATCACTGTTGCATCTTTAGCTGGTGCCGTTTCAAAAATAATTGAACCGCTGTAACTTGTATAACCTTTAGAAATAGATTTTAAAATTACTAATTTATAGTTGTCTCTTAACTCTTCTACCCCATTGACTGTTACCGTAGACTTACCAACACGCACATCTGGGCCCCACTTTAAAGGAAACTGCAAACGACTACCAGTGCCCGCGAATGTTTCTGTTTCTTCTAGCTGAGTAATAAAGTAATTCCTAGTTATGCGGTCAAACTTCATTCTAATAGTTTGGGAACGTGTTACACCACCGCCAATAATAGCAACAGCAGTTGCTTGTGTTCCGCCTTCTTCTAGGCCGCCTTCTAAGACTACTTGTGGAGCTGATAAGTAACCAGACCCAGAAGTTAACAATACAATTCGTGTTACTTTTCCATTAGCAATAAACGCCCTGGCAGTAGCCCCAGAACCTGAAGAACCAATGAATCGCACCAGTGGTGGTGTGTGGTATAAGGCTCCGTTATTAACCATATGTAAAGAAACCACTTTATACGATACATTATCTAACCAATTTTTCCATGGGTAAGAGTCTATTACCGTTGACGTACTGACTATTTGATTATTTTCAACTTTAGCATTAACTACAGTTATTTCTCCGTTTTGATATGCCGGTTGCAAATCAAAATCGGTAACTGCCATACTTGCAGGATCTATTTTATTGTATGTACTAATATATTCTCTAATTTTTGTTCTATAAGGTTTAACTTCAGCAACGTAACTTTCAAAGTCGGCAAGGTTGTCACTCTTATAGTTTACCGGTTGTTTTAGTTCTCCTACATTATGATTTGCTTTAACAAAACTTGTTTTAAATATCCAATCAACATATGTTTGTTCATTTAAAATATATCTAACAGTATTAAAGAAAGATCCAAGATAAGCATACTCTAATGTGTCAGTAAGAATGTTATTTTTTAAAGCCAATAAAATATTTCTTAATTCCGTTGTAGCAGAATTATCAAATGTTGCTCCGTCATAAAGTGCGCCATCAAAACCGTAATCTGTATTTTGGAAAGAGTATAAACTTGAACTTAGTTGTATTGTTCCGTTTTCTTGACCAACAACCTTATATATTTGTGTCCAGTCTATGCTTTCAACTTCGGCATATTTTTCTAATAAGAACCAAGTTCCACTACTACTTGTTCTTATTTTTACAACCTGGCCTAAACTAATATTGATTCCGTTTAAATCTGAGAAGGTATCAACAGCATAATTTATTGCAGTATATTGACTATACCCGTCTGCGTACCAATCAACGTAGCTCCAATATTTTCTAGTGTCGTATGACTGACTGCGTACTCGTGACCAAACTTTCCCTAGTGGGTCGTATGAATAAATGCTCCAAGTATTTGTAGCTGATGTATCTGTATGAACTAATACAGAATAATTTCTTATAACAAATACTGTATTAGTATCGTACCCGTAACCTGGAGATATAATTCTAATTCCTGTTATTTGTCCTTTAGAATTAATTAACGCTTTAATTGATGCACCAAAGCCAGAACCTACTACTTCAATTGTTGGAGCAATAACGTATCCTCGGCCTGAGTCAATAACTTGAGCTCCAACAATTGAACCATTTTCAATGACTGGCGTTAAGGTTGGAAGGGTAAACGACCCGACGTTGGCAAATCTTAATTCAAGATCTGTATCTAAAACTTCGTCGTATAAACCAGTGTTTGTACTTGGCTCTTTTTCGTAGGAGTCAAGAAGGCTAAAATCTTTCTGGCCAACAACTTGTGTTTTAATTAACACTTGATTCACATATTCTATATACTGCTTTAGTGCTTCGAGTCTGTTTACGAACATTCCTTGGCGAGGTCTATTTTCAATGCCGTAAAGTAACTTTGGAGGCAATGCAGGGTCTGGAACCACACGACCCTGATTATCTTTGCCACATAAACTATCAATCCACTTTTGTTCAATGGCGTCTGGAATGACTGTATCTAAATTATTGCTGATTAACTTCCATTGAGTATGAATGTTTTTATTCGGAGGATCTGCTACCCAGTATTCAACCGATAACACAATATCTTTATCTGCAAGTAGATTAGTAACATTTACTAAACTAAAAGAGTTAGAACTTGTTAGTGCAAGATATCTGTATGCTTGCCCCCTTGGGTTTCCAATTAGGCTAGAAACATCTTGGGCAGACATTTTTCTTCCTGTAACATTTGGAATTGTCTTCTTAGATTTTACCCAATAGTAGTAAGTATACTTGTAAGTTTTAGCAATTGAATCCCATCGTTTAATGTAACTGTAGGTATTACTTGCATACAATGTCTGGCCGCTTATGCCGGCAGCAAGACCTTCTTCTGTATCAGCCTTAGTATTCCACTCATTAGGCTTATACTTAGATTCAACCCATTCGTAAATGTCAACTGATGCTCCTGGAAATAATGTATTCCAAGTACTATTCCTATATACAGGATCGTCATCGTTACTATCGATAAACTTAGTAGTACTCAAGTCCCACCATAACATACCTACTTGATCTCTACCCCATGCCAGCCCATCATCTGTTTTAACAGATGTGTTTACTGGTTCGTTAATTGGTGTAGAGTATGTTGCAGGATCGTAAAATGTTTTGTATCGAATTTCTTGATCAGCAATTCCAGGAATTCTTGCTTGACTAGCATCTACAATATCTAAATAAGAAATAAATTTATTTGATCTCTTATTGTATAAAAATACAGATTTAATTTTTGATAAATCAACTTTTTCAATTTCTTTATGCTTAATCTTCCAGCTATACATTCCTTCTTTTTTACTGTAAGAATAAATTTTTCCTGACTGGTAAGAACCGTTAACAGCATACGGGGCTCCTACAAAGACATAGTTTCCGCCAACGCTGACCGATGTTCCATATCCTTCTGTAATATCAGCTTCTGTAAATAAACTTTCTCCAAAAATCCATTTTTTATCATATCTATCGTAAACATCTATTCGTCCACTATCGATATTCTTTTCAAGATAAAAACTGGTCAAAGAATCGTCAAATATTGTTCCGTCTGTTATATCCCATCCAACTCTAGTATCGGCCGAAGCAGTATAAACAACCAAAGTTTTGTCGTTATTCATAAAGAACAATTTACTTCCAAACATTTCACTCTGTTCAGATTTCAATGATGTAATAATTTGTCCTATGCCGTTTACTACATCAATAGTGTAAGTACCAGATTGATTTTTTTCGTAAACAGAAACGTTTCCTTGATCTATTCTTTCTCCGTCATAAAGTGTTGAAGAAATAGCAAGGTAATCACCAGTATCGCTAACAGCAATTCCTTGTCCAAAGCGAGTTTCTGAACCTGTAATAGTCTGCGCTAAAGCATAATTATCTAAAGCATTTTTCTTATAGACATACACATGCCCGTTGTTACCAGAATTGATTGCAGGAGCAGAAACTACTAACGTTGAAGCATCTTTACTTACAACTATAGAATTTCCAAATTCATCTCCAGAAACTCCTTCTGTAAATCCAGTAAGATTATGATATGCCCATGAAGTTAAAACAAAATCTAAACGACCATATGGATCACCGTCAGCTGGTGAACTTAATGTTAGTGTTGTTGAATTAACAACTGTTATAACTTGTTGTCCTTGGGTAAATCCTGTACCAACAACTGTCATTCCTTCTTTGACTCCGCTTGTTGTCGATACCTTAATTGTTGTTCCAGAACTTCCAACAGGATTATATAACGCACTTGCTTGTACTCGTGATTCGTAATCCATTTGGTAGACTTTACTTGAAATATCTGCTGTCGATATAAACAACTTATTATTTCCAAAAGCAAGTTGGTGGCCGAAGAACTCTCCGGCTGTTTGTGACGGACTTACAAATGTTGTTAAATGAGAGTACAGTCCAATACTATTTTTAAAATATATCGATACTGCGCCTTGCTGTAATGGCCCAGTGTTCGATGCGCCGTTAACAGTTTCAATTAAATTGTTTTCTGTCCAATAAGTTGGCGACGTCGAAGGAAGATGCAATCCCGTTACTGCAACAATTGCTTCATAGATCTTGCCATTTTCTTTAACAAGATCTCCTACTGCGTAGTTTAAAGAAGAATTATAATTTCCTCTAAACTTAGTTGCAGCTTGGCCTACTTTAGGATGTCCAACTGCTAACCAGTATCCATCTGGAGAAAATGCTGCTGATTCAGCAAACCATTCATCTTGATTAGGATTAATACCTAACACGTCATTAGCAACTACAGGGCGTAAAAATACCTGTACCTTGGTCCAAGGTACTCCTGGAACAGGTTTAGAATATACTGACGGCTGGCCTGATGTATCAGAAACAAAGGCAATATTACCGTTTTGATTAATTGTCACAAGACGGCCAAACAGTAATCCGTTAGCTGGAGGATTTGGGGGCAACGGCGTGTAAGAGAATACAGGATTATATTCCCAAGTTCCCCATTTACCGTTTCCAATGTCTTTAGTCCAAAGCAGCTCGCCTTGAATTCTATCATTACTAATAACGCTATCGACATTATTAATAGATTCAACTAGCTGAGTTTTAAGAGCAAAAATTGGAACTTCTGTTCCTTGTTGGAAGGGAGTCCATCCAGCAATTGTTTTGTTGATAATTATCTTTTCTGTTGATACTGAAGAAATCTGGTAGAAACCTTTAAAAGCTACATCAGCTATACCAATATATGATCCTGGTTCTAATGTAACCACGCTGTCTGTTTCAATTGTTAATACACCGTTACTATATGTAACATTTACTACTTTAATATTCGTTGGTGAATAACGATAAACATTCCAACTTATTCCTTCGAAACCAACCCATACATAATCACCATTGTTATAAGTTGTTATGTCTTCTAATAAAATTTTATCGAGAGTTGTTAAAACTGACCTGACTTCGTCTTGTCTAACAAATCCTGCTGATCTCAGATATAAGTTCTTGGACTGTGATATAGGCCAAGGGTTGTTGTCGTATCCTAACGGCTTTAGATAAATTTCACTAGGAATCTGACGTACTATGAAATCGTTAATATTTCGATCAACTGTATTAACTAACTCAAAACCTTGAGGATTATTCTTAAACAACGATTCGTCTAAAACAAATTCTATGTTTTCAAAAGCTGCGTTTGCGCCATACTGGCCAACACGTATTGCCCACTCTTCATAGAAATCTAAATTTTCTTGTCCATTAGATCCAAATACGTCAAACATTTTATCTAAAGAATTTACCGATCCTTTATCAGCAATCATCCCTTGATAGAATTTAAACTCGCTTACATCATCTTGAATAATGTTACTTAAATATTGACGTTTTTGATATCCAATTAAATGCTGTGCAACTTTCTGTTGGCCGTAATCAAAATTATCACTGTCTAGACTATAAAAATCGTTAAACTGTTCTGCTTTATAACTCCAGTTAGGAATTAACTGCGGCGTTGGCTTTTCTTCAAGTTTAATCCAGTTTGTTGATTCAAACGCTAGGGTTCCTTTTAAAGATGCCGAGGCAGTATAATAGAATTCTTTATATTTTACAATGTCTCCAACTTTATAATCAGTCCAAGGTGTCCAGTCATTTATCACTGCTTGGTCGTAGATAAATCCAGGAACATTAAATCCGCCGTTCCAATCAGAACTAACATATCCGGAAATTTTAATACGCTCTTGGCGGTATCCGCTTTCAGGATTGTAAATTGTATCTCCGAACATTGTTTGATTGTTCAATAATATAACTTGTTCTTTCTGTACAAGATAAAATACCGCACCAAAAATTCCGTCTGACCCGCGAGGACTGTAGGTAACAGCGTTATCTTCTCTATAACTTGCAATAAATGATTCAACAATAGGAGATCCGTCGACGCGGTAAATTTCATATCCGTTAAACTGATTACGAATATCATCAACTACGCTATAAGGAACGCTAAACGTTAGAGCAGAGGCTGCAGGGCTAAGACTTATAACGCTACTGCCTACTGAACTTAATCCGTCTAATTTTACAAAACTTTCTTCATTGAAAATAGGAGAAGCAAATACTTTATACTTTGCTTGGTAGTAGTCTCCGTTATATTTTACAATTTCTTGATATTCAATGTCTTGATCTTCGCTCCAATCTTTCCATTTATCTTGTCCTGAATTCCAATTTTGTGTTGTCCAGAATAAAAATTCTTTTGCACTTGTTTCCCAATTTGTAATAGCTCTTAATGTACTATTGAAATCATCAAATATAAATCCTTGGTCTTTTAACCACTCTCCATAACCGACTAAGAAATCATAAACTTCTTGAATAGTATCAAACTTGGTCCCGTATGGTACTACAATAGTTTCTGTTCTATCCCATCGGATTCGAGTCTGTGCTTCCTTCCCGCCAACCATAGGAAGTGAACCCAAGGACTGATAATATGCAGTATCAAAACTGTCGCTAGCAGTATGATTTACTTTGACTCGATAATACTTTCCTTGATAGTTAACAATCTTTCCAGCTACGTAGGACGATCCGCTTGTCCACAAAGTATAACTTTCTGAGATCCCGCCAACATTTATAACTGGGCCGGACTGAGAATAAGGATAGTAATAAAAATAAGGCTGTGTTCTACTGTATCCTTTTACTTCAAAACCATTAGTCAAACGTGTTACAATAACTCCGCTGTAAACAATTTTTTTAATTGGGCTAGAAGAATTTAAAATAATATTATAATCTTCCTGAGGAACAAACACACCGCCAGAACTAGTAGGTGTCTTACTGTCTAATATAAAATTAAATTTATCTTTACTAGTAAATCCGCCAAGTCTTAAACTTAACTGTGTAGTAATATTTTTAAAATCGTATACATATTGGTCGTATGATTTCAAGTAGTCACTTAAAATGTAATCAACGACATAGTTAATAATACCAGAAGTGTACACACGAGTCTGGCTAGAATAGATACTTGGAAGTACAATATCTTCAGGTGTTATTCTTAATCCTGTTTCTGTATAGACAATCTGATCAGCAATGTTGCGTTCAATTCTAGACCTATCAAGTAACGTTCCAAATGTCATTGCAGGATTGATTAATGTTGTAGCAATGATAAAACTAAATGGATAGTGACTGCTTCTGCGCCAAGCTGCTTCAATCGGACTAATATCTCCAAAGACAAAATCGCCGGCTGTCGACCTGTTTATAGAACCAGTAACAATTCCAGTTTCGTAAGGACTCTTTAAATTACCGGTTTGGTCTGATGGGATATGATCAAGCAAATAAGGCCTTACATACTGTTCCAAGGTGACTGTTGGTACATTGGGTTCTTTTACTAAGCCAAGCGAAATATCTTCCCATAATACTAAATTGTCGCTTGTGTACGGTGCAGGACCGTACACAGTTTCCCACCATTCTGGCTGGAGACTAAATCCTAACATTTCCCATGGGCAAATATGCGGTCTGTCTGTTCCAAACATCCAGCGATAGATACCTCTCCAATAACCAGGAACATTTCTTCCGTCTAGTGCAACATAATCTTTATAGTTCCAAGTAAATGAATTATTCTCGTTAAAGCTAAGAGGTTTACTAAAATCTCTGTCGATTAAATTAGTCCATTTAAAAAATTGAGGTGCTAAAATTGTATTAATCTCGTCAACATTAGAATTAACAAGATAATTTGGCTCCATCATTTTAACATCAAACAAGTTGGAATCATACTTAACTTTGATATTATTAAAAATTCTTTTTTCTAATTCTAAAATTAATTCGTCTCGATAATCACCGTATGCTAGAACATGACTACCATCGTGGCCTTGGATCATGTATCGAGGAGTTACCAAACTGGTATCTAAATAAATTTTAGGTTCGTATGCCGGCCAAATACCTAGTTTAGTAGGTGTTGCAGGAATAAAACAACCATCTGTGCTATCGTATTCAGAAATTGTGATAACGTCTTCGTTTGCTAATTCGGCCTTAATAACAACAAAACTCTGTTCGCTGTCAAAAATATAATCTTTTCCATGAATTAAATGAGTACCGTTTAAGTACACATAAACTGCTTTATTTGATAACGTGTCAAGGCTAAATGTTCTTAAAACTGGGTAAGTTTTTATTCTATAATCAATAACTTCGTAGTTATTTGTTATCGATGCTGTATACCCAACCATATCACTAAAATAATACGGTCCTGTTTCAGGTTTGTCTTTATTAATATAATCTAAAATTGCATTAACATGTCCAACATAATCTGTAACATCAGGATAATCTAAAACTTCGATTATATTAATAAAATTTCGTTTAAAGATGCCGTAATCGTCTCGAGATTTTTCTAAAGATCTAATAATATTACTAGACTGACTAGTAATATGATACAGGCTTAAACTTAATGGACCGGCATGTTGTACAAATTTTGTACCGTACGGGGAAACATTTCCTAAATCCCGTATATTACTTGCGCCTGGAAAAATCCCGTCAAAATCGTTAAGATTATCAACAATCGATCCAACATGGTCAATAACCTCTCCTAAAGTAAAAGAATTTATTGTTTGATTTAAAGGATTATTTTGTAAGTTAATTGGTATTTCATAATATCCATTACTATTAATCTTTTGTTTTGCAAAAGCACGGATAGTTAAAACATCTGTTAGGTTAATGTCGTTATCTAATACTACCCTTTTATAATCAGGTGCATCAACTACTGACCAAAATTCTGGTGCCAACCTAATCCCATTGACGTAAACTTTTACAACTAAATCATCAAGATCGTTAACATCGTCAAAAATATCAATCTTAAAATTGTTCGTATTTCCAGAATCTTTGTAGATTCTAACAGCAGCCTGTGTATCAATTAAAACAGATTTTTCCCATCCATTTACATAAGATACTGTTCTTGTTAAAGGCTTTACTTTTGTTAAGAATCCAGTATCGCAAGTTTTTTCCAAGACCGCAGTTAATTTTTTATACTGAAATGAATCTGTGAGAATATTAAAATTAAAAACAATGTCTCCAACATTATTAATATTTTTATAAGATAAAGCAAATCCTAAATTACTATCCACTGAACCGGTACCAGCTTTATAAGAAAATAACTTTGTTCCTTGGAAGGTTGAACCTTCGTATTCTGTCTCGTTACTAAAACTGATATAGTTAGAGTCGACTAAGTCAAACAAAGGAGGTTGATTAACTGAAGTCTTTTGTTGACTTTCTATCCAGCTACTTCCGTTATACCAGAATGTAACACCGCCTTTAGAAGATCCATATTTTACAATTACTGTATCATCTGTATCAGGCTCGTCTTCTAAGACAAGATGAATTTGTCGACTACCGTCATTTAAATGTAATACGTCTAAAAATTCTACTCTAAAAATTTTATTTTTAACAAGAACATCAGTATCTGCTGTGAACAAAATTCTTTGTCCTTGGGCTACATTTACTCCGTCAATATTATATCCAAATGATCCTTCAATAGTTGAGAACACATCTTTTGTAAAGGAATCAATTAAATCAACATCGGGTATAGCACGAGTTCCAAAATTATAAAGTCTGAGACCCGCTTCGAATTCAATAATTGGTCTTACTGCTCGTTGACTTTGATCTAGGCTAGGGATTTGGCCGTTTATTTCTGCGCTAATGTTAATAACATCTTTGTGTACCCAACGGTTATATCGACTCCATGCATTTTTATCTTTACTAGCTCTATTAATAACATGGTAGTCAACTGAGCTGGCAAGAGATGTTGCATCACTAAATGGCAATTGATCAAACGGTGTTGAGTCAAATAATACAGATTCAGAGACAGTATATGCACTAATTAGTTCAAGATCTCGTCTATTAATTAAGACTATTTCATCGCCAACGCCTTCAACATAAAATTGCCCAGATGCATATTCGCTTGGTTCAACCTTGCCGGTAAATGTTACAAGCATTCCGTTGCTAAGATTAATACCCGAAGGTAACTGATAAGTTTTCTTTCCGATAATCTCTTTTTCTACATCGATAAATGTATTTTCTTCTACAGAAAGAATATGAATAACTCCGCCAACATCAACATTAGCTTCGCTAACATAATATAAAACGTCTGGAGCATTGTACGGTATTGTAATAGTTAATGTTCCGTTTTCAATAGCAAACTGTTTAAAATCAATTGTCTGATATCTGTCTTGGGCACCAGCAGTTCTTAGAGTTTTAATACTAAAAGGATGTCCTGGACAATTTATATCAAACGTGTAAGTCTGTCCTCGTAACAATGTAATAGTCGGATTTCTTTCTAAACCGTTTGGTGTAAAAAGATATGTATAGGTATTCAGCTGATTTTCTAGTGTAACACTATAAGTACTTGCTATTTCAATCTGCTGTCCGGCAATTTTAATAACGTCTGGACCGTTTGGTAACCAGTAATAATTTTGAAAGTTAACAAACTTATCCCAGTCAATATGAGGATTCCAGCTGTAAAATTCTTCCCGATTTACTCTACTGTGGTTTGTAACATTTGCACCAAATACGTTTAATTGATTAATATAATCTTGATAATCTTTAAAAAATGTCACATTATCAAGTTTATCTTTAATAGTAAATCCTGGTTCAAGTTGGTAATTTTGTCGATCTTTATTAATAGCTGAGATAAAGATATCGTCGCCAACAGTTGCTTTACTATTTTGTCTTCCAACAAAACCATTAAGTTTTTTAACTGTTCCTGGAGTAACTAACTGATCTAATGTAGCTTGTAAAAACTTTTTATTAGGATCTGATCTATAGATCTTAGGAAGAAAGTTATAACTATATTTTGAATTAGAATTGCTACTGTCAGCCATTAGATGCTCCGTATGTTGCACTTGTTATTGTTTGTTGAGATTCAATTGTTGATTCGATCAATGTTCCTGACACTGATTTAATATTGCTCGTTGTAATTCCAGTAATAATTTCGATATCATCAACGGACGCACCATTTACAAACAATTCATCACTTTCTGATTTAATTTCAAATAAACTTCCAAAATTTAAATTTGCTTGTTTAGGTACAATTACAAAGTTGACTATATCTGGTGATAGTTGATTGACCACATATGCCGCTAGTTCTGTAAAATAAAATGTCTCACCAAAGTCCCAATTTTCTAAAGCAAAGAACTGATTTATTGCTGTTAAGATTCGAGATTTAATATCATTATCACTTAAAACTAAGTTAGCATTTTTAACTACTTTAAATGTAGCCTGTAGTGACGGTATTGCAGAACTACCAAATAAAATTTTATATCTTATAGGATGATATATTATTTCATCCGACATTGTTTTAATAGGATTTAATGAGGAACTTACTAAGTCGTATAATTCATTAGAGCTTGGAGGTAGTGGTTTCGTGATGTTTGCACCGTTTAACCATTTTCTAAAATTCGTATCATAGCTCTTTGTCAATACATAAACGTCAATGATATTACTTGCTCCCGGATCTATTCTCGATTCATAGTCCGCACTATGAACGTATTGAAATTTTAAATTATCTCTGCCAATAAAAACTTTATAATCTAAACTTACATCTAATTTTCCAAGCTGTTTATTAAGCTGTTTTACAATTTTAGTATCAACAAAATAAAAGTACTGACCATCTACATAAGAAGAAAATGATGTTAGGCTCGACTCTGATGCTAATACAATAACTTTTTCATCAGCATTTGAAACATATTTGTAATCTTCTTGTCCAACAGAAATTAAATATTTTTCTTGTATTACGTATTTCTTTTGTAAAATTACTTGGCTAGTTTCTGTCAGCTCCGGTGGAGCTATTAATTGATTAAAGATGTCAGGGTCATCAACTGCACCATTATCATCCAAGTCAGCGAATGATACCGCTATCTTTTTATTATCAATATAACCATCTACTCCTACAAAATCAGAAACAATGTCCCATTCGAGGTCTCTTGTAAACGGCGTTGTTAAATCTGGAACTGTATTAATATTCAAAAAATTGATACTGTCTTTAATAACTTTACCGGATCGACTATCATAAATTTTCTTTGTAGCATCAAAGTAAAATCTTACTTGAGCATCACTTTCAACAATGTATCGTTTTAATCGACTAGTTACAGTATAAAACTCATTGTCTGTTGTAAAGAGCAATAGCCAACTTGAATCAAGTTGTTGATTACTAATATCTCCTTGATTACCTAAACTAAAACTAGAAACTGTATTAAGATTTGATTCAAAAACTACTTGCCAAGTTTGTGTATTTGCGCTATATCTTAGGCCAAATGGCTTGTTAGCAAATATTAGATCAATCATTGTAGTAATAACATTACTGTTAATACTCGTTCTCCACTTTGGTAGAATAACTGAGATAACAGAATTTAAAGGAATATTTTTGTTTAAAGAGATCGGACCATACCCTGATGTAAGTACACCGGTATTATTGGCGGTTCCATCATCGTAAACAGATACTACTTCGGCCCACAAGTAACTTGTCGTACCTGGGCCGTTAACCGTTGTTAACTTATTAGAATTGTTAGTATCAAAATAATATTGAACGTTACTAATTGTTGGTGCTAAGAATTTTATTAAAGCACCTTCAGTCAAATATTTTAAGTCTGTTGCAGTATATGAACCTACTTTATAATACTGAATCAAATCTCTAATTGCACCTGTAGAATATCCGTTTTCTGAAGTAGTCGGTTTCCAATAAACATTTAAGCTAGAAGCTAACTTAACAGGATAGTTATAGTAATAAAAATTCTTTAAGTTTGCAGATTTTAGTATATCAAATACTGTGTTATAAATTATTCCTTCTATGTCTGTTTTATTTGCATAGGAGAAACGTGTCTGATCTGTATAATCTTCTGTGTATAGTACACCATCTGTGGCAAAAATATTAGTAGAACTGTATTTTCCGGTAGGATCAACTAAATCAAAGTATCGGCTAATTCCGCTACTAGATCTATTCAAGGCTTTAATTTTTGTAATTTCAGTACTAGCAGATAACGGACTAATATTATAATCTTCCGCAGTAACCATTCTATTTTGAGTGTAGTAGTACTGAGGAGCATTTGTTTTAATAGAATCATTAGATTCTGTTGCCAGCGCATTAGAAACAGATGATGTTAAAGATAAAATAACTGTTAGTGTTTCAACTTGATTGCTTGCAGAAAAATAAGGAATTGATAATGAAACGTTTCTTACATCTTTAGGATTAATAGTATAAGTTAAGCCATTACTCACTCTGTAGTATGTCCTAAATGTGCCAAGAGGTAAGTTTCCAAAAACTCCATCACCAAATCCCAAGCTAACTCTATCACCTGCTCTTGTTACAACAGTATAGATATCTCTAATATTTTTGTTCAAACTATTATAGATAATATTATTACCTTCAAAGTTTGAAACTTGTGTCCACTCTGATTCTTCAAAATTATTCTTATCTAGCCTATAAAGCCAAACATCGGTGTTATTAATATTCACAGAATCAATATCAATAGAATCGTTACTACTTGGTTGAGTAATAGTAAATGTTCCTTGATTTAAAGTACCCTGTGTAAAGTTTAAAAAGAATCCTGAATTTGCAGATCCTGCACCGCGACCGTCGTCTCTATAAACAAAAGCTAAACTATTCCCAACTTTTGGAGATTCTTCATAAATGAAAGTTTTTCCGTTAAATGTTGTACTAGTAACTTCAAAACTCATAGAACGGCCGTCAACAACTTTTGTAAATCCGTATACCGGTACATCAGTGTTAGCAGTCTGAAAACGATATTGCTCTGTAGATATTCCGTATATAGATGCTTTGTCAATTGGCGTTCCAAACTGCTGTGTGTTAGGGATAGCAGAATTAATAACTTTTATAAACTGATCGTACCAATTAGGATTAGCAGGATCGTTCCAATTAATGATCTGTCCTGCTAAATTTCTACCGTTACTGTCAATAACTGACTGGGTAGTTTGTATTGATGTAAACTTTAATAATCCCTTAGCAGCGGTATTTCTTTTAGCATTGTATGAAATCATCCTAGCTAAACGTAACACACTTTCACGTCGTTCTGCTAGTTCTAAGAAGTTTTCACGGGCATTTAAATCGACACGGAAAGCAATACTTTGCCCAAGGAAAGCAATAAGATCAATTAAAGCAAGGTATTCGCTAGATTCAACATAGTCATTAAAATCTTCAGGATAGTTTTGACGTATGTAACTAATCATTGTGCGGCGAAGATTTTCAAAATCATAGCTTTTGAAGTCTGCGTTACGGAATGACTGGTATACTTTCTTCCAGTCTTCTGCTACAAGTAATCGATTTTGTCTAT
>JACCEB011552224.1_pt1 | contig 21852 bp, 11 predicted proteins | sample 7454761 | NCBI WGS metagenome assembly JACCEB01 (sample SAMN15323454, study PRJNA562643) | freshwater metagenome | isolation source: river surface water | place: USA:Blue River Watershed | collected 2017-08-18 | reverse complement strand
CATACCCTTTGGGTGACGGAGAGCGGTATCCTCATGGGGACGGGTGGTAACGAAGACGGCCAATTGGGAGACGGAACATGGATCAACCGTTCGAGCGCGATCGAGATCGCGCGCGATGTCGTCGCGGTGGCGGCGGGCACCCTGCACACGGTTTTTCTCAAACGCGACCGATCGGTTTGGACGATGGGATGGAACCGTGACGGCCAGCTCGGAGATGGCACGACGGCGGAATTTCGAAATGTGCCGCGGCAAGTGGGAACCGACGTGGCGCAGATTGCAGCCGGTCACAGGCAGACGATGTGGATCAAGACCGACGGGACGCTCTGGGGGATGGGAAACAACGATTTTGGGCAGTTGGGCGACGGCGGCGTCGGCCCGGCGGCGGCGAGACGGACTCCGGTGCGCGTGGACAGCGACGTCGCGCGTGTTTCGCCCGGCGCTTGGCATACGCTTTATGTCAAAAAAGACGGCTCGATCTGGGGCATGGGATGGAACGAGACCAGTCAGTTGGCCGACGGGACGACGATCAATCGATCGCGACCGGTGCGGACGAGCGCGCTGCCGGCAGCCGGGCCAGTGGCCGTAGCGCCAGCCATCACGACGCAGCCGGCCGACCGGACGGCGGCGAGCGGAGGGAACGCGAGTTTCGTCGTCGTCGCGACCGGCGCGCCCGCGCCCACGTATCAGTGGATCAAGGATGGCGTGGCGTTGGCCGGAGCGACAGCAGCCACGCTGACCTTGAGCAATGTCCGGACCGCCGACGCCGGCAGCTACTCGGTGGTCGTCACGAACGCCGCGGGCACCGTGACAAGCGCGGCGGCCGTGCTGACGGTGACGGTGCCGACGGCGCCGTCGGTCATCGTGCCGCCGGTGCCGCAATTCGCGAACGCGGGCGGCACGGCGACATTTGCGGTCATTGCGACCGGCACCGCGCCGCTCGCCTACCAATGGCGCCGCAACGGCCAGAGCCTGGCCGGAGCGACCGCGGCCACACTGGCGATCTCGCCCGTGCTGGCGACCGATGCCGGCAACTACAGCGTGACCGTGAACAACGCCGCCGGCAGCACCTCCAGCGGAGAGGCGACGCTCACGGTGGCCACGGGCGCCACGACGCACACGACGGCAACGGCGTTCTCGGCGACGGCCAATCCCAACGGAGTGTGGCGCGCCGGCTACCGCACCGCGGCCGTTTCCACCGCACTCACGGTCTATACGCGGCCCGGCACTTACGCCGGCGGTATCGTCGGCTGGAATACCGGCAACGGAGAGCCGAATTTCACCAAGCACCTGGGCACGGTCACGCAGTTCGGCTTGGCGCCGGGACAAATCGCGCTGCACCCGGGCCCGGGCGGAGAATTCTCCGTGCTGCGGTTCACCGCGCCTGTGGCCGGGACGGCGACCGTGGCGGCGCGCTTCTATCCCGGCGACTCGGGCGCGACGGACGTCCTGGTGGTCGCCGGGCGAGCCGGAGGGGCGACGCAATTGTTTGCGGGCGTCAATGCCGGGACTTACGCGGGCACGGTGACGCTGGCGGTCGGCGACACGGTGGACCTCGTGGTCGGACCGCGCGACGGCTACGGCGGCGACACGACGCCGGTGGAGGCGACAATCGAGCTGGGGACGGCCAGCTCACCGGTGATCCTGACCCAGCCGGCCGGACGCACGGCCGCGGCGGGGGGCACGACCTACTTCTATGTCGTGGCGAGCGGTTCGCCGACGCCGACCTACCAATGGCGCAAGGACGGTGTCGCGTTGGCGGGTGCGACCGCATCCTTGCTCGTGCGGAGCAACGTCACGGCGGCGGACGTGGGCAGCTACACGGTGGTCGTCACGAATTCCGCGGGCACCGCGACCAGCGCGCCGGCGGCGCTTGCCCTCGAGGCGCCGGCGACCGGCGGGCGCCTGATCAATCTGTCGATTCTGACCGCACTCACACCGGAGCACCCGTCGTTCAAGCTGGGCACGGTGCTGGGCGGGCGGGGAACAACGGGCACCAAGCCGCTTGTGGTGCGGGCGGTGGGTCCGTCGTTGAGCCTTTTCGGTCTGGCGACGGGGTTGTCCGATCCCCGGCTGGAGATTGTCGCCGGGTCGGCTGGAGGCGGTGCGGTGGTGGCGAGCAATGACAACTGGGGCGGGTCGCAGGCGATGCTGACGGCGATGGCGGAAGTCGGGGCATTCGTGCTGGCGCGGGTGGATTCACGCGACGCCGTCGTGCTGCCGGCCTTTGCCGCCGGCGACTACGTGGTGGAGATCGCGGGGGTGAGCGGGACGACCGGATCGGTGCTGGCGGAAATTTACGATGCGACTCCGACGGGCACGTTCGGGGCGACGACGCCGCGGCTGGTGAACGTATCCGTGCTGAAGCACCTCGGGAGCGGCGTGACGATGGGCTTCGTGGTGGGCGGCGGCGGACCGCGGACGGTGCTGGTGCGGGCCGTGGGACCGGGGTTGGCGGCCTTTGGCGTGGGCGGATTGGTCGCGGATCCGCGACTGGAGCTCTTCAACGGCGCGGCGGCGAGTGTTGCCACAAACGACAACTGGGGCGGCACGCCGGCGCTGACGGCGGCGTTTTCCGCGGTGGGAGCTTTCGCGCTGGAAGCGGCGTCGCGCGATGCGGCGATCGTGGCGTCGTTGCCGCCCGGCAGCTACACGGTGCAGGTCGGCGGCGTGGGCGGCGCAACCGGGGTCGCGTTGGTGGAGGTCTACGAAGTGCCCTGACCGGGCCGAAGCTGCCTCCGGCTGCCGCCCGTGAACGGCCTGCATTCCCTTTCCATGAAACTGCAATTCCTCCGTTTGCCCGCCGCGTGGGGTGCGATCCTCGCGCTTTCGATCCTGCCGTCGCTGACGGCGCAGTCCGCCGGATTGACGTGGACTCGTATCACGCCGGAGGGCGTGGGCACCGGCGCGGCGCTGGCCTACGGCGCGGGCACCTATGTGTTGCTCGGGGGCAGCGCGGTGGCGCTGAGTCAGGACGCGGTGTCGTGGACCACGGCGGCGCTCGGCGGCCCCGGCTCGGGACTCGCTTATGGCGGCGGGGTTTTCGTGGCGACGTTTCGCGGCAGCAGCGGGGAGACGCAACTGGTGGCGACGAGCCGGGACGGGCGGATGTGGACCCGGCGCACGACGGGGGCGGGGGCGTTGAACGCCGTGGCGCACAACGGCGAACGCTTCGTGGCGATCGGGGAGGTGGCGCCGGCAGGCTCCGTGGCCGTGAGCGCGGATGGCAGCGCGTGGCAACGGATGGCGGCGGGGACTCCGCCGGGCGTATTGCGGGGAATCGCGGGCAACGCTGCGCTGAAGAATTTCGTGGCATGGGGGAGCCAGACGCCGGAGCTGTGGGTCTCGCGCGACGGCGCGACCTGGACGCGCACAACCTTGCCCGGCGCCGCTCCGACGGAACGGCCGTGGGGAGTGGCGGCCGCCGGCCGCGGGTATGTCGCGGCGGCGCGGTTGCCCTCCGGAGAGGCCAAACTGTTCACGAGCTCCGACGGGACCACGTGGGTCGCCGGCTCGACGTTGGCGTCGGGCAACTCGGTCTCGGGCCTGGGCGTGGCGGCGAGCGATCGCGCGCTGGACGGAAGCGGCGCGGTGGTCGTGGCGACGGCGGTCGCCGGCATCAGCCAGGGGACGCTGGTTGTCTACGGCCGGGTGCTGGCCCTGTCGTCCGCGGGACCACTGACCACGTGGAACTCGGCCTCGCTGGCCCTCGATGCGATCCCCGGGACCTCGGTCCCGATGTGGACGGGCTACGCCAACGGCTATTTTCTCATGGGAGACTCGTCGCTGAAACCGGGCCTTTACCGCGCCAAGGCGGGGCCGGTGTTCGCGGAACAACCGCCGGAGACCCTGGCGGTGGAGTCGGGCGGGCGGCTCGCCCTCGGCGTGGCGACAACGGAGAGCGGTGTGACGTATCAGTGGTTTCACCACGGGGCCGCGATTCCGGGTGCCACGGCGGCGACCTTGGCGATCGAACGGGCGTCCGCGGCGGACGAGGGCGACTATTTTGCCGTGGCGCGGGATGCGACGGGGCGCGAGACGGCCAGCACGCGGGCGGCGGTGACCGTCAAGCCCTCGGGGAATCCGCCGCGAATCGTGAACCTTTCGATCCTCACCGCCGTGAGCGCGGAAGCTCCGCTGTTCAAACTCGGCACCGTCCTGGGCGGGGCGGGCACCCGGGGGAACAAGCCCGTGGTGATCCGTGCGGTCGGCCCGACTCTCGCCGGGTTCGGGGTGGGCGCGGTTCTCGCCGATCCGCGCGTGGCGGTGCTGGCGGGTTCGGGGTCGACGGCGCCCACGGTCGCGGGCAACGACGACTGGGGCGGCGGGGCGGCGCTGGGGGATGCGATGGCGCGCGTGGGGGCCTTTGCGCTCGCGCCGGGATCGCGGGACGCGGCGGTCGCACCGGAGTTTCCGGCCGGCGATTATGTCGTGGAGATCGACGGCGCGGCCGCGGCGCCGGCCGGAGCGGTGCTGGCGGAAATTTACGACGGCACTCCGACCGGCGGGTGGACCGGGGCGACGCCGCGGTTGATCAATGTCTCGGTCCTGAAGCACATCGGTGCCGGCTTGACGGTGGGCTTCGTGATCGGCGGCGACGGCGGCAAGACGGTGTTGGTGCGGGCGGTCGGGCCCGGCCTGGCCGGGTTCGGCGTGGCGGGAACGGTGGCCGATCCGCAGCTTGCATTGTTCGATTCGGCGGCGCGGCAGATCGCGGCGAACGACGACTGGGGCGGCACGACGGTCATGGAGGCCGCGTTCCGGAGCGTGGGTGCGTTCGGACTCGCCGCGACGTCGAAGGACGCGGCCTTGCTTGCGACGTTGCCGCCGGGCGCCTACACCGTGCAGATCAGCGGCGGCGCCAACGGCACCGGCACGGCCTTGGTGGAGGTTTACGAGGTGCCGTGAGCGGCGCTCGTCGCACGATTTTTATGAAACCCATGCGATCCCAACTCGCCCCCGGCGCCATAACCGTCGGATTGGCTTTGGCCTGTTTCCCCCTGGTGCACGCGCAGCCGGCTCTGCCGGCGTGGGAGCGGATTGTGCCGGCTGACCGGGCGCTGGCGACCGCGGTGGGGAGCGCCACCGGCGTGGCCTACGGGGCCAATCTCTACGCGTTGGTGAGTGCGGAAAAGGTCCTGTCGAGCCGCGATGCGGAGACGTGGACCACCGTGGTGCTGCCCAACGGACACGAGGGGCGCGGCATCACGTATTTTCGCGGGCTGTTTGTCGTCGCGCTGGGCGGCAGCAGCCTCGAGCGATCGCCGAGCAACCAATGGATCGCGACCAGCCCGGACGCACGCACGTGGACCCGGCGGGCGACGACGGATGCGGGACCGTTTCGCGCGGTGGCGTCCAATGGCGACCTGGCGGTGGCGATCAGTTCGGGATCGAGCGGCACCGACCTCGCGATCAGCCCGGACGGTCTGGGATGGCGCGGAATCTCGGTCGACCGGGGCGAAGCCGACCTGCGCCACATCGTGGGGCATCGCGGACTGCGCAGTTTCATCGCGTGGGGTGCGGCCAACAGCGGCGTGATGTGGCACTCCCGGGACGGCCAACAGTGGCAACGGGTGACGTTGCCGGGTGCGGTGCCGAACGTTCCTCCCGCGGGGGTCGCTGCGGCGGGGGCCGGCTACATTGCCGCGGCGCGCATGCTCACCGGCGAGATGCGGCTCTTTTCCAGTCCGGACGGACTCGCCTGGACGCCGGAGGGGGTGATCAATCTCGCGGCGGCCAGCGTCGGTTACGGGTTGATCACCAACAACGCCTATGCCGCCGGTCGAGGCGCGGTCGCGATGCTGGCGGTGGAGGCGGCGACCGCGGGCGGAACGGCGAGGACGGTCGCGCTGTTGACCGAGAATCCCGCGGTGCGGTGGCCGGATACGACGATCTCGAGCAATTCAGGGGGCTCCGCACAATTTCGCACCACCTGGATCGGCTACGAAAACGGGTTCTTTTTTGTCGTCGACCGGGCGTTGAACGGAGGATTCACGGGCATGAGCCGCTTCCGGTTCGGCCCGCGGATCACCGTGCAGCCGGAGGAAATCACCGTGGTTCCGCCCGGAACGAAAGTGGAACTGAGAGTCGTCGCGGCGGAGTCCGAGGTCACCTACCAGTGGCGACGCAACGGGACGGACCTGCCGGGTGCGACGGGAGCGGTTCTGGTCCTCGATCGGGTGGAGGCGGAGCAGCAGGGCGAGTATGTCGCGATCGTGCGGGATACAGCAGGCCGGGCCACCGCGAGCACGCCGGCGACCGTCGCGCTGAGGGCCAGCGTGAACCCGGCGCGGATCGTCAATCTCTCGATTCTGACCTCGCTGGCGGGCGGTGACAGTTCGTTCATGCTGGGCACGGTGGTGGGAGGCTCCGGCACCCAGGGGATGAAACCGCTGGTCGTGCGGGCGGTGGGGCCGTCGCTGGCAGCGTTCGGTGTGAGCGACGCCCTGGAGGATACCTACTTCAACGTGAGCTCGAGCGGCGGCGGGGCGTCCGTTCGGGTGGGCCAAAGCGACAATTGGGGCGGCGCGGTGCCGCTTGCGGAAACCATGGCGCGCGTCGGGGCGTTTCCGCTGGCAAGCCCCGCCTCGCTCGACGCGGCGGAGGCGTTGGTCCTGCCGGCCGGGGGCTATGTCGTGTTTGTGAGTGCCTGGGTCCGCGGGGGCGCGTCGGGCGGCAAGGTGTTGGCGGAGCTCTACGATGCCACGCCGAACGGCGGCTTTGCCCCGACCACGCCGCGTCTGGTCAATGTTTCGGTCCTGAAGCAACTGGGCGCCGGACTCACCGTCGGCTTCGTGATCGGGGGCGAAGGCAGCAAGACGGTGCTGGTGCGCGCCGTCGGCCCGGGTTTGGTGCCCTTGGGCGTAACCGGGACGGTGGCCGATCCGCGGATGACGCTGTTCGACGCGGGGTCGCGCGAGGTGGCGGCAAACGACGATTGGGGCGGGGCCGGGGCCAGGCAGGAGGCCTTGGGGAGGGTGGGGGCGTTTGAATTGCCGGTGGATTCCAAGGATGCCGTGCTGCTGTCCACGCTGGCGCCCGGCGGCTACACGGTGCAGGTGGGCAGCGGCGCCGGCGGAACCGGATCTGTCCTGATGGAAGTTTACGAAGTGCCGTGAAGATGTCGGTCGGCGCGGGACGATCCGCGTCAACCGAGGGTTGCGGCCGGTGCAGGGGCGGGCATCGTCGCCGGACTATGCTCGCAACTCTCGTGATGACGGTGATCGGGACGGATCGTTCCGGCTTGGTGCAGATGGTGGCCGCGCGGGTCGCGGACCACGGCGGCAACTGGCTGGAGAGCCGCATGTGCCGGCTCGGCGGCCAGTTCGCCGGCATCCTGCGCGTGGAAGTGGCGCGGGAGCGGCGGGACGAATTGGTGAACGCGTTGCGCACGCTCGAAGTGGACGGCCTGCGGGTGATCATCCACGCGGAGGGTGCGGTCGCGGGTGCGGTCGCCGGCGGCGCGCTGGTGTCGGTCGATCTCGTCGGAACCGATCGCCCGGGGATCCTGCGCAGCGTCTCCGGGGTGTTCGCGGCCCACGGCGTGAACGTGGAGGAACTCGCGTCGGAGCGGGTGAGTGCGCCGATGGACGGCGGCACGTTGTTCAAGGCCAGGGCGACGATAGCGGTGCCCGCGGGCGTGAAACTTTCCGCGGTGCGCACGGACCTGGAGAAGATCGCCGAGGATCTGATGGTGGATCTGAAAGTCGCGCCGGTGGAGCGCTGAAGCGCCGGACCGGCAAACGTCCGCGGCAGGACGTCCGGCGACGACGGCGAGGCACGACGATCACCGCCGGCGACGGCCTGAGAGCGCAAGCCGGAGCACGGCGGTGCCGGCGAACGCGGCATACGTCGACGGTTCGGGAATCGCCGAGCCGGCCGAAAGCAAAGTCATGACCGGAAATTGGACCGACGATCCGGTCGTCCCGGAAAAGCTGTTGGTCTGGAATCCCCGATAAAGAGAATCGGCCGTGCCCGCGGACACTCCGTCGATGGAAATGCCGGAGCCGAAGCCAGTGTGCCGGATTTCGATCACCAGCGAGGTGCCGCTGGTGTAGGTGTAGGACGTATCGAACGAGAACACGGTGGCGAAGGTGTTGGGGGAGGAGCCGGCGGACAGGGTGCCCGCCGCCAACGTGTAGGCTCCGTCGCGCACCAGCGTGGCGCCCGAGATATTGTTGGCGTAGGTGGTGGACATCGTCCCGACGGAACCGGCAACCGTGCCGATGCGAATCTCAAGGTCGTTGACCGATACCGTGCTGGCCGGCAGCGACGAGGACTGAAGGTCGTTCAAGCGGAAGGCCAATCCGGTGATCGTGGTGCCGAGGCCGGTCAGAAGGGAACTGTCGATCCCGAACTGCACCGCGCGGGCGGTGCCGCCGAGCAGGTTGCCATTTTGGGCCAGCGACTCGGTGGTGGCGTAGGTGCCCGGGACGATGGTGTCGGCGGCCGGTGCCGACGGGGCGAACCCGATCGTGCACGCGAGCGTGATGCCGAAGATGAAGTTGGGCCGGCGGAGCCGTGAGACAGTCATTGAGGATGGCGGCGAGGCTTGCACGCCAACCCGGCTGGTCCGGTCTGGGTGGTATTCGCAGACGGGTCCGGTTCGGCACGGAACGCGCGGATCTTGAGGTAAATCACGCGGTTCCGGGGCGAAATCGGCCCGCCGTCCCGCTGTGCCGACCGGTGCCGTGCGGGTTCCGACCGTAGCCGGTGTCACGTTGTCCGACCGGGAACCGATGGTTCGCGTAGTATGGGGAGTGATCGAAACGCCCGGTGAATCGCCGCCGCGGGGTGCGAAGAGCCGATCTTTCTTTGCCGTGAGGCGGCCGGGGGGACTCCGATGCCGGCCGGCTGGTCTCGGGAACCGCTCAGGGCGGAGCGGTCGGCCCGTCGCTGAATTTCTGGCGAACCACGAGCAGGAGGACGGCGCCGGCGATCAGGTCGGTCGCCCCCAGCAGCAGGCGCAGCGGAAGCGGGACGCGCTGCAGGAAGGCGAGAATCACCAGACCGGCGGCGAAGAGCACGGTGCCCAGCAACGTGAGGGTGCGTTTTTGGCGGCGGCGCAGGTCGGAGTTCATCGGGCCTGGGGCAGCGTAAGGCGCATGACGGTGCCGGTGGCGCTGGTCGCATGCAGCGTGATGTCGCCGTGATGCGAAACAAGAATGCGCTTCGCGATGGCGAGCCCGAGGCCGGTGCCGTCGGGACGACCCGAAAGAAACGAATCGAAGATCCGGTCGCGGATGCTCTCGGGGACGCCGGTGCCGGTGTCGGCGAGGTCGACGTGGACGAGGTGGGCGCCGGGGCGGTCTTCCGCGGTGAGCGTGATGGCGATGGCGCCGCCGTCGGGCATGGCGTGCATGGCGTTGATCAGCAGATTGAGCAGGACTTGCTGGATCTGGCCTTTGTGCACCTCGACGAAACACGGCCACGGTGGCGGCTCGAAGGTGATGGAGACCTTGTGTTGCGCAAGCTTGAGGCGCACCAGCACGAGCGTGTCGGCCACGATTTCGGCCAGCGACCAGCGGGAGTGCAGGCTGGAGGGCGCTTTGGCGAACGTGAGGACGCGGGTGACGATCGCCTCGAGCTGGTCGAGTTTTTCGCCGATGACGCGCATGTCCGTGTGCCGCGGGTCGCCTTCGGGGAAATCGGCGCCGAGGCCGCCGTGGAGGAGCTTCAGCACCGTGAGCGGATTCCGGATCTCGTGGGCGATCTCGGCGGCGAGCAGGCCCAGGGTGGTGAGGCGCTCGTTCTTGCGGAGCACGTCCTCGCTCTGGAAAACCCGGGCGTAGAGGCGGGCGTTCTGCAGGGCGACGGCGCCGAGGTTGGCGAGGGCGGCGCACAGGCGGCGTTCGTCGTTGTCGAAGCGCCGGGGGCGCGGGGTGAAAATGGACAGCACGCCGAGGACTTCGCCTTCGAACAGCATCGGGGTGGCGAGGACGTGGTGCAGCGAGGTGTCCGCCGGGATGTCGACCAGCTCGCGGTATTCGGCCGACTGGATGTCGGTGAAATGCGCCTGGCGCTTCGTATGGATCGGGGAGGAGACGAGGCACGACTCGACATCCCAGTCGCCCGTTGGGCCCGCGTAGGGCGCGTGGCTGGCAAAGGAGGCGCAGCGCACGGTGCGGCGCTCGACGTCGTGCAAGTAGAGGGCGCAGGCGGGCACCTGGAGCATGTGGCGCGCTTCGCCGGTGAGGGTGTCGAGCAATTCCTGCTGCTCGAGCTTGGTGACGAGGGATTGGCCGGCGGTGATGAGGGACTCGAGCTGACGCGCCTTGGCCTTGAGGTGGCCGCGCTCCCAGAGCCGTTGCATCACGCGGGCGGCTTCGGCGGCGAGGACCTCGAGCAGGGCGAGATCGTCGCGGCTGAAACCGCCGATCCGGTCGCTCTCGAGGTCGATGACGCCGATCACGGTGTCGTCGTCCTGGATCGGCGCCGCCATCTCGCAGCGGGCCGAGGGGCGCACCGCGATGTAGCGCGGTTCGAACGTGACGTCGGCGACCAGCAGCGAGCGGCGGTTGAGAACGCACCAGCCGGTGATGCCGTGGCCGAGCTTGAGATCGTGCGGCGCGTGGCTGTTGCCATCCGCACCGACCTGCACCTCGGTCTCGAGGCGTCCGGTGTCGGGGCTCAGGAGGCCGATCGAGCCGGCGTCGGCCGAGAAGGTTTGGACGAACAGGTCGAGCATCGACCGCAGGGCGATCTGCGGATCGTCGGTCCGGGTGACCAGCGAGGAGAGGGCGTAAAGGATCTCGCTCCGCGGAGCGCGGGCGCCGGCGGCGGTGGTAGGCGGTGTGACGCGAAGGGACACGCGGAGGAACGTTGAGTGATGCGACGGCGTTGGCTAGCCTGCATCCGGAACGGCAGCGCGGGGATCAGGGCCAAATGCGACGCCGGCGGGTGGCGCGAAAGGGCCTGGGACGATCACGGGTGATGACACGGCTGTCGTTGCCCTTCGACGGAGCTGGCGCGTCGCCGGATGCGCGGACGGGACGCTCACGGTCTTTGGCCGGCGCGTGCCGGTCCGGTCACTTGGCCGCGACCGGGGCGGGCTGCGGGGCGATCACGTCCAGCAAGGCGTCCCGCAGCACATGCAGGCGCTCGGGCGACTCGACGGGTTCGTGATTGGCGCCCTCGATATAGAAGGTGTCGATCGCCACCCCGCGTTCGGTGCCGATGCGGGCAAAGGTGATGTCGAAATTGTGGTCGCTGATCGTCTTGGCCAGTCGGTAGAGCAAGCCGATCTGGTCGCGCGCCTGCACCTCGATGATCGTGCGCTCCATCGAGAGCTCGTGGTAGACGTCGACGGTGGGAGGGAACGAGCTCTGCAGGGTCTCGCCGCTGCTGGTGCTGAGGTAGCGGGTGGCGGCGATCTTCTTCGCCTGGGCCATGATGTCGGGGAGGAGATCGCGGTTGGCGACGAGGGCCTCCTCGATGGTTTTGGCGAATTTTTCCTGCGCGCTCGCGCTTTGCACCGGGCCGCGGCCGGGCTCGACCACGTAGAAGGTGTCGATGGCGATGTGGTCGGTGCGGGAGATCACCTTGGAGCCGAGAATGCTGAGGCCCGCGACGCTGAAGGCGCCGGCGAGCTTGTAGAACGGGCCAGCCCGGTCCCAGGTGACGACATTGACGATGGTAATGGAGCGATTCAGATCGTCCTTCCACTCGATGACGGGTCGCAGGGAGCCGACGGAATCCGCCGTCGTGATGGACCGGAGCAGCCGGTTGACCATCTGGATGTGCAGGGCGATTTCGTCGGAGTCGGTGTGGACAAAGTAGCGATCAGGCAGCAGGCCGAAATGGGCGTTAATCTCGTCGGCGCTGATACCGGGGATCGATTTCGCGATTAGCTCCTGTTGGGTCATTGTTTTCTTTTCCTGCAGACTGGCGTCGACGGCGGCGCCGAGTTTCAACCGTTCGAACGTGGAACGGTAGAGAGTGGTGTGCAACGTATCCTTGTAACTATTCCACAGATCCGCGGCGGTGCCGCGGGCGTCGCAGAACGTGTGGACGTAGAGGAACCGCAGGCGGTCGGCGTCGCCGACGAGGTCGGCAAAAGCGGAGGCAGTGGAGGGGTCATCGACGTCCCGCTTCTGCCAGAATCGTGCCATCACCAGGTGATTTTTTATCACGAACAGGACGAGTTCCCGGTGGGCGGGTTCGACGCCAAAGCGTTCCAGCAGAGGGCTTGAGAGCCGCTCGCCGCTCTCGGCGTGGCCGCGGATTCCCTCGGCTTTGCCGATGTCGTGCAGGAGGAGCGTGAGGTAGAGCAGGGAGGCGTCGGTCGTCTCGTGCAGGGCGGCCCGATATTTGAGCGTGATGGGCTCCGCCTCGGTGTAGATCCGGTCGAGCTCCCGGATGGCGTTCAAGGTGTGGACGTCGGCCGTGTAACGGTGGTAATACTCGTGCTGGACGAGGCAGGTGAGGGCGTCGAATTCGACGATGAAACGGCCGAGCACGCCGAGTTCGTGCATCTTGGCCAGAATCGGGTGCACGGCCCCGGCCTCCGCCATGATCGCGCGGAAGGAAACGCTGGCATCGTCGGACTCGGCGACCGATTTGGTCAGAAGGGGCAGCGACGTGCGGATGAGCTCGGCGAGGTGAAAGTCGAGGGAGGCTTCGAGGGTCTGGAGGTGCCGGAAGACGCGGATGAGGCGGACGGGATCCTCCTGGAACACCTCGGGCGAGCCGGCGGCGAGTTCGCGGCCGCGGAGGACGAAGCCGTCGATCCGCTTGGTGCGGGCAAAGCGGGAGGCGAGGAGCGTTTCCTTGAACGAGCGTTTGTCGCCCTTGCCGTTGCGTCCGATGCTGAGCGCGAGGCGGTCTTCGACGAGTTTGGAGACACGGAAGATGGTCTGGGCGGCGCGGTAATAATCCTGCATGAACGCCTCGACGCGGGCGAGCATCTCGGGCTGGCGGTAACCGAGGTTCTCCGCGATGCGCGGCTGGAGATCCAGGCTCATGACGTCCGTGGCGCGCGTGCTCATGAAGTGCAGCTCGTTGCGGACGCGCAGGAGAAAGTCATAGGCGCGGCGGAACCCGACGAGATCCTCGGCGCGCATGTAGTTCTGGACCGCGAGTTCGTCGATCGAGCGGATGTCGAGCTTCACGCGGGCCATCCACACGGTGTTCTGGTAGTCGCGGAGGCCGCCGACGCCGTTCTTGATGTCGGGTTCCTGGTTGAAGACCGTGTTGGCGTATTTGCCGCGGCGGCTGGCCTGATCGTCGAGGCGCGCGGCGATGTAGTCCTTGGGCGCCTCGGTGGCGTAGTAGCTGCGGTAGGCTTGGGAAAACGTGTCGAAGAGTTTCTCGGAACCGGCGATGCGCCGGGCTTCGAGCAGGGCGGTCTTGGTCTGGATCTCGCCGCGGGCTTCGGCGAACGCTTCGTCGATGGTGCGGGTCGAATGGCCCACCTTCAGACCGCAGTCCCAGAGGATGTAGAGGATCTCGTTGGTGAGGTGTTCCTGCAGGGGCTTGGCCTCGGCCGGCTTGGTTTTGGTCGCGAAGAGGAACATCAGGTCGATGTCGCTCCACGGGGAGAGTTCGCCGCGACCGTAGCCGCCGAGCGCGACGAGGGTGACCGGAGAGGGCTTCACGCCGCGGTGGATCGCGTAGGCGGTCAGCGCGTAGTCGAAAAGGTGGGTGAGCAGCGCGTCGAGGATGCGGGCCCGCTCGTGGCAGATCTGGAGGCCTTTGGCGCCGGCCTGGTGGCGTTCGCGCAGGGCCGCCATCTCCTGCTTGAGGAACTCCTTGCTCGCGGCCAGCCGGACCGGGACGGGGACGTCCCCGGCGAACGACAGGCGTTCGAGGGCACGTTGGGCGATCTGGGCGGGCATGGCAGGCGGGAAGGGTAGGCGGCGGAACGGGAGACAACGAACGCGGAAGCCGGAACTTTCAACTTACAAAGCGCGGAAGCGGGGCGGTGTTGTTTCCCTCCTTGCCTCGCGGGAGACGGGGGCGTTTTCTCCCCGATTCCAAACCCGCAAGCACCGATGGCCGAGATCACCAAGAGCTACGAACCGCGCGACGTCGAAAAGAAGTGGTATGCCGCCTGGCTGGACGCGAAGGCGTTCGCCGGCCGCGTCGAGGCGGGCAAGGAGCCCTACACGATCGTGATCCCGCCGCCCAATGTCACGGGCGTGCTGACGATGGGCCACGTGCTCAACAACACGTTGCAGGACATCCTCGTCCGCCGCGCGCGCCTGGAGGGCAAGAGCGCGATGTGGCTGCCGGGCACGGACCACGCGGGCATCGCCACGCAGACGGTGGTGGAGCGCGAGCTGCGCAAGCAGAAGAAGACCCGCCACGACTTCGGGCGGGAGAAGTTTCTCGAGAAGGTCTGGGAGTGGCGCCACGAGAAGGGTGGCATCATCCTCGAGCAGCTGCGCCGGCTCGGCGCGTCGTGCGACTGGGACCGCACGCAGTTCACGATGGACCCGCACTATTCGCAGGCGGTGCTGGACGTGTTCGTGAAGCTCTTCGAGCGCGGCCACATCTATCGCGGCAAGCGCATGGTCAACTGGTGCCCGGTCTCGCAGACCGCGCTGAGCGACGAGGAAGTGATCATGAAGCCGGTGAACGGCACGATCTACCGCGTGCGCTACGAACGGACGGACGCGCCCGGCACCTTCGTCGAGGTGAAGACGACGCGGCCGGAGACGATCCCGGGCGACGTCGCGATCGCGGTGCACCCGGACGATCCGCGCTACGCGGGTTGGGTCGGCAAGACCGTGCGCCGCCCGATCGGCCCGGCGGCGGAGATCCCGATCATCGCGGATGCGTCGGTGGACAAGGAATTCGGCACGGGTGCGCTGAAGATCACGCCGGCGCACGACAAGGTGGACTTCGAGATCGGCGTGCGCCACGGCCTGCCGGTGATCGACGTGCTCGGGGCCAACGGCGTGCTGAACGAGCTCGCCGGTCCGGAGCTCGCCGGCCTGGAACGCTTCGCCGGCCGCAAGAAGGCGGCGGAGCTGCTCAAGGAACGCGGCGCCCTCGTCGCCGAGGAGGCCTACGCCAACAACGTCGGGTATTCGGAGCGGGCCGACGTCCCGATCGAGCCGCGGCTCACCTGGCAGTGGTGGCTGCGCTACCCGCGCGTCGAGGAGGCCAAGGCGGCCGTGCGCGACGGGCACATCCAGTTTCACCCGGAGCGTTGGAGCAAAGTCTACCTGCACTGGCTGGAGAATATCCAGGACTGGTGCATCAGCCGCCAGCTGTGGTGGGGGCACCGGATCCCGGTGTGGTATCGGAAGGGCTTGGACAAGGAGCGGCTGACCGAGGCGGACCTGAAGGACCCGACGAAGGTCCACGTTTCGCTGGCCGGTCCGGCCGACCCGGAAAACTGGGTGCAGGAGGACGACGTGCTCGATACCTGGGCGTCGTCGTGGCTCTGGCCGTTCGCCACGATGGGCTGGCCGGACGCCGCCAAGATGCAGGCCCAGGGCCTGGATCATTTCTACCCGACCACGACGCTCGTGACGGGCCCGGACATCATCTTCTTCTGGGTCGCGCGCATGATCATGGCCGGCCTCGAGTTCATGCGTCCCGGCGAGTCGCTGGAGCGGCGGATCCCGTTCAAGCACGTTTACTTCACCGGGATCATCCGCGACCAGCAGGGCCGCAAGATGTCGAAATCGCTCGGCAATTCGCCCGACCCGCTCGACCTGATCGAAAAATACGGGGCGGACGGCCTGCGCTTCGGCATCGTGTCGATCGCGCCGCAGGGCCAGGACATCCGCTTCCAGGAGGACCGGATCGAGAGCGGGAAAAACTTCTGCAACAAACTCTGGAACGCGGGCCGGTTCCGCCAGATGAGCGGCGAGGCGGGCGACAATTCGTCGCTCGGCGCGATCATCGCGCGCCTCGACGCGGCTAAGTTCGACGCGGACGACCACGCGATCCTCGACCGGATGCTCGCGACCACGCGCGAGGTGAACCGGTGCTTCTACGAGTTCGAATTCAGCGCGGCGGTGCAGGCCGCCTACGGGTTTTTCTGGAACGACTTCTGCGACTGGTATGTGGAGGTCTCCAAGTCGAAGCTCCAGAATCCGGATACCAAGGCCAACTGCCTCGCGATCCAGGACCTCGTCCTGCGGCAGACGCTGCTCCTGCTGCATCCCTTCATCCCGTTCATCACCGAGGAGCTCTGGCACCAGCTCGGCTACGGCATCGCCGGCAAATTCATCGAGGAGACCCGGATCGAGAATGCGTCGGAACTCGTGACGCTGCTCGTCGGCCGCGGCCTGGAACTGGACCGCGCGGCGGTGGCGGCGGTCGAACGACTGAAGGCGTTCGTGTCGCAGGCCCGCGCGCTGAAGGCGGAACACAACCTCGCCAGCCGGCGGGACGCGAAATTCCTCATCACGCCGAATGCGGCGGATTTCGCGGTGCTGGAACAGAATCTGGCGAAAGTGCTGCGCATGGCGGGGGCGGCGGAGGTGCTGAAGCGCGATGCCGTGAACGGCATGCCGGCGGTGGTGACACCGTTCGGCACGCTCTACCTCGACAAGTCGGACCTGATCGATGTCGGCGCCGAAAAGGCCCGGCTCGCCAAGGAACTCGAGCAGTTGACCAAGCACATCGCCGGCACCCAGGCGCGGCTGTCGAACGAGTCGTTCGTGAGCAAGGCCCCGCCGGCGGTGCTGGAAGGGGCGCGCAAGCAGCTCGCCGACCAGCAGGCGAAACGCGCGGAATTGGAACGGTTGCTGAAAGCGCTGGGTTGAGCCGCCGGGCGGCACGGCGCCGGGAGGCCGCGCCCGCCGCCCCGGAGCGCTGCGATCCGAACGCGCTCAGCGCTCGAGCGGCGGCGGCGGGAGAGGCGCGTCCCGGGCGTCCCGGTAAATCATCGGGCCGCCTTTCACGTGCGATTCGGCATAGCCGACCGAGATGGCGAAGCCGCGCTCGGGGTCCTCGAAATTGAGCACCATCGAGCCGGTCTTCTCGCTGTAGCCGCCGCTGCCCCAGCCATAGCTGAGGGAGAAGGAGCCGTGGATCTCCCGTTCCTTTTTCTTTTCGGTCACCGGGATCCGGGCGGGGCGGGCATAGCTCGGCGGAGCGAGGAGCGTGCGCGCAAGGCGGGCGGTTTGAAACCGTTCGACCAAGGCGTCGAGCCGGGCGAGTTCCGCGGGCGACAGGGCGGCGAGGTTGGCCGTCGTGCGTTCGCCGGGGGTGAGGCGTTGGGAGAAGGTTCCGGCCGGTTGCACGGCGCCCGGCGTGTCGGTTTTGGGCGCGGCCTGGGCGCCGGTGTCGCGCCGGACAAAGGCATCCACGACGGCGACCTGGTCGGAGGTCAGTTTGGTCAGCCCGGCGGCGGCCCGCTCGGGCGCCTCGAGGCTGGTGGAGAACCGGAGGTCGCCGTCGGCGGCGCGGAGGGCCAGCGTGGCCGCCAGCAAGGTTGCCCAAAGGGCAGACACGCGGGCGAAGTGGCGGAGCGCGGGGGGCACGGCGGGGGAAGACTCGCGGAATTGCCGGCGAGTTCCAGCCTTTGTTGGCGCCGGGCGGCGGTCGGGCCGGGGGCGGAGCGGCCGGGCCGAAGAGGCATTGCATCGAAACGCCGAGTCGTCCGTCATGCACGCCGCATTCCAGCCTCCCTCAACCCCGCGACTCACCGACATGCTTCCCTTTGCGCTCACCATTTTTACGGGTGCGTTTCTCCTGTTCCAGGTTCAGCCCCTGATCGGGAAATATATCCTGCCGTGGTTCGGCGGCGGTCCCGGGGTGTGGACGACCTGCCTGTTGTTTTTCCAGACGGTGCTGCTCGGCGGCTACGCGTATGCGCATTTCTCGTCGACGAAACTGACGCCGAAGCGGCAGGTGATCGTGCACCTCGCGCTGCTGGGGCTCTCGCTCGTGCTGCTGCCCATCACTCCGTCCGACGGCTGGAAGCAGCAGATCGACGGCGATCCCAACGTGCGGATTTTGCTTCTGCTGATGGCAACGATCGGGCTGCCGTATTTCGTGCTCTCGTCGACCGGACCGCTCATGCAGCAGTGGTTCAGCCAGACCAACCCGGGCGTATCGCCGTATCGGCTGTATGCGCTCTCGAACGTCGGCTCGCTGCTGGCCCTGCTCAGCTACCCGGCGTATTTCGAGGTGAAGTTCGCGCGGCACGTGCAGGCCAACATGTGGTCGGCCGGCCTGGGGCTATTCGTGATTTTCTGCGGCTACTGCGCGCTGCGGTTGTGGAAACACTCGGTCGTCGCGGGAACGGCGACGCCGGCAGCGGCGGCGGAGCCGGGCGAGGGCGAGGCGGCGCCGACGTCGCCGGTCGACAAGCTGCTGTGGGTCTCGCTGCCGATGATCGCGTCGGTGCTCCTGCTGGCGACGACCAACAAGCTCTGCCAGGAAGTGGCGGTCATCCCGTTCCTGTGGGTGCTGCCGCTCAGCCTCTATCTGCTGACGTTCATCATCTGTTTCGACCACGCGCGCTGGTATCACCGCGGGGTGTTCGTGACGCTGCTGATTCTCGGCATGGTGACCGTGGCCCAGTTGCTGGTGGTGGGGACGGATGCGCCGATGCGGCTGCAGATCATCGGTTACACGGCGACGCTGTTCGTGGCGTGCATGGTGTGCCACGGTGAGCTTTACCGGCTGAAGCCGCCGCCGCAGCGGCTGACCTCGTATTTCCTCATGATCTCGCTGGGCGGGGCGCTGGGCGGTTTCCTGGTGGCGATCGCGGCGCCGGCGATTTTCGACGACTACCGCGAGCTCCAGCTGGGCCTGTGGTTGCTGAGCTACGGCCTCGGCGTGCTGTGCTTCCGTCACCGCAGCCGCGAGCTGACCTTCGCCGCGGCGATCGGCGCCGTGCTGGTGCCGGTGCTGCTGCCGTTGCTGCGCACGCGGTTCGACGATTCGACGGGCGTCGGCGGCGAATACCTCGAGATGGCCAAGACCCGCTGGCCCTACATCGCGGCCGGCCTGGTGCTCTTCGGCGTGTGCGCGGTCGATTGGGCGAAGCGTCGCCTGCTGGCCGACTGGCAACCGCGGATGGGCGGTTTTGTGATGGCGCTGAGTGTCGGGCTCGGGGCGATCTTCGTGATCAACTGGAACGAACGTTCGACGGTGCAGACCCTGAGCGCCTCGCGGAACTTCTACGGCACGCTGAAGGTGCTGAACTACTACCCGGGCGACGAGGAGGACAACTACCACCTGCTGCTGCACGGCGCGACGACGCACGGCATCCAGTTCACGAAGGCGGAAAAATCGGTGATGGCGACGACCTACTACTCGGAATCGAGCGGCGTGGGCCTGGCGATCAGCCACCTGCCGGAGGGCCCGCGAAAGCTCGGCCTCGTCGGCCTCGGCACCGGGACGCTGGCGAGCTACGGCCGCAAGGGCGATTCGCTGCGCATCTACGAAATCAACCCGGCCGTGGAGACGCTGGCGCGGGCGCACTTCAAGTATCTCGATTACTGCCAGGCCAAGGTGGATGTCGTCATGGGCGACGCGCGCCTGATGATGGAGCGTGAAGTGGCGGGCGGAAAATCGCAGCAGTTCGACTTGCTGGCGCTCGACGCGTTCAGCAGCGATGCGATCCCGGTGCATCTGCTCACGACGGAGGCGTTCGAGATTTACGGCAAGCAGCTGAAGCCCGACGGCGTGATCGCGATCCACATCTCGAACCGCTACCTCGACCTGCGGCCGGTGGTGGAACGGCTGGCCGAACAATTCGGCTACGAGGTCGTGCACGTCTCGGACGACGACGAGCCGAATTGGTGGATCTACGCGACCTCGTGGATGCTCGTGACCAAGAACAAGGCGTTCCTCCAGCAGGAGCGTATCCGCGACCGGACCGACGGGCCGGCGACCCGGACGAAGCCCGCGCCGCTGTGGACGGACGACTTCGCGAGTCTCTATTCGATCATGAAGTGAGGCGCTCCGCCGGACGCGATTGCACATGACGACACGATGGATGGTGGCCGCGCTGGTGGCGGCGGGGCTCGGAACGGCGGTGTTGCGGGCCGCGCAGCCGCCGTCGCCGGACCTGGCGCAATGGAAGGCGGACCGGGTCGCGAAACTGACGAAGCCCGACGGCTGGTTGACGCTCGTGGGGCTGCATTTTCTCAAGTCCGGCGCGAACACCGTCGGGAGCGCCGCCGGCAACGATGTGGTGCTGGCGCTCGGGCCGGCGCGGTTGGGCGTGGTGACCGTGGAGGCTGCCGGCCGGGTGATGCTGACCGTCGATCCGTCGGCGGCCGACGTGCGGATCGACGGGAAGGCGGATCGAACGGCGGAACTGAAGTGGGATACGGTGGCGACGCCGACGCTCGTCACCAGCGGCACGATGACGTTTTTCGCGGTGGAGCGGGGCGGAAAAAAGGCCCTGCGGGTGAAGGACAGTGCGGCGGAGCGGCGGACGAAATTCGCGGGCCTGGAGTATTTTCCCGAGGATCCGGGCTGGCGGATCGAGGCGCGCTGGGAGCCGTTCGAGAAATTGCGGATGGTGCCGGTGACCAGTATCCTCGGCCAGACTTCGATGGAGCTGGCCGCCGGGAAGGCGGTGTTCGAGCGCGAGGGCAAGCGCTTCGAACTGCTGGCGATCGACGAGGGCCCCGAGGCACCGCTGTTCTTCGTGATCACCGATGCGACGGCGGGGAAGGAGACCTACGGAGGCGGCCGGCACCTGTATGCCGCGCGGCCGACCGGAGCAACGATCGTGCTGGATTTCAACCGGGCCGAGAATCCGCCGTGCGCGTTCACGCCCTTTTCGACGTGCCCGGTCCCGCCGAAGGAGCACCGGTTGCCGTTTGCGTTGCGCGTCGGCGAGAAGACCTACCGCGCGGCCCGCGATTGACCGCGAACGCCGCCGCCGCGGCCGCGCGACGGGCAGGCGAGGCGGACTTTATCCGGAGCGGATTTCAGCCGGCTTCGATCATGCGCAAGGTGTGGGCGTCCGTGCAAAGATCGGGGCGCGGATTGGGCACGAGGAAATCGTGCGCCGGGGCGGGGCGCGACGATGCTGCGGCGGGCCGGGGAAACAAGGCGCCGGGACGGCGCAACGGGGCGTGAGCGTCAAAGCTCGGGCGTCGGCGGGTGTGGGTCGGTTGGCGGATGGCGTTCATGGCTCGGGTGAGCCCGCTCATGGCGCGACCGGTGGGGCGAAAAAAAAGCCCCTCCGGTGTGGCACCGGAGGGGCAAAAGTCGGGAGACGTTTACGATCCTCGCGGTGCCTCGGTAACGACGGAGGCGGATACGACGACGGAGGCTACGACCACGGAAACGTGGACGGAGCGCGAGGCGAGCGTCGTGGCGGCGAGAATCATGAAACGCGGAGGAAGGGTGACGGGGCGCGGGCTGTCAAGCCGAGGGTTCGGGCGGTCGCAGGGGCGAGGCGGCGGCGAGAGCCGAAGGCGTCGGCGGCCATCCGGGAAACCCGCGTTCCTGCCGCGCGGAACTTCAGCGAGTGAACGCGCGTTCTTTGAACCAATGCTGCAACTGGTCGCCCCAGGGCGGCGCGACCCGGGCGCCGCCGCCAAAGCCGAGGCCGTGGGCGCCCTTTTCGTAGATGTGCAGCGAGAAGGGGACGCCCGCGCGGCGGCAGGCCGAGGCGAAGAGCAGCGCATTTTCGACGGGCACGGTTTTGTCTTCGACCGTGTGCCAGATAAACGTGGGCGGGGTGTCCTTCGTGACCTGGAGTTCATTGGAAAGCGCCTGGACCAGTTCGGGCGGCTGGGGATCGCCGAGCAGATTGCGACGGGAACCGGCGTGGGCGAACTCGCCGAAGGAAATGACGGGATAGCAGAGTATCGCGAGGTCGGGGCGGGAGGATTCGCGGTCGACGGGATCGGCGGCGTCGAGGGTGGGACCGTGCGGGCGGGCGGGATCGAAGTGGGTGGCGAGCGTGGACGCGAGGTG
>JACCEB011008946.1_pt1 | contig 21883 bp, 25 predicted proteins | sample 7454761 | NCBI WGS metagenome assembly JACCEB01 (sample SAMN15323454, study PRJNA562643) | freshwater metagenome | isolation source: river surface water | place: USA:Blue River Watershed | collected 2017-08-18 | reverse complement strand
TAACCACATTCTAGACCAACGGTAAGAATCCCATCTTCCAATGCGGGTGGGAGCGTGCCACAACTTGCTAATGCAAGGGCTGGCATGACTGCGAATAAGGCGGATTGCTTTTTCATTTTTTTACCTCCTTAAAATAAAATAAGCATCGCCCTACCGATGCCTAAGGAGACAAATAAAATGTCTTCTTGTATCGATAGCGCCTCTACCACGTTAGGTGGTAGGAGTCTAGAGGAATCTTATTCCCTAGCCCAATCAAGACATTTGACAACATCTTGTTTCGGCAATCTTCCCTTTCATATGGATCACAGAGTTCCCTCTCACCACACTACTCTTGTTGACTGCGCCTCTATCTAAGAGATGTGTTTATCTTATCAAAATTACTTCATAGATGTAAAGCATTATTTTTACAAATGAAAAAGTCCCATATTTTGGGACTTTAGATTTTGCATTAAATTTTTAAATCGCCTTCTCCATACCATTTTAATTTTCTAGCATAGCCGTCTACAAGCCAAACTAAGATAATGGGTAACGCAATTTGTAAGATGAAAATGGATAAGAGTGCACCAACTAAATTTCCTTCCATCGCAGACAAGGTTGCAAATTGACCAACGAATCCTGACGTGCCCATTCCAGCTCCAGTTGCATCCGTTAAGGTTTGAAACACCATCGTTGAAACCGGTCCTAATATTGCACTGACGATAATCACAGGTAACCATAGCATGGGTTTTTTCATCGCGTTTTTAAACTGCAACATTGATGTTCCTAATCCAACGGAAATCGTGGTCCCTAGATCATTATCACGTCGACCCATCACTGCAAAACCAAGCATGTGAACAGCACATCCAATCACAGCTGCACCGCCTGCTAATCCTGAAATGCCAAAAGAAATCGCAATACCAGCTGAAGAAAATGGTGAAGTTAAAATGATACCCATTAAACACTGACAATCACACCCATCAAGAATGGTTGTAAGGTCGTTGCAGAATTGACAAATTCTCCAATCGCACTGGCAATTGAACTAATGGGTTGAAAATATAACAAGGTAAATAATGTTCCAGTTAAGATCGAAAATAATGGAATCAAAATAATATCAAATGGTGTTTTATTTTTAAAGACAAGTTCCACGATCAACAACGCTGAAATGGTGGTGACATAGGCAACAAGTGGATCGGCTCGTAAGACTAAGCCTGACGCCGTGGATAAACCGCCAATCACCATGGCGCCAATCAATTTAAGTCCTTGAAGTTTAAGCGCCCAAGCAATCCCGACACCGATACCGACACCAAGAAATCCTCTCACGATTCCAGAAACTTTTGTAATTTCTGTTCCTAAATTAAAAGTTTCCGTCAATTGGAAATTCAATAATAATCCAAGTTGGTTTAGGATCACTGAAATAATCAGTGTCGCGAATAAACCATAGACCATCCCATTCATTGAGGTAAGAAAAAATTGAAACGGGCTTAACTCAAAGAGTTTGATTTTTTTCATAATAATGACTCCTGTTGAAATAAGAGAACAATATGCTTTCTTCATTATAAACAAAAAAACACCCCATAGGGGGTGTTTTGGGATTTCATGGTCGGGAAGACAGGATTCGAACCTGCGACCCTCTGCTCCCAAAGCAGATGCGCTACCAAACTGCGCTACTTCCCGATTTACTTGGCGCGCCCGACATGAGTCGAACACGTAACCTTCAGATTCGTAGTCTGACGCTCTATCCAATTGAGCTACGGGCGCAAAGTATTCAGCCACTTTGCCATTTGGAGGTTCCTATCGGAATCGAACCGATGGTGATTGAGTTGCAGTCAATTGCCTTACCACTTGGCTAAGGAACCACCGAGTGATGGCCGTTAATAACTTTAACATTATCACTCGATGGTTTCAATAAATTAACGGATTAACGAGATTTGACGCGTTCCCACATTTCAGCGATTGGAGCATTATATTGACCAAAGTCAGAGAATAATGCCGTACGAATAATCGTTTCTGGTAATGGATATTGGGTCATGATTTGACGGTGGTTTTGGACATCAATGACCATATCTTCCGTAGTGAGGGTTTCCGTGGTACCTTCAAAGAAGTAACCAAGATCAAGCGCCACTAAATCTTGTGCATCGACGCCATCGTTATATTCAGCATTGAGATCGATGACACTTTGTAAGACTTCATCACCAGCGATAAAGGATGTGTAACCAATGTATCCCATGTTTTGGATGGCGATAGCAGGGGTTGACACATAATCAATGAAGCGTTGCGCGACAACTTTGACTTGCTTATCTTCTTCGACTTCAGCATCATCTTCGGCAATGTCTTTGTGCATGACAAATCCATCGAACCAAATATTACTACCTTCATCGGGGATGATATATTCTAGAGCAACGCCATCTTCTTCATCGGCTGTATCCATAGCATAGGTTGCATCACCGCTCCATGCCATAAACATATCAATGCGACCAGAGACGATGTCGTTTTTAGCATTATCGGTTTCTAAACCATAGGCATTATCGACTAAATCTTCTAAAGATGGTTCAAGGGCTGCTAAGACTTCAGTATTGATGGTGTTGATTTTGTTGGTGATGAGATCGTTGTATGCTTCACCTGTAATAGTGCCAGCTTCATAATCAGCACGGAAACCATCAAAGTCTTCTTTGTATACATCCATCATCGCCGTCATTAACACTTCACGCACAGAGTCCTTAATCATACCCTTACCAGCATAGGCAGGATTGTATAGGGCTTGCCATGAGGTCATATCTTCAGGAGAAACTTCTAATGGGTTATAAACTAGACCAACCGTACCCCACATATAACCAGCGGCAAATTCAGCAACGGTTCCAACATTTTCAACTTCTAAACTTTCATAAATCCCTTGTAAGTATGGCGATACAAAGGTGTCGTAGTTGCTTAAATACTTACGCGAACCATCTTGATTTTCATCAAACTTGGTTAACCAACCTTCTTTCATTAAGCGTTGAATCATATAATCGGAAGGAGCAAAAATATCATAGTCTCCTTGAAGATTGACAACGTTGGTGTACATTTCTTCGTTGGTTCCATACATGTCATATTCGACATTGACGGTGACACCGTATTCTTCTTCATACCATTGTTCAAATTGGTCGACTAAATCTAAGTCGCCTGCAACTTCGGGATCCTTTTCATAGATATAACCACCCCAGTTATAAACTTTGAGGGTGACATCTGCTTGAGGTCCGCAACCGGCTAAAGCACCAGTGGCAAGCACTAAAGCTACATAACTGATCGATTTTTTCATGTCCATCTCCTTTGATGTTAGCGATGCGTCATCGCATGTATATTCTTTCTATCGCCTTTTCCTGTGAGTGAGTAGTTAACAATTAAGACACCCACGGCGAAGAGAAATATTAAGGTTGTAAGCGCACGAATTTCTGGTGGAATCCCCACCCGTAGTTGTGCTTCTACATAAGTAGAAAGCGTATCAAATCCAGACGTTGGTTTCAAGAAGGATGTGATAATAAAATCATCAAGTGATAAGGTGAAGGCTAATACAAATCCAGCGACGATGCCTGGAAATATTTGTGGAAATATAACTAAACGCAAGGCCTTAAAGGGTGTGGCCCCTAAATCCAAGGCGGCTTCATAAATACTAGGATCGAGTTGTTGTAACTTTGGTTTCACTGACAAATAAACAAACGCAATCGTTAAAACGATATGTCCAACCACTAAGGTAAATAAATCACGATTACCATATTGAAAAAATAAAAATAAAACCGCTAACGATAATGCCATCACGATTTCAGCGTTGATCACTGGAATTTGAGTGAGCATTTCAAAAATCCGTCTCCCGGTCTTCTTCATGTAGAAAATACCAATTGCACCAAGTGTACCTAGAATCGTACTCACGGTACTTGAAATAAAGGCCACCATAAAGGTATTACCCACCGCACGCATCGCTCGTTCATTTAAAAATAATCTTCGATATAAATCAAACGTAAATGTTGAATTCGGTCCAATCACACCGACGATGCGGGTATCAATAAAGGAAAACATAATTAATAAGAAAATAGGTAAATACATGAGTAATAAAATAAAGGCGACATAACCTTGAGCAAACAAACGTTTTACCATAAGTGTTTCCTTGCTTGTTCTTCACGCTTGTTGATTTTACGGGTTATATAAAGTGTAATTCCAATAAAGACCAACATGATTAAAGACATAAAAGAACCAATGTTGACGGCATCAGGTGTTGAACTACGAAAGTAAGCATTATAAATGGCTTCACCAAAGAGGATAACTTTCTTTTCCGATAAAATCGTGGGAATGACTTGACTTGATATCGTTGGCATAAACACCATCGTCGCTGCAGCCACAATCCCTGGCATGGTCATGGGAATGATCACTTTATAAAAGGTTTGAAATGGTGTTGCCCCTAAATCCTGGGCAGCTTCAATTTGGGATTTATCTAGTTTTAACATCGTGGTATAAAGCGGAAGGATAACAAACGGTAAGAAATTGTAGACTAGACCGATGGTCACGGCTAAAGGATAGTTAGGATTTTCGTTAGCGGTCACACCAATCCAATACAGTAAATCCTTGGTCGCCCATGTTCGGATGACAAAGTTAATCCACATCGGCATCACAAATAACAAAACAACAATCGTATTCTTGTTATATTTTTTATTCGCTAAAATCATCGCGATGGGATATCCAATCAATAAACATAAAGCAGTGTTGATAACTGCATACCAAATGGAATTAAAGAGAATGGTAATGCGTTGAGGATTATTAAAAAAACTATAAGCAGCATCTAAAGATGGTTGACCGTTGACATCGGTGAAAGCGTAAAAGAAAACGACCGCCAATGGTAAGACAATAAAACCAATGAGGAAGATGATATAAGGAAAAGCCAAATACTTCCGTTGGAAGTTAAATCTCATAGTCGGTGATGTCTCCACGTAATTTCAGCTTAATTTTATTGGCATCGACTTTAATCGTTAATTTAGTTCCCGTATCAAATTGATATTCTGTGTCGACAATAAAATCTTCCTCTTCTTCTTCGGTTCTTAAAATAACTTGATAATGATCACCTTTATAGATGCAGGAAATAACTTTTCCTTCGATTTGTCCAGGTGTCGCATCACCATACAATTCAATATCAGTGAAAGGTATTTCAGCTGTAACCTTCAGATTCTTAAGATTGTATTTGTTATTTTTAGGACCAATTAAGTACCCTTGTTCATCAAGTTTGGAACCTTCTAAAAGTTGGGTCACATTGACATCAAAGACACCTTGATCGATGACCAATTGATTTGCATCGTTTAAATAGGCATCCCGATATTGGTTAATGGTCATTTCTTTTTTCATAATATGAATGTAGCTAGGATCGATATATAAAGAGACCGTGGAACCGACTTCAAAGATTTTCGTGTCTTGAACAATGACTTCGTTTTTACCAACGGTTAACAAGTACTCATAATGAACACCTTTAAAGATGCGTGTGTTGATGGTTCCTTGAATCGGTAAATTTTGTTCGGGCTTAATTTCAATATCTTCAGGTCGTAGCACGACATCCACTTTTTCATTTTCTTGAAATTGATGAGGTACCTCAAAGACTTGGTTTAAAAATTTAATTTTATTACCAGCAAGACTAATCGCATTATAAATATTACTTTCACCGATAAAGTTGGCAACAAATGCATTGATCGGTTGATTATAAATTTCAGTGGGGGTGCCAATTTGTTGAATCAATCCATCTTTCATGACAACGATTCTATCGGACATGGTTAATGCTTCTTCTTGATCGTGGGTAACATAAATAAACGTGATACCAAGCTTGCGGTGCATTTCTTTTAATTCAATTTGCATTTCTTTACGCATCTTTAAATCGAGAGCGCCTAATGGTTCATCCAATAATAAAATTTGTGGATCGTTGACAATCGCACGGGCGATGGCAACGCGTTGTTGTTGACCACCTGAAAGGGTGGTGACATCTCGTGTTTCAAATTCATCGAGATCAACGATCTTTAAGGCACGTGTGACCTTATTATGAATTTCTTCTTTGGAGTATTTTCGATACTCAAACGAATCTTTGCCATCGGCATGTTTGATTTTGACATTGGCTTTTTTTAATTTTAAGCCAAAACCAACGTTGTCATAAACGTTGAGATGAGGGAATAAGGCATAACGTTGAAACACTGTATTCACAGGGCGACGATAGGGAGGAAAATTAGAAATATCAACATTCGATAATAAAATTTTACCTGCATCAGGTAATTCAAATCCGGCAATCATTCTCAAGGTTGTGGTTTTTCCGCAACCTGAGGGACCTAAAAAGGTGACAAACTCACCTTTCTTAATTTTTAAGTGAAAATTTTCTACGGCAAATTTACTATCAAATTTTTTCGAAACTCCGGCAAGCTCAATGATAATTTCCTGATCCATTGACCCATTCCTTTTTTCCAAAATAAAGAGGCACGTCTTATCTGATAAAAAATCTTAATTTTTTATCAGTTTTGTGCCTGAGAAAAATATAGTATTTATTAACCTAATAGTCAATGAATATTTTAACCAATTTTTAACTTTAAAATTTTTGACCTTATCTTGTTTTCGTTATAATAGAATCATGGTAAACATTATGATCAAAAAAACTTGGTTTATATCGTTCATTCTAATTCCACTTATTGCCAGTTGTCAGTCGACAACGATTGATAAAGTTGCAATCCCTTTTTCTGATGAAATCAAAACCATCGATGGACAATATCAAACATTCACGGAATACAATCAATTACAAATTATGGTCGAACAAGAAGAAACATTTATTTTAATGGTGGGTAATGCAACGTGCGGTTGCACGGTTGAATTTCTTCCAGTGATGCAAGCTTGGATTGATCAAACAGACATCCTTACCTATTACATCGAGTACACATCGATAGAATTTCAAACAGAAAAATATGGTATTCCCTTTGTGACTGGAAGTGTACCGATTATCAATATTTTTGAAAATGGTGAACTTCGTTTCTATCGTGCCTATAATCCTAATCGCACTTCAGATAACGATTTATTTTATGACCTATCTTTATTGACCGCTTGGTTTGATGAACGTATCACTTTACCCAATTTCAAATTTTTGAGCAAAGCCAACGTGGATGCATTATTCACTGAAAACAAAAAGTTTATCCTTTATATTGGACGTGAAGATTGCCCGGATTGCAGTTATGCTTTTACAACGTTCTTAGTTCCATTTTTAAAGGCTAATCCTGATTTACCAACCATTTATGGTTTAGATGTGAAAGTGAATGGTATTCGTGTGCCCACGGTTACCGGTCAAGAATTAACCACTGGCAATAACACGCCTGGATGGAACGACTTTAAAACAAACTACGGCATGAACACAACCTTAAATACAATATTTGGATATGCGACGGGTTTTGTCCCAACCTTTATGTATATCGAAACCAATGGTGAATCCATCCAAGCGAATCCGTTGATCATCAAAGATATGGTGGTGACATACAATGATTCATCCTTACAAGATCCGAACGCTTCATTCAACGCAGAAACCAATCCAAGAACGACGCAGCTGACAAGGACTTATTTTGACGGTAATAGGCCATTTGCCTATACCGATCTTAATTTGACGGATTTAGTTTTACCAATCCACAATTCATCTTCTGAATTACGTGACATTTTAAAACCTTATCATAATCAAGCCATGCAAGATTTCTTCGATTTTTATCTACCACTTGTCGATTAATCTGCATAAAAAAACGTCATCATCAGATGACGTTTTTATTTGGTACCGAAAGGATGTCTACTTCTTTTTCTTTTTATAACCCTTTACATAATCTAGAGGAATGGTAAATAAAATACCTTGGTCTGGCTTGGATAAATCACCAATGATTTTTTCAATCACTTTTTCAATTTTTTTAACTTCTTCATCTTCGACAACTAAGAATAAAGTTTTAGTGGTGCGATTGTTTTGATCAATTAAGGCTCTCATCGAACCAAAAATAGAGAATTCATCACGTTCAGTCAATTCTCGACCCATACCACTCGAATCTAAAATCGTAGCACCGGCAATGCCTTCTTGATTGAATTGTTTTAACAACGTGGGAAGCTTTTCAACATGGCTTAAGACATAGATTAATAATTTCATGTTCTTTCCTCTTTCTTATTTTATCATTTTGTAACGGTCGCTTCTTTAGAACGAATCAAAACTTCTTTTAATAAAATCGGTCCAAACACTTCCGAGACAAAGACCGCACCAATCACGACCACTCTTAATAGACCCCCATCATAAGGTAAACCCAAGGACGCAGGAATAATATCTAACATTAAAATCGATAACCCAAGGGCAATACCACCTTGAGGAAGTAAACCAAAACCCAAGTACTTTTCAACATTTTTACCAGCTTTGGAAACTTTTGCCCCGAGATAACTTCCAAAGATTTTTCCACCAACACGGAATACGAGGTAGATCGCCAAAATTGCTAATGCGGCCAAACTAAAGTTCGATAATTGTATGTCGGCACCTGATAACACGAAGAACATAATGACAAATGGCGGGGTAATTCTTTCCACCAAGGGCATGACACTATCGACATGTTTTGATGTATTGGTAAAAATCGTCCCCATTGCCATGCCAGCCATGAGACTGGATAATCCAAACCCTAATTCATAATTCACAAAGCGAGCTACGCCAATCGATAAAAACAATAAGGCGATGACAATTGAAATTCGATTACCTCTACCAGTAAACCAATTGGTTAATATCTTTAAAACATATCCTAAAACCATACCCATGATAATCGAAGCGATAATTTCTAAAACAGGTAAGGCAATTAACCAGGCAATGGATCCTGAGCTTTGTCCGGTAAGGATTTTAATAATGGCGGTGACAATACCAAAGAAGATTAATCCACTTGCATCATCAATTGCGACCACGGAATAAATCATTTCCGTTAATGGTCCCTTCGCTTTGTATTGACGGATGACCATGACGGTTGCAGCAGGTGCTGTCGCACCGCCAACCGCACCAAATGCTAGAGCGATATAAAGTGGAAAACCAAACATTAACAAACCTAATGTAATAAAAACGACTGCGAAGAAAGACTCAAGGAAAGCGATGATTACAGGTGCAGGACCTAATCGCTTTAAATATTCTAGTTTAAATTCAGCACCAATAGAGAAAGCAATAAAAGCAAGTTCAATATCGGCAATAATTTTTAGACTATGAATGAAATCTTCACCAATCACGCCATTAAAATCTGGAAAAAATAAACGTAAAAAACCTGGACCGATAATAAATCCACCCAAGAGATATCCTGTCACATTAGGGATTTTGAGTAGTTTTGAAAGTTTACCAAATGCTAAACCTGTAAATAAAATTACGGTTAAACCAAGCATTAAGTTGTAATCATTTTCGCTAAGTATTTGTGAAATCATATTGTTATACCACCGATCACCGAAAAAAATTATACGCCTAATTTAAAGAAATGTTGCCATTTTGGTTAAAGGAATATAAAACCGTAATTAGCGATAAAATGAAGCACAACACCAGTTAAGACAAATAAGTGCCAAACAAAATGTGCATATTTAAACTTACGACTACTTGCGTAAAACACAACCCCTAAGGAATACGCAATCCCACCCCAAACGATTAAATAAAAAGCAGTCGTGGGTAAGCGTTCAAATTGTCCCATGATCAATAAGGCAGACCACCCCAGTAATAAAAACATCACCACATGAAAAACTTGAAGTTTATCAATGAAGACAGCTTTAAAAACAACACCTAATATAATAATCACCCATTGAACCGCAAAGAAAATAATGCCAAAAGGTTGTTCAGCAACTACGATTAATAAGGGTGCAAAACTTGCACCGATTAAGAGATAGATTGAGATGTGATCAAAACGTTTGAATAGTCGTTTGACCTTCAAACTTGCTGGAAATGCATGATATAACGTCGATGAAATGAAAAGTAAAAAAATAGCGAGTGAGAAAATAATCCCTGAAAGGTATTCCTGCCACGTTTGACTCGCCATGAGGATCAGGACAAAAGCGACTAACCCAAAAATGGCGCCGATACCATGCGATACAGCATTGGCAATTTCTTCACCGAGGGTTTGAGGACGCTTAATTTTTTTCATCTTGTTCAATATAACATAACCCTTCTACAATTAACTTAACCAAGAAAATAAAAAAGACCGAATCGGTCTTTTTAGGCAAATTGGGGCGACCGATGGGGCTCGAACCCACGCATGCCTGATTCACAGTCAGGTGTGTTAACCACTTCACCACGATCGCCATGATGTGCTGTTTTATCTTACTAATTTATTGGCCTAAAGTAAAGCAAACTCATTTTTTAGATGGATGTTTAAACCAGTCCATCAACCATTCGATAATCGGTAATTCCCTTTGTTTAATTAATTGGGCAATCCCTTGATTAGGTAATCGTTGGTACCATGCCTTAGCCTCTTCCAACGATAACCACTTCAAGGCATGAATAAGCGTCTTTTCTTGCAACGTATGACGGATGCGACCGACGCCTTTAACTTTAAGATAAAAATAATGATTGAGATTCTTTCTTTGAATAAGATGATAGGCATCTTCAATAACCCCAATTGGCATTACCACTTCACTTAATAATCCTGATTCTTCTTCAACTTCCCTTACCACAGCTGCTATTAAAGATTCACCCGGATCAATCCCACCACCTAACGTTTCTATATAATCACGATGACCAAATTTATCATCAGCAAGAATGTGATTGAACGCAAATAAACCTGATTCATTTTGCAGCATCGCCCGAGCATTCGGCCGCGTATGTGAAAATCCTTGAAAAGGATATTGATTGTCTTTTAATAATAATTGAATAGGTTTTTTCATAAATAAAAAACCACCGAAGTGGTTTTCAATCGATTTGGCAGGGGCGGAGGGAATCGAACCCCCATCGACGGTTTTGGAGACCGTAGTTGTGCCATTCAACTACACCCCTATCTGGCTATTTGGTTTTGGCGATTTGATTCACCAAACCCATATCAACTTTACCAGCAAAATTGGTTTTGAAATGTTTCATGATGCTTGGTAAGGATTGGTCCGCAAGTTTTTTAATTTCGCCACGAATATCAGCTTCAGAAAGTAACTTAGGCAGAAATTTCTTAAGTACGACTATTTGGGCATCGACATTTTGAACGCGGTCAGTTGCACCATTGGTTTGGTAAGTGGCACGTTCATCTTCTAATTCTTTGCCAACTTTCATTAAAATCGCCGTCATTTCAAGGTCACCAATTTCTTTACCATTGGCTTTCGCTTCAATGGCTTGTAACAAATAACGATCCGCCAATAGAGATAAAATCCCCTTCGCAGCATCATTGCGTTGTTTCATGGCTTCCACTTTAGCGGCTTTGATTTGGTCGATGATCATAGATTTCTCCGTGCCTTATTTTAACAAATGCTTACTAGACTCTCAATCAAAAGAAAAACCTAGTCACCGGTTGACTAGGTTTTGAAGTTTGATTTAGGCTTCTAAAACGACGCGATTAGCGTAGGCTCTTAAGGCTAATGCTACATAATCTTTAAAGTCAGTTAACGTTGCACCGGTCGTAATCGTACCGTTACCCCACACTAAGGGAGCTTCGGTAGCTTTGGTGAAATCTGCAGGATCAAAGTCCATCGTCGAACCGACCATCATATCTTCTAATTCAGCCATATTGCCAACCCAACCTAATGCGGGAGCAGCAACGGTCCAATAACCGGATTCAGATTTGGTCATCGCTACACTTGCAGATGCATCCGCTAATTCAAAGGTGGTAATGGCGTCACCTTCGGCATCAACAAAACCAAAGGCTTCAGCTTGAATTTGTTCAACATACCATTCAGCATTAGCTTCGGTCGCAACCCAAGCATCAATATCGGCAATTCCTTCAGAAGTATATTTAAACGTTTGAGTCCAAGGTTCACCCGTCACTTCGATTGTGAAGATTCGATCACCGACTTTTAAGTATTGGCCATAAACAGTGGTAACTTGTGCACCAGTACGTGAAGTACTTTTCACGGCAACGGTATTGGCAGTATCTTCCGCAGCGGTGACTTTTCCCCAGCTATAAGGTAAGAAGTATTCTTCGAAAGTAATGTCTGTGACCACATCATCTTCGGTCACGATTTCGGCAACACCCACATAATGGCTGTGAACTAAACCAAAACCAACACCTGCTTTTGTTTCAATCGTTGGTCCGCAACTTGCTAATAAAGTCGCAGCGACCACTCCGGCTAATAATGCTATTCTTTTCATTTCCATTCCTCCTTTAGAAATGTTCTTTTCTACAATCTTATTGTCAAGCATCGGACTTATACATGCAATTTATGATTTGAATGAAAACGCTTTCATGAAAGTAGGTTATCTTATAAAACCTCGTAATGAACATCCTTATCTTTGATTATGATGGATTCATATCCTTGCGAATAATAAACCTCAACTTGATCGTCATTAACCTCAACCCACGCCATTTCTAAATCATAACCTTCCAACATAATTTCTGAACGCAATGACATCGCTTCCGATTTGGTCATCGTCATCATTGCGGTGGATAAGGCATCTAAACGCCCTGCAGGATAAGTTGATGAAATAACATTTAGTTCAATCGCAGGCTTTGATGGATAACCCGTTTGAGGATCAATAATGTGGTGACGTAATACTTTTTCCGATCCTAAGGGTATTAAAAAACCATTGTAAGCTCCAGAGGTAGATAGACTATGTCTTCCAGCTTTTTCGATTGAGAAAGCAAATTCAGCTGAAGGATGAGGAGACGTCACTTGCCAACGATAAGGCGTGTTTCCATAACGGTTACCAAGGGTGGTGATGGAACTTGTGCCATTAGAAATGTAGCCACGCGTATAACCAGCATTTTCTAATCGATCTGCCATCACATCATTGGCAAATCCTTTGGCGATTCCACCTAAGGTTATTTTTAATTCACCCTCTTGAGCATCTTGAAAAGCATTGAATTTTGCAAACGCTTGCCCATCTTCTATTTTTAATTCTAACGTGTCATCGACATCTTCAGCTGTTAAAGGAACAAACTGCAATAAATGTTCTAATGCAAGTCGCTGTAAAGGTTGATAAGCAGGATCAAAATCTCGATAAAACATCCGATAGTAAGGATTGTCGAGTAATGCATCCCAGTAATCTGAAATAGAACCTATAAACATATTAAAAGCTCCGTCGGTCAGTATTGTCATCAATTTGGCTTCCGATAACAAATCATAAAAAACATCATCAATCGCAATCCATTGGTTAGTGCCCATCGATGCATTCAAGACTTTTAAATTGTGAATGGTTTGGAATTCACCATCGATAAAATCATGATGACGATCGGCATAGGGATGTAATCGTTGGACTTCTTCAGTTAAAATACGAACGACTTCTTCTTTTTCTACTTGAGGAGCTTTAGCCTCATAATTGGCGAAAAAAATCGTATAAAACGGATCAAGTTTTAATTGATTTTCATCTCTAACATCAATGTTATAGGCAAGTAATTGATAAGGATTGACACCTTGTTCAACCGGTCGAACCCAGATTAATGTTGATAAAATCAAGGCACTCAGGACCGTGCTGATAACCAATACGAGTCGTTCTTTCAATGAGAAGGTTTGTTTAAACCAGATGAGGAATGGTTTCATACCAACACCTTTTCAACGCGGTATAAAACTTGTTGACTGAGTTTTGCGATGATCAATCCTGCCATTAAACTCGAGACGATTAAAATAGGTAAATAGTTGATCATGTAAATGGATTGATATAACCACGCTACCATCATGATTTGTCCGACCCCATGGAAGACTGCAGAAAACATCGACAAACCAAAAATGGAAAATTGTTTGAATGATTTTGCACTAATGACAGCAACGGAGGCAACCAGGAAACCAGACATTGCAATCAAAAAGTTGAATCCAAATCCCGTGAATAGACTCGTCATGATCACACGAGTAAAGCCATAAAAAACATAGGTTTTATCATCATATAAGTAAAGCACTATTAAACCGATCGTGTTGGCTAAACCTAATTTCACGCCAGGCGCAATGAAGGCTGTCGGTAATAATATAGCTTCGGTATAATTCAACAAAACACCTAATGCTAAAAGCATCGCAAGACGTGTTAACTTTTGTACTTGTCCCGATTTCATCACTTAGGTGCCTCAATCACGGCCATAAAATAATTCGGTGCACAAATCAGTGGAAGGCCAGGTGTGCGAACCCATCCTTGTTCAGAACACACATTTAATGGTGAGGTTTCTTGTTCAATGCGGATTTGTTGACCTTCAATCGCGAGGACAATATCACCCAGTAGAATCGGATAATCTTCCTCTTCGAAGGTGATTGTTTGATTTTCATACAAGGAATATTGATTGACCAAAGCATTTTCAATATAAACGGAGACATATAAATCCCCACCTGGGCGATTCAGTAAATTGATATAGACCAATAACAAGGATAAGAAAATTAGAAGGATGGAAAATCCATACACGTCTCCTGGCTTTTTCGTTAAGGTAAATGGTTTGTGTTTCATAAAAAAAGACTAGGTTTTACCTAGTCAAATTATCAAGCAATCAACGATAAAATACAAGTAAGGATAGGTTACTTAGACCCATCAATTTTTTGCACTTTCGCTTCAAAGCTACATGCATCGTGTTGCCCGCAGCATCCACCTTGTGGGTTGGTATCACAACTTTCAAGTTGACTTGCAGCAATTGTTTTTCGACGTACATTGGTCACCATCGCATAGGCTGCGATTAACACCACGATCACACCAATCCCTAATAAAAAGCGAACGATTTCATTCATCTTAGAGTCCTCCTAAGCCAATCAACGCCATCGCGATCAAAGCAAGGATTATCAAAGTGATACTTAATCCTTGAAAAGGCTTTGGAATTCGGCTTGTTCGCTCAAGGCGTTCTTGATAAATCACCAGGAGCAGATTTATCATAACAAATCCAATCGGAACTGCCAATGAAGTCGCAATAATATCCCAAAGATTCAATGTTGAAGGGATGGTTGTCATTAACACATACGTTATAACGGCATTCGTGGTAACCAAAGGAAAATAAAATCCATACTGTTCAAATAACTTTGGAAAGAAGCGTTTCACAATGAAGGCTTCCAGTTGACTGACACCAGCGACCACAAAGACGGCAAATAAGAATGAAAGGAATATTAAGTTAAGGGGGATAAGTAACCATTGATAAACAACAAAGAAGATTAGGCCACTTACCAATGTGACATCGATCATCAATAAACCAACCACAAATGCCACATCTAATTTTCTTAAATTTCGTAATAAGGTAATATCAATAAATTGTGTTAGGACAATATTGCCACCAATCAGACCCATTAAGAAAATGCTAATAATGTTCATGCTTTGGTTCCTCTCAATTGTTGAACCATTGCAATCCAAAGAGCTGCAAGTAGTAATAAGCCAATTGCCCCATCACTGCCTTGAAAGATGGGCATCCGATAAGGTACATCCAAGACTTTAACACTAAATAACATTGATGATATCGTGCTTGGATTGGCAAATTGAATCATGCCTAAACCAAGTAAGTCTGCCAAGAAACCAATGGGTAAAACCAACGCTACAAATCCTATCACCGATCCTAAGGTATTAAGCAATACATCTGGATAACGGTCTGTCATCACAACGGTTTCAACTCGGGCAAGAATCAAACCACTAATCGAAAGAAAGGGTAATAGACCTTCGATACCTTCTACCCATCCAGGAACATAGGCAACTGAAAGCATTTGAATGAACGTGCCAACACTCGCCATCACGATCATAATTAAAATCCATTTATTCTCTTCTTGAAATTGTTTTCTTAAGAGATAAAGAATCGAAGTCGATAAAAATAAATTGAGGAATAATGCAACTGACATCATGAACGCACTGGTTAGCGAGACACTGCCCGCAAGTAAAATAAACAATCCTAAACCGAGGGATAAGACTAAATGTTGTTGTTGGAATGCTTGTTTAAATGCCTTCATCTTAAACACCAACCCTCAATAGATAATCATCACGAATGGCGGCTAAACTATTGATCACACCACGACGCGTAAAGGTTGCTCCGGTTGAAACACTGACTAAGGCCGCAGTCCATCCATTCGTATCATCAATTGGTAATTGATTAATCGCATCTGGAAAATCGAGTAACGCATCTGCACCAAAACCAATGGTTTCACCATGTTCAATGATGACTAATTTTCGAATGATGCCTTCACGGATACCAATTTGATAGGTAAGCCCTGAAGCATAACCAGTGGTGATAACGTCATACGTCATCGCGACAATCTCATCTCCAATGGAATAGGTTCGATAGGATTGAATACCAGCATCCAGTAAATCACCCGTTGCCGATTCAACCTCGCCCAAGGTATAACCCGTGAAAGTATTTAAATCCAATAAATCCAAGTAGGCTTGATTGAGTCGATTTTCAATGATGGGTTGGGTGATGATTTGGGTCGCAAACAAAACTGAAAATGCTGTAATAGCCGTTAATCCAACCGTGATTACAGAAGGTAAGGGTTTAGACATTGTAATCTCCTAATGCATCCAAGATCGCATCAAAGATGCGGGTAAAACTAATGGTTGCGCCACTGCCAGTGGGATTAAAGGTTGGATAAACGGGTCCACTTTCAGACAAGGCAAGAATGTCTTGGACCGTCATTCCGATATAAAAATCTAATACATCATCAAGTTCATCTTCAACGATACCTAGATATGGATTGCTAGTGGCAAATGTACCTGAAAAATCGATACCTTGAATTTCATCATTGGTTTCATCGACATAAACAATCGCATTTAAAACATCAGGTACATCACATTCATCGCAGGCATAACTCGATGCACTACCTTCGAGAATCAAAATGTTTTCAAATGCTAGCTGTATTGCTTTTAATAATCGCGAGGTTGTGGTTGAAGCACCGGCAATCGTTAAATTCTCAGGAATACTTAATGCATTCAAAGAGAGCAGTTCTTTCACATTCATCAATAAATATTGGTTCAAAATAGCTTGACCAGAGGTTTGCCAAATGGAGGCATATTCGCTACTGGTGATGCCTTGAATCAAATCAATTTTGACGATTTGGAATTGGCGATCCACCCCAATATCTACGATTAATTCAGTTGGCGTTTCATCGTATTCATGGAAATAACCACTAAAGGTGCCTCGGTATGTTGCATATGGGATCACCACGACTTCACTGGAAGAAGGGGATGAGTTTGTGTCTGCAGAAACGAGCGTTGGTAAAACCGTAACGCCTACTGCAAAGACCATTAAGCCACTGAGTAAGGCATATCGTTGCTTTAAAAATTGTGAAGTCAAACCAACGGTATATTTGTCGATGATTGGAGAAAATAGGTTTGCAACTGCAATGCCATAAACTACACCTTCAGGTAACGCGGTTTGAGTACGGATCAACAGCACCACGATACCAGCAATAATTCCAATCATCGCTTTGCCATAGTTTGAGGTCGGTGATGTGACTGGATCGGTCAACATAAACATGCCACCAAAAAACACAGAACCTAAACTTACAAAGGTAAAGGAGTACCATAACGGATTGATATTGTGAGCAAGAGCTAAACCGAAGGCACCAAACCAAACCGTGAATAAAAAGAAAACCGTTGGCCGCCAATTATGTGCTTTTAAAATGGTTAAAATGGTTCCAAGAATGACAATCAATAAAACAGAAGTTTCGCCTAAGGCTCCCGAATAATTGCCTAAGATTAATTGCCAAAGATTGTTCACGGGTAGGCCATTGAGGTTATTCGCAATCCATCCAGGATTCAACGTCGCAAAGGCTGTGGTGATGGTTTGACCTGTTTCTGTCAAGCTTGGCACATCTTGGATCCGGTCAAGATAGGCAGGTAGCTGACCACTAAATGCAAGACCTACAAATATTCTTCCAAATGCTGCGGGATTAAATAGATTCATCCCAAATCCACCAAAGGTATATTTAACAATTAACGTTGCAAATAAATTACCGATGATCACAACGTAATATGGGGTTCCAATTGGTAAGGTTAACGTCATAATCACAGCGGTCACATAAGAATAATGCTTTTTTACAAAGGTTAAGAAATAAGGTACTAATCGTCCATCTTTGGATTGATAACGAAGCGCACCAACAAATATATCGGCAAGGAGGGTGACGACCAAAGAGGTGATCATCATGCCTAGGCCTTTCACTGCATAATCAAGACCATGAGTGAATCCGTGGAAGCCAATTGAAAAAAGAAATAAACCCAATAATCCAAGCGTATAATCTCGCATCGCTCGTTTGGTTTGAGCAACGGGATTTCTTAAAAAAGGACCAGGAGAAGTTACAAACGTGGTCATGATGCTTTCACCACTTGTTTTGCTAATTCAATTCTCGTTTTGGTTTTACCTAAGCGAACAGCTTCGGTTACTTCTATTTTAGAAGGACATACATAGGTGCATATGCCGCATTCAACACATTTCATCGCATCGAGTTTGAGTAATCTTGCTGTATTTTGGCTATCAAGCGCGAGTTTAATTTCAATCGGTTGTAAGTTAGCAGGACAATTACTCGTGCAGGCACCACAACGTAAACATGTTTCTTCTTGAGATGAGATCGGTGCTAATACCGTAAATCCACCAAAATGAGACTGGACTGAAAAACGATCATCCTTCACGGCTTTAGCCGACATCGGTCCACCAATAAAAGCGGTCACTGCTTCCATCGCATATCCGCCTATGGATTGAATGACGTCACTCATTAACATACCAACGGGGACCTTTACGTTGACGTCTTGATGAAGACCGGCACCCGATAAAGTTAAAATTCTTTCCGTGACCGGTTTGCCAAAAACGACGAGTTGGTGCAAGGCAATTGCTGAGGTTAAATTAGAGACGATGACTTTGGCTTCTAAAGGAAATTTATCATACTCACGGTGTAACACGGTTCGCACTAAGGTTCGTTCCCAGCCCATCGGATACACATCCGGTACCGAACGAATTTCAATGTTAGGATAATTTTTTAAATAGGGTTCTAAAGCTTCTTTAATGGCAACTTTGGTTTGTTTAAAGGCAATGATGACTTTTTGAGCATTGGCAGCAATACGGAAGAATTCAGAACCTTTGATCACTTCTTCTGCATAAAGTTGAGCAGCTTGATAATCGGTCGATAAATAAGGTTCACATTCAACACCATTGATTAAGACATATTCCACATCTTTTGCAGATTGATATTTAAAGTAGGTGGGAAAACCTGATCCACCTAAACCTGTTAAGCCACCTTCTTTGATTTGATTAATAATTTGGTCACGCGTTGGTTGATTTGATAATGGTTTTAAAGCGTTTTGTTGTTTGTATTGATGATCGTTTTCGATCACAAAATGAGGGACCGCTCGCCCCACCGTTGGATGATATTGATCAACTTTATGAATGATTTTTCCTGAAACGCTACTAAAGAATGGGACATACATATCCTTACGAATGCCAACAACTTGACCCACTAAAATCGTATCACCTAAAGAAACCTTCAGGTCAATATCGACCCCATTAGGTCCCACAAGGGGAATATAAATCAATTGTTTTACTTGTTCAGGTAATTCTAAAATCGCGGCATGGGCACTGGCTTCTTTTCGACCGTCGATATGGAGCGGTTTTAATGCGGTAAAGATATTCAAATTCATATACCCAAAGTATAAACAAAAAAATGATACATGCGTACCATTTTTCAAGGATTAATTTTGTAAAAGCGTTTTCATGCCTTAGGGGTTCTTGACTTTGGACGAATCTTAATCATATGGCCCATTTTGTCTTGTTTCGTCTTAAGATAGAATTCAGTTCGTTCATGATGGTTTAATTGGATTTTTAAACGATCAACAATTTCAATACCAAATCCTGATAAAGAACGAATTTTTGTAGGATTGTTCGTCATCAATTTGATTTTGGAAACGCCTAAGTGTTTAAGAATTTGCGCACCAATACCATATTCTCTTAAATCTTCTGGAAAGCCTAATGCTAAATTGGCTTCAACGGTATCTAAGCCCATATCTTGTAATGCATATGCTCGTATTTTATTGATTAAGCCGATGCCACGACCTTCTTGACGCATATAAAGTAAGATGCCACGACCTTGTTTTTCAATGCGTTTTAAGGCTGCTTGTAATTGTTGACCGCAATCACAACGTTGAGAACCAAACGCATCACCGGTTAAACATTCTGAGTGGACGCGAACCAAAACCGGTTCATCCGTGGTGACATCACCTTTCACTAAGGCGACGTGGTGTTCACCATTGAGTTTGTTCACAAAACCAACCATTTTGAACACACCATGCTTGGTTGGCATTTCTGCTGTTGCAATACGTTCAATATATGATTCTTGTTGTCGACGGAAGGCAATTAAATCCGCAATCGATAGAGATGGGATTTCATTTTTTTCTAGATGAAGTTGATTGCCAGTGAGTAATCGACCTACGCCATCGCAGCTTGGTACTAAAATGCCAACCGGTTCAACTTTTGCTAAATAAGCAAGATCCACAATCGCTTCAAAGGGGGAGGCCTTCTTTAAAGTCCCACCGAGCTTGACTGGATACGTTTGGTAACCCACATCAAATCTAAAATGTTCATGGGTTGAAGTTGAGGAAACTAAAGTCTTCATCATCGATTCAAAAAAATTAGCATTCAATGCATAACCTAAATCTTGAGCACCAAGCGTTGCCATTGGAATAATAAAATCATTATTGGCGTCTTTTAAAGAATTGGTGATTGTCGCATACTTATCAAACCCTAATGCTAACATCACCATCCCCGGAACAGCATGGAGTAATTGTATTTTCTTTTGTTTAATTGCAGCTTCTGCTAATTGAGCATAATGGGCGGGAGAATCTAATTTTTCATCATCGACAAGTAAAATTTTTTCACCGGACTGTAAGCGTTGAACCGCTTCGATAACGGACAAAAATTTAAGCATGGATTTAAAATTACCTAACGCCCTTTCTTAGCAACTACGATTATATCGCTGCCTAAAATGAAATGGTTGCGAAACGCAACATGATTGGATTCCTTTAGGGTGGCAAAGCCCAAACCTTCTACTGGGGTTTTGGCATCTTTGCCTCCGATCAGAATCGGTGAAATTTGAGCATAGATGCAATCAAAAAAATCCATTTTAATAAAACTTTCATGGATGGTGCCGCCACCTTCCACGAGCAAAGAATGAATTTGATTTGCTTTTAAAGCACCCATTAACCATGTCAAATCGATATTTTCAGATAACGTTGGATCAAAGAGAATCGTGACGCCTAATTTTTTCAATGCTTCTATTTTTCTAGAACCATGATTTGCTTTGGTTGCAATAAACGTTTTTGAATTGGCTTTGGGTTGGATAACTGGTTCATCTAATTCAATGTTTAAATGCGAATCTAAAATGATGCGATGCGCATCCTTTCCTTGACCTTCACTTAACCTAGTCGTTAATTGAGGATGATCAATTTCAACGGTGCGAATACCAACAAGAATACCATCATGACGATGGCGAAGTTCGTGAACAAATAATCGTGTTAAAGGACCAGAGATATATTTAGAATCTCCTGTACGCGTGGCAATTTTTCCATCGAGTGACATGCCAAAACTTAAGGTAATCCAAGGGCGATTGACGTTAGATGATTGGGAAAAACCATCCATTTGTTGACGGAGTTCTTGTAATTCAGAAAGTGCGTTAGCATCCATATACTTTCATCATACTACTTGTGCTACATTGATAGAGATGAAACGCTCACTACTTTTATTTTCTCACCAGTTACATCCGCTCTATATTGAACGTGCTGGCATTGATAAAAAAACGGATGAGATTGTTTTTATTGATTCACAAGATCAGTGGACCAAGT
>JACCEB010091914.1_pt1 | contig 21923 bp, 40 predicted proteins | sample 7454761 | NCBI WGS metagenome assembly JACCEB01 (sample SAMN15323454, study PRJNA562643) | freshwater metagenome | isolation source: river surface water | place: USA:Blue River Watershed | collected 2017-08-18 | reverse complement strand
CTGGAATGAGAGGAGTAAACACGGGTCAGTCGGCTGCGGGGCCAGCGCAACCAGCTAAACAAGTATCAACTGGCGGATACAATCCAACCACAATCATAGGGAAGATTTAATGAATGCAGAATTAGTAAAAGTATTACGAAACATAAATAAAAAATACGGCGAAGACACAATCATTTTAGGTTCTGAGATTAAGACCGATGTATCTCAGCGTATAACAAGTGGTTCAATAAGTTTAGATGTAGCCCTTGGTGGTGGGTGGCCAGTAAATCAATGGCACGAAATTATTGGCGAGGCAAGTAATGGCAAGACTGCTATCGCACTTAAAACAATTGCTGCTAATCAAAAGAAAAATCCAGAGTTCACTACCGTTTGGGTAGCCGCTGAGCAATGGGTACCTAGTTACGCAGAGATGTGTGGCGTAGACGCAAGTCGTGTATATGTAGTTTCAACAAACGTAATGGAGGAAGCCTATGAATCGGTCATCCAAATTACTGGCAGTAAAGCGGTCGATTGTATTGTTATTGATTCGTTACCTGCCTTGGTCCCTACAACAGAGGACGATAAAGAGATGGAGATGGCTACTGTAGGTCGTGGCGCCCTTCTAACTAATAAGTTTTTCCGTAAGGTTGGTAAAGCATCTAAGCGTTCATTGGTAGAACCAGAGCGCCCTTTCATAGGTATTGTTATTAACCAATGGCGTTCAAAGATTGGCGTCATGTATGGCGATGACCGTACTACCCCAGGCGGTTTAGGTAAGGACTATGCGTTCTTTACCCGCTTAGAAATACGTCGCGCTGGCTGGATTGAGGTTGGTTCAGGCCAAGAAAAGAGACGTGTGGGTCAAGAGGTTAAGGTACGAGTAATCAAAAACAAGTCTGCCCCGCCATCCCAAGTGGCATCTTTTGACTTTTATTTTGCCAAAGGCAATGGACTTTTGGCTGGCGACCTGGACTTTGCCAAAGAAATATTGGCTATCGGAATTGTCAACAAAGTGATAACCAGAGCTGGTGCCTATTACCGTTACGGCGATAGACAGTGGCAAGGTTCCGATGCTATGCTTGACTCTATACGGGAAGAAATTGATTTAAAGGAGACACTCGAGCGTGACGTTCTTGACTCAATCAAACAAGGCTCTAAGTTAGTAGCCGAGGATGAAGAGTAAAGGACAAAGGGAGTCGAAGAAACACGAGGACCGATTAGCAAAAGCAATCGGCGGTCAGCGTAATGCTGGCAGCGGTGCATTTTGGAGTCGGAAGGGTGATGTTCGGTCTAAAGACTTGTTAATAGAACACAAGTGGACTGGCAAAGCCACCGTGACTATCAAGGCCACGGTTCTAGAGAAGATTGTTAAGGAAGCAATCCTTGACAGTCGTACTCCAGTACTCGGTTTCAGTCTCAACGATGAAAACTATGTGATGTTATTGGAGGACGATTTTCTAGAACTACGCCAGAAAACTTTGGAGTGTAGTTGTTCGAAGATATCGGCCACTTAGAAGGTTGGCGACATCAAGCCAAGTGTCGGGGGATGGACACAGAGCTTTGGTTTCCTCCCAGAGATAAAGCCAAATATAAAAAGATTGCATCCGTATCTAAAGCTGTCTGCTTTGGACGTGATGGCTTACCTGAATGCCCAGTGCGTAAGGAATGTTTGCTGTACGCAGAAGCACAAGAAGAGCAACACGGTATATGGGGTGGCATGTCGCATCGTGAGCGTAATGCGCTTAAGCGTAAAGCTAAGAAGCACGGCAAAACCCTAGAGGAGTGGATACTTGACGGCGACCTGTGATACGGTGTCGGTATGACAGAAAAGTACAAGCCAGGTGGGGCACTAAAATCATTTTTAGATGCAGGCAAAAAACCTTCACGAGTTCTAGGGTCGGTAGAACGTTATGTTCTATCTAAACCAACGGATAAATCTAGACGCACAGACGTCTTACACCCCTCAGAGATGGCGGGCGATGAGTGGTGCTATCGAGCATCTTACTTTCAATTAAAAGGCCATTTACCATTAGAAAGCTCACGTCGTAATAGTTTACGGCTGCAATCAGTTTTTGCAGAGGGTCACGGCATTCACGCTAAGTGGCAACGATGGTTTCAAGAAATGGGCCACTTGTACGGAAAGTGGTACTGCAAAGATTGCGACGAGTATTTTTGGGGCGGGTCTGACTGCCACGAAGGCCCACTAGAGTATAAAGAAGTCCCGTTGTTCTACGAACCATTACGCATCTTTGGGCATGCAGATGGTTGGCTTGTTAATTTTGGTGACCCGTTAATGCTAGAAGTAAAGTCAATAGGTTTTGGAACTATACGCTGGGAAAACCCAGAGATGGCAAAAGAGTTTGGAACCATGGAGAAGGTGTGGCCAGAAATCAAAGCTCCATTTGCTAAGCACGTAACTCAAGTACAAATCTATATGAAACTTGCAGAGCTATTGGGGTATGACAATTACCCACGAGAAGCTGTTCTTATTTATGAGAACAAAGCTACGCAAGATGTAAAAGAATTTGTTGTACCAAAGAGTGATTTTGCTATTGCGCCTTTATTCGAGGCTGCCGCTATGATTGTCGAGTCGATTAACAACAACACTCCACCCGCTTGTAATTTAGATAAGTGGGGCGGATGTTCAAAGTGCGGAGGCTACAATGAGTGAGTTAGTTGCTACAGGTATAAGTGAGATTGTTCTACAACAGTTAGAAGCGCAGGGACTTCCACTAAAAAGGAAGATGGATATTGCCCCACCCCCATTCCCTGAGGATATAACGTTAGTTGATGACCAAGACCTAATGATTATGGCTGCAAAGTACATGGAAAATTTAAACTTTCTTAGAACTCAAGTTGCCTGTGCATCATTGGCAGAGTTAGAAGCTACTAATAATTATGAGATAGAAGTGGCTCGTGGACTATTAACTAAGACCAACGGAAAGACTACGGAAAAGGCCGTCATGTTAAAGGCATCTGTGTCCACCGATGACACAGTAATGGTGCTAGAGAAAGCAAAGAACTATGCCCACGCTTATCGTAAATTATTAGAGACAGCTCTAGAGAATCTAGAACGTTACTACTCCCTAACAAGTAGGGAGCTAACAAGACGTACCTCCAATGGCAGGTCAGGATTTGGAAATAGATTTGTACCATGACCTTAAAAAAATTTGATGGAGGTTTGTCGGTTACAGGCAGTAGCCTTTTGTATCTGGGCATTGACCAGTCATACAGTGGCTTTGCCTGCACGCTGCTTTCAACAAATGGCACATACTTAACAACTGTATTTAAGTCTGAGATTAAAGGCATAGATAGGCTTGTTGAGATTAGGAAGTTTTTAAAAGAAACGCTTGATGGTGCAAAGTACCCCATAGAAGACATAGCCATGGAAGATTACGCTTTTGCTGGTCAAGGCAGGGTGTTCCATCTAGGTGAACTTGGGGGTATGGTTAAACTTGTATGTAGAGACGCGGGGTACTACCCGCTTCTTGTCCCGCCCACAAGCCTGAAGAAGTATGTAACAGGCAAGGGGACGGGTATACAAAAGGCTCAAATGCTACTTTACATTTATAAAAAATGGGGGGTAGAATTTACCGACGATAACGCCGCAGACTCGTATGCATTAGCAAGACTTGTGGCTGGGCTTCATGGACCAGCATACGAGAAAGAAGTGTATGACAAGCTGCAAGGCGCAGACCATAGGGAACGATAAATGACAACAATCGTAGGAGTGCAGCATAAAAACAAGTGCGTACTAGGTGCAGATAATCAAGTAACCGACGACGACGGCCGCATTTTTAGACACAAGAACATGGTTAAGATTTCACAATTAGCTAATGGAGTGTTGCTAGCGGGTGCAGGTGAGGTTGGGGCTTGCGATATTGCCCAACACCTGTGGAAACCACCACGTATGACAGCTAAAGATAAGGCTGACACCTATCACTTTGTTATTTCAAAGTTGATTCCTTCTTTGCGTGAGTGCCTAAAAAGTAATGGTTATAACTTTGATGAAGAAAGGCCAAAGAACGACAAGGGCCAAAGATTTCATTTCTTGATAGCTGTTAATGGTGAGATATTTGATGTTAGCGAAGACCTATCTGTGTGCCAGGCTGAAACAGGGTTCTATGGAGTAGGTAATGGCTCTGGTTACGCTTTAGGAGCTTTGCATGCTGGCGCAAACATCCAGGAGGCGTTAAAGATAGCTGAAGATTTAGATGTGTATACCTCAGGACCCTTTCTTATATTAGAACAGAAAAAAGCTAATGAAAGATAAGCAGCTCAGGGCCCACGGTTACATGACCGTTGATGAGTTCATTAGTAAATTAACCCCTGGCCTAAGAGATTATCTATTACATAACTGGACTAAAGATGAAACTAGCCTCAACCACCCTGAAGACCTTGCTTCAAACGCCCTTGTTTATATGGAGGTAGCATTTTCAGTGATAGGACAGTTTGGTGCAGCGCCACACAAAGAACATTAGGGAACTAAAGCCCGATTACACAGGTTCTATGGACTATGCAGACCAAGTTCTGCATGAATGCCCTATTTGCGAGTCAACTATATGGAATATAAAAGCTCAATTTGAGGATTACGAAATGGCTACGTACTTCCTGGACATGGAGTGCAGCAGCTGCGGTACCTATGGCAGGGCCCCTACCCCTTTAGACAGACCAAATCTAATTTAGACTTCATAATTGTACTTACGGGAGCCCCACTATACGTAAACCGAGGTACACATGTCCGAACAACCCCAAGAACAAATCCTACGCGTAAGCGCTGGGTCCAATCCACAGGCTGTGGCATCCGCAATTGCTCATAGTATTTATGAGACACGTAATTGTAAGATTCGTGCGGTAGGTGCAGGTGCAGTTAATCAGGCTGTAAAAGCTATTGCTATCGCTCGTGGATATACAGCTCCCCGCGGTCTTGACCTCATCTGCGTCCCAGGGTTCTCAAGCATTGAGAGCCATGACGGCCAGATTTCCGCAATTGTCTTTGAAGTAAAGGCAAGTTAACCCTGTATTTATCCAATAATAAGGCTACCCTTATTTAAACCCTTGGCCAAAGGAAACTAAATGAAAAAAGATTCAACTAAGAACAAGGCACCATTGGCTCCGACATCAGCGGAACCAAAGAATGCCGCAGGCTCAAAGCCACGCGTTGCTATGCCTTCAAAGGGCACACTTGTTAAAAAAGGTGGAGCTCAAGCTGGAGACCCATACAAGCAACCAAAACCTGCACGCTCTAACATTATGGGCAAGCTTGCTCGTGGCGGTGCACGTTATGGTATTCGCGTTAAATTCCAAAAGACCGTAGCACCAGAAGCAGGAGCAACACAGGCAAACGGCCGTATGTTTGCACCTGCAGTTCGTCGTCAACGTCCTAATTTTCAGGACGGCGGCGGGTCACACGGTAACTAAAACTTAATAGCTTAGGCCCCCGCAAGGGGGCCTTTTGCATTTACAGGAATATATTTAAATTTAGAATGTTGTATACTATTGATGACCGCTCAATTCCGAGGGTCACTAAACATTTATCGTCTAAGGAGATAAATTATGGCTTCAGGCTACCCAATTCAATGGTCAGGAAACAACGACTGGTCTCACCCTAAAGAAATGAAACTAGGCGCTCAACAGGTTGCAAACGCTCACCGTATTGCTGCTGAACGTTCCGTAGACCCATTAGCACTACTAAATAACATGCTTCAACCGTGGACTTTCGGTTTTGATAGACACCTAGACATGTTCAACCAGCTATTTGACCTCAGAGTCAAGTCAACCTATCCCCCATACAATATTAAGACCCTACCCAATGACAAAGCCGAGATTGAACTGGCGGTTGCGGGGTTCAAGAAGTCTGAAATTAACATTGAGTATAAAGAAAATGTTATTACCGTATCGGGAGAAAAGGAAGAGGAGAACGAGGCAACCTACGCCTACAAAGGCATAGCTGGCCGTACTTTCTTGCAGCGTTTTGCCGTGTCAGACGACGTGGTAGTAAACGGTGCTAAGCTAGAGGACGGGTTCTTGACCATCGCACTAGAGAGAATCGTTCCAGAGGCTAAGAAAGCTAAGACTATTTCAATAGAATAGTTGTCCATGGTTGTACATAGATGTCCATGGTTGTCCAACAATCTTATTATAATATTGCAAGATTGACAGTAACCATGTTATAGTACGACTCCCCCTTCTTGTACAAAGCCCCCTGCAAATATTTTTGCAGGGGGCTACTTTACATACCGCTAGTGATTCTTTATGATACGCTTAAGATGCAGTGCAAGACGGGATGAAAGGAACTTGTGGTGCCGAAACTATCGGACAAAAAGAGTCTCGGTGATTTGTTAACCGAATTAGAGACTAATCCTAAGAGACGTAGAAGCGCAGGCGGATGCATATGCGCTAGATGGTTAGAAACTGTTGATGAAGAAACAGTTGAACGAATGTATAAAGCATTCGGTGGTCAAAAAATCCTTGTAGATATGTCTAATTACTTCTTTGCAATTAAAGAAGTGTACCCAGAGATACCTCTACAAAGGACCACGTTTTACAATCACTTTAGAAAAAAGTGTTCATGCTATAAACAAGAGAAAGAACTGAACTGATGACAAAAATGTCTATAGGGGATTTATTAGATAAAGCTATAGAAGAACAAGTAGTTGCTGCACCTAGCGTAGATTGGGCTTGGCCTCCAGTACAACCAGCAAAGCCAACAATAATTAAGCCAGCAACATATAAAGAACGCAAGGGTAAAAAAGATGGCACACGTTTAATAATGTTCGTGCCAGACCCACAGATTGGTTATCGTAAATACGAAGACGGAACACTAGACCCATTCCATGATGAAGCAGCGATTGATGTTCACTTCCAATTACTTGCGTATCTAGAAGAAAAATATGGCGTAGATGAAATTATTCATCTGGGGGATTACTTAGATTTACCAACCATGGGCAAGTACGCACAAGAAGAAATGTTTGCCCACACAGTACAACCAGCACTTGATTACGGCCACAACCTACTAGCAAAGCAAAGAGCTACTTGCCCAGACGCAAAGATTGTTTTGTTGGAAGGAAACCATGATTGCCGCATGAATAAATTTGTAGTCATGAATGCTATGGCAGCCAAGGGAATTAAGAGGGCAGCGTCAAAGCCAGAAGACTGGCCTGTTATGTCCATCCCATACCTTCTACGTCTAGATGACATTAAGGTTGAGTATGTGGGCGCCTACCCAGCAGGAGAGTATTGGGTAACCAAATACCTTCGCGCTATTCATGGAACCACAGTGCGTTCAGGTGGCTCAACAGCAAGCGCCTATATAAATAAAAACCCACACATCTCAACAGTGTTTGGACATGTCCACAGACAAGAGATGCAGTACAAGACTGTGCATGACCAAGATGGTCCTATCCGCAGTGTGTCTGCAAGCCCTGGATGCCTATGCCGAATTGATGGCGCGGTTCCTTCATACGGCTCTGGTCTTACTGATAACGGTCGACCAGTTAAACACTGGGAAGATTGGCAGCAAGGAGTGATGATTGGTTGGGTCAGACCTGACGATTCCTTCACTTTACAGCCTATCCATATCATGGATGGCTGGGCTGTTTACGAAGGCAAAGAGTTTACAGCGACCCTGTAGTTTTACAGGCGTATGATTGATGCATGCCTAATCCACATCAAAATACGCAGAACTTAGGTGCCAATGGCATGTACGGCACCTACACCAATTATGGTGGCGGTGGTACTCCTGTCGCTCGTTCAGAGCTCGACTTTCTGCGCCTTGGTGTTGGCCGTGTTCCACAAGCTGAATATCCAGACGGTTATTTAGGCACGATACGAACACGTCGCGATGACCGCGGTCGTCCCAACGGACAATCAGAACGCGTATCAGACTCACTTAAAGTTAGAATAGGACAGCGCTCCTACCAACGTGGTGTTCACCGCGGTGAGCGCATTGACCAGTCTGATTACTATTACCCAGCAGGATTAGATAACATGCGTGGTATTGAACGTCAGATGAAAGCTAGCAAAGACGGTAATGTCTATCGTGTAAAAAGAAATGTAGAAGTAACCACACTAGTTCCAGCTCCTCATCTACCTAACGATGGTAAAGCAGGTCCATCAGTAAGAAGCGATTCCCCATACAACATTAACAAAGTACGCGTAGAGCAAATGTCTCGTATGCGTCCACAGTGGAAGTAAACTATGCCAGGTAAATATGCAGACGGTACCTACGGCCGCAAGCCGTGGCAGGATGATGGCCGCAAGCCTTATCACACACCGATTGAGGCAGCGTTCCCACCACAGGATTACCTTGGTCCTTTTCAGTCTAATCAAGACCGCTTACTTAATCAGGCGCTCGCTACATGGACTATGACAAGCGAAGAGGTACAAGAATACGTACGTCCTAATCTCCCACAGGTTAACCTGTTTCCAGACAGGTACGGATTTGTTACAGAAGAAATAGGCATTAGAGATATTATTGACCTACCAGGCAGAAGTGGAAACCAAGCAGGTCAGCGTGTAGAGTCTGATTTCTCCAACACACCTAACACTCCGCAATCAACTAGCCGCAACACATTAGGAGGCTCGGTATAGTGCCACGTAATAATCAAGACTTTAAAGAAGGTAAAGAGCCCGCCTTAAAAGACGTTATTATCGCTCACACCCGTGACCAAAAAATTACGTGGGAAGAGGCAGCCGACCTTAGTTCAGGTTGGAGTGATAGAGCGGTAGCTTCGTACGGACGTTCATCAAGATTAGCCCACAGGGATAAAGACGTACCTGCTATTCAACCAACATCAGATAGCAGAGTTTCTAAAATACACAAGAATGCAGGTTTAAAATGAGCAAAGACCCAGGACTGTTTACAGATAGCACGGGCGAAGGCATGGCAGGGGCTACAGATGTGTCTTTAGAGACGATTTATAACGGCACCAAAGCCTGTAAGGCATGTGGTATTTCAATGAACCCAGTACAATCATTGAAAGACCAGAGTCTATGCCCAGGTTGTACTCGACGTAAGGCAGCAAGACTAGTTAAAGGACGGATGGCATAATGGCAGTTAATCAATCACGCTCCCTCAACGGAGACATGAACGAGGGCGCAACAGACGGTAAATATCGCAAGCGTCGTCCAAATACCACAGTTCAACCAGGTATGGGTGACCAGCTTGTTGTACAAAACCGTGCGGACCTACATCCATATATGAATTATGGATTTATTAATTCAGAAGAGACTTCTAAAGTAAACCCAGCGGGTAACTAATGATTAAAGGCATCCGCAGAGAATTGGATGCACGTCGTCAATCAAAGGCGACGGAGTCATCAATTAAGGCACATAAAGACACTATGCTCGGGCTACTTCGCGCTTCAGTTGGAAGATATAGCGATAGTCCAGAAGTTGCACAGCGTCGTCGTGTCGCTGCAGGAGACCCAACAGCTACCGCAACAGGTTCAGACGGTAGAAAAATTACAACAAAGAACCCAACACCTCGAGATTCAGGCGGACATGTAAATGCCCCAGCGTCGAGAAACGGATACTAAAAGACAGGGTGGGCCATGGCCTACACCTGTTGGCATGGGAGCATTAGTAAGCCCAGATGATTTTCATGCAGCAAGAGCACGTCAAGAAGCTTATCAAGCAGAAGAAGCTGCTTTTGATAAAGGTGGCATGTCTGCTGTCAATAAATTAAGGAATAAAAAGTGAACCCCACTGAGATGCAGTTCTCTGGAACAAGAGATGAAAAAGGTGAGATTAAACTTTCAGCCAAACCTGCGCTGAACCCTAAAGAACACCAGTTCATTAAGTTCGATAAAGAGGCACCATCACACAGGGCGTTACTCGGCGCCTCCGCTAACACAGAGCACCCTAATTACGTAGAAGGGCTTGCTATTCACAGCGGAGGCTTGTTTTCTGTACCAAAAACAGCAACACGTAAGCTAAGCAAAAATGCGCCTGCCCCAGAGCAAAGACGTAGTAGGCTTATTAGCGATGCTATGGCCGCTGGGCCACTGGTCTCAAAAAAACCAAAGGAAGCAAGTCCAGTAAAGGCAGTAGCCGAAAAATTAAACGTAGACCAAGAACGTTCAGCCAAGCGTAAAGATACCTCAGAGGCAATAGCCAAACGAAACGCGCAAATTAAGAAGGCACGGGGATAGTAGACATCCTTTAGTTCTGTGGTAGGCTGTTCGCATGGTACTTGACCTATCCTACTTAAATAAAGATACGCCGCCTGAAAAGCGGCCAAAAGTTCTATTGCTTGCTTGTTTTACTTGCAAGTCAGTAGAAGAGATTCCTTATGATGACCGATTCCCAAACACAGATAGACCAGGTCATGACCAGAACCGTAATCCATTTCTACATGCAGTAGTTGACCGACATGGTCCAGACCATAAAGGCACCCTGGCTGATGCTGATTTAGTTATTTGGCAACACCCAGATGGAAAACGGCAAATTACTGAACAATTCCAAAAAGGCTCACCTGGCCTTGATGTATTCGGTACAAATTTCTATGACACCAAGGACAATTATTCCGCAGATGCAATGCGTTGCTATGCCGAGCACAATCGTCCGCAAGGTCAGTGCTCTGATTACAAGTCAGAAAAGAAAGTGTTAAAACCAGAAACATCTAAGGACCGTAGGGAAGCTGGACTTGACCCTAGTAAGATGCCAAAAATGCACTTGTGTGATTTCTGCCCTGTTAAGTCATACAACATGAAGAAGTTTAACGAAAGTAAAGGACTATATAAATGAGCGAAGAAATTATTGAAGACGCAGTTGTAATACCAGAAGAAGGAATTGCACCAAACATACCTGCAGAAGATAGTGGTGGAATTACAGCCTTTATTATTGTAAAGAAACCAAGCGGGGACTGGTACGCAACGGCAGACCTGTCGACCACCCTTACCGTGGACCGTCAGGCAAGCCTAGATGACATCAAACATGGGTGTCAGGACATAGTAGACAGCATGAACCAGTCCGCAATTGCCTATCAGGTCCTGGATTTGATAAAACCGTTGATTTCTGGCGAATAGTAAGCCCGTATTTAGCCTGTACCTCAGGAGTATACTGTAAGTACACTTCAAGGGGGTAGGTCTCAATGGCGTTCGTAGAAATGACATGCGTGTGCGTGGCATCTTTTCAAGCAGAAGTCGAAGAAAACGAATCAATGGTCATGATGTGGGCACAGCAATTCATTAATGCACACAGTCAATGTGGCTATATGACTCCAATAAAGACAGACAGAGCAGAGCATCCAAGCAAATTCATTGCTGATACCGATGTTATGTACAAAGAGCGGCGGGAAAAAGAACTATAATACCTAGATGAACTATTACGACGCGCTGGTACGGCAGGCAGAGCCAGTCAAACTAGAGCCGTCGGAAACTTCATACTTCAGCACACCTGGAGCTGGTCTAGACCCTAGGTTGTTCAGGAACGGCAAGATTGTCCCCCACATCCGTTCTTTAATTTTAAGAATCCTATTTGACCATTTAAAACAGAGTTACTACAACCCTGAGGCCTTTGCCCATGTTTGGCTAGCTGGCTCAGCTGTGAGCTACCAATGGACCGCAGCTCGTAAACCAGCAGACTTGGACTGCTTAATAGGGATTAATTATTTAGTTTTTAGACAATCTAATCCTAAGTACAAAGGTCTTAGCGATAAAGAGATTTCCCAGATGTTCAACGAGGGGTTCCAGACCCTTCATCAGTCTACTTCTAATTTTCTAGATGTATTTGAGTTGACATTCTATGTTAATGTTCAGTCTGACATCCGCTCCATTAAACCATACGCAGCTTACAGCTTGACGAATGATGATTGGACTGTGATGCCAGAGGTTCGCGGTGTTCCGCAGAATCAAATATGGAATAGAAAAGTGGAGCAGGATAAGTCTATGGCAGTCGATATTTTGTCAAGGTATTCTGATGCCTTAACATCTATTGGCTCAGCAACCACAGATGTGGCAAGAAGGAATGCCGAAGCTGCGTTAAAACTTGCTGTAGAACAGGGTGCTGCTTTATTTGAAGATATTCACCACGGTCGTAAGTATGCATTTAGCGCCTCTGGACAAGGCTACGCTGATGTATATAATTATCGTTGGCAAGCTGGAAAAGCATCTGGTGTTGTACAAGCATTAAAACAACTAAAAGAAATTTCCACAAAAAGCCGAAAAGAATTTGAAGCACAAACGTATGGCATGGAATTGCCATCAACTAGCACTCTGATAAGGAGAGCGGCTACACACTACAAGTGATAGGGTCTATCTGTGGCAATATTAGTATTTTTAGACGGCGTACTTAGAAATGATAAAAGCGCCCCCATCCCAAATGGTATGGCGCTGTACAAAAGTCTTAAAGAAAAGCATCGCGTTCTTGTTCTATGTGAAGACGTAGAAAAGGATGACCATTGGTTGCGTCAGCAACGCGTCAATAACATTGACGACCTTGTTGACTATAAAAAAGTTCCAGCACTCGGAGAGCACCCAAAACTACGTCAGGTAGAGTGGGTAAAGTCCCAAGGTCCTGTAGAGTATGTAATAACTTCGGACCCAGAATTAGTCACCCAGCTACTTGAAATTGGTATGACAACTTTGGTATTTTTACAGCCGTTGTATATTAGAGAAGAATTTAGGCCAGACAGCCGCAAGGGTGTCAAAGCCTGGTCAGACATTGTTGAAGAAATTGAACGCCAACAGGATGCCTTTAAGGAGGACCCACGAATATGAGCGAGAAGCCAACTTGCCCTAGAGGGTGCGAGGGAAATGTATTAGATTACGTAAGCGGAGATGCGTACCTGTGTGCTAAGTGTGGCATCACCTGGAGCAAGCCTAAGTGAAGGTTATCTATCTAGGTGCTGAGGTTCCTTCAAATAGAGTAATACTCGAGGAAACTACCGCAAACCATGTTGGGGTCAGCTACCACCGACTGGTGAGCCGAGGGCTTCCTAAAACCAAAGAGTATCTATTAGAAAACTACTTTAATAAAGATTTCTATATTTATGTCCACCCTGGCCTGCCCAAGACGCTGAAGCTCACAGCTGATGAGCTCGAAGAGTTTGCCGCAGGATACGAGCATTTTGTAGCCGTTAATATAGATAGGCTCAATACTGTATTTGAGATTAACAGCCCAACAATCGACCCAGCTTGGGTAGAGCGTCATCGTACAAAGGTTTGGTCGGAGTTACCCCCAGGTAAGTTCGTCCCCGTATGGCAGCCCCAGACGGATTTAAACGGCCTTCAGAGGTTAGCGGACTACTATTTAGATGTCGCAATCCCAGGAGATGCTATAGAAATAGATACAAGACTGGCTAGCGCTACCCGCTTAAACACCAAGCGCCAAGGGACCAGATGGCATGCATTAGGGTGCGCAAAGCCCGACAACCTTCGGTCTATTCTATTTGAAACCGCAAGTACCTTATCCTGGCTATCGCCAATGATGCACGGAGAAACAATCATTTGGGATGGCACAAGGTTAGTCAGGTACCCAAAGAAGATGAAAGAACAAGCAAGACCAAGGTACAAGGCAATCTATGAAAAGGCTGGCTTGGACCTTGATAAGATAATCGAGGATGACCCGCAGGAAGTCTGTAAGTTGGCGGTGTGGTCTTATGAACAGTTCGAGATAAGGATGAACAAGATGACCAATAGCCCAGACGACCCGTTGTTATATGATAATAGCGAGGGGAGAGAAGTGGAGCAAAGTGGGGAAACCAACCCTACCGTATATGATAATAAGGGTATTCATACGCGGAAACTTGAACCACGAAATGCTGACGAATATGCCAATCTTCCAGTGTTCGGATTCGATACAAAGAGTGAAGTTGACGCCGATGGTGTCATCAAAGATGTAACCACTGTATCCTCACACAGCACCTCACTTAGGGCATGCGATACCTGTTTTGTAGCCGCTAATTGCCCCGCTTTTAAACCACAATCTATGTGTGCTTTCAAGTTACCAGTAGAGGTAAAGAGTAAAGAACAACTTAAGGCTTTAATCAATGCGGTGATAGAAATGCAGGGACAAAGGGTCGCTTTTATGCGATTTGCTGAAGAAATGAATGGTGGATACGCTGACCCCAATGTATCTCAAGAGATAGACCGCCTATTCAAATTGATTAAAACAACCAAAGAATTGGACGACTCACGTGAGTTTATTCGCATGACTGTAGAGCGCCAAGGAAGCGCAGGTGTGCTAAGTTCTATCTTCGGAGATAAAGCACAAGCGCTTCGTGAGTTGCCAAATGGCGGGCTAAATGAAGAGCAAACCACCCAGATAATTAAGGGTGCTATCGAAGAATAAGGATTTCTTATTATCATATAAGAGAGCCTCGCAATACCCTGGAACAGCATAGTTTCCAAACAGATGTAACGCACTAGTAGAATTAACTTTTTAACAGAGGAGAGAATATGGCACTGAGTTTCCGACTAGCAGAAGAATTCCTAAAGGACTACCGCAGTAAGAAAGTACCTTGGGGTTATAAAGATGCGGCGGGTAACTCGGTGGGTGAGATTACTTTCCTTAGAACATACTCCCGACTAAAAGAGGACGGAACCAAGGAGACTTGGGTGGATGTATGCCAGCGAGTAATCGAGGGCATGTACTCCTTACAGAAAGACCACTGCAAAACCAATCGTCTACCTTGGAATGACAGCAGAGCTCAAGCCTCGGCTAAGGAAGCCTTCGACCGTTTATTTAATTTAAAGTGGACACCCCCAGGACGAGGTCTATGGGTTATGGGAACACCACTGGTCAACGAGCAAAAGAACTCCGCGGCTTTACAGAACTGTGCCTTTGTGTCTACCTCTAGTATGACTAAGTTAGACCCTGCTAAACCGTTTGCTTTCCTCATGGAAGCATCAATGTTGGGCGTGGGAGTCGGATTTGATGACAAGGGCGCAGACAAGGACTTTTTAATTTACGAGCCAAAACTGCCTGAGGTCACAATCCAGATTCCAGATACCAGGGAGGGATGGGTAGAGTCAGTAAGTACCCTGATTAACTCCTACTTAAAACCAGAACAGCCTGTTTATGTATTTGATTATTCTTTAATTAGACCAGCGGGTACCCCCATCAAAACCTTCGGCGGCACAGCTGCGGGCCATGAGCCTCTGGAGAAGCTCCACAATCACGTACGACGCATCTTTAATAGAAAGAGGGCGGGTTCTAAATTAACAAGAGTAGATATAGCAGATTTGGGTAATCTAATTGGAGTCTGCGTTGTATCTGGCAATGTCCGCCGCAGTGCTGAGCTGTTGATGGGCCGACTTGATGACCAAGACTTTTTAAATTTAAAGAACGCAAAGGCTTTCCCTGAGCGTAACTCCTACGAAGCTGCAGCTCCTGGCTGGGCCTGGATGTCTAACAACTCTGTAGAAGTATCTGTGGGTTCTAAATTAGACCACATAGTTGAGGGTATTGCTTTGAACGGTGAGCCTGGTGTTATCTGGATGGATGTTACTCGTCAGTATGGCCGACTTATAGACCCAATCAATAATAAAGACCATCGAGCTGCTGGGTACAATCCGTGCGCTGAACAATCGCTAGAATCTTTTGAGTGCTGTACTCTGGTTGAAACTTACCTCAATCGCCATGAATCTAAAGAAGATTATCTACGTACTCTAAAGTTTGCCTATCTCTATGCAAAGACCGTCACATTGCTTCCTACCCACTGGGAAGAGACTAACGCAATCATGCAACGCAATCGTCGTATCGGAACCTCTATGTCTGGAGTGGCTAACTTCGCTGACCGCGTAGGTATGCCTGTACTTCGTGAGTGGATGGACGAGGGGTATAAAACAATTCAAGACTACGACCGCACATATTCAGAGTGGCTTGGCATTCGAGAATCAATTAAAACTACCACCGTTAAGCCTAGCGGTACCGTTTCTATATTAGCGGGCGAATCTCCTGGGGTTCACTGGACTCCTGGCGGCAAGTACTTCCTACGTGCAATCCGTTTCTCTAATGAAGACCCAATGCTACCTTTGTTTAAAGCGTCGGGTTATAAAATAGAAAAGGCTTCTGAATCTCCTAAGACTACTAGCGTCGTTTACTTCCCCATCAAATCAGAGGCGCTACGGTCAGAGAAAGATGTTTCAATCTATGAAAAGATGTCGCTTGCGGCTACCGCACAGCGATATTGGTCAGACAACAGCGTAAGCGTTACAGTATCCTTTAATGCAAATACTGAAAAAGACGCCGTAGGAACAGTTCTACACATGTTTGACGGGCAACTCAAAACCGTTTCCTTCTTACCAATGGGGAACGAGACTTACCCGCAAATGCCTTACACACAGATAACCGAAGCAGAATACGAAAAGTATGCCTTCAAGTTATTGCCTATTGACTTTGTTGACGTTTATGCAGGTATGGCCGCGGACGCAATCGGTGAAAAGTATTGCTCAACTGATTATTGCGAAATTCCACAACAATGAAAATACTTGTAAGTATTGTTCTAATTGTAGGCGGGCTATTCTATGTTAATCAGCCAGAGAAGTGTATAAACCTACACGTTGATGGCGGCGGAAACCAGGTGAGCTCGAGCTGCATCCCGTCGCCAGACAATACAAATGCTTTAGTTCTATTAAGAAATGCCGATTATAAAATAGAAGGCACAGTTAAATATGGAAATGCTGTCGTATGCAGAGTCAACGGAATGCCAGCTCCAGAGCTCGAATCATGCAAGGACATGCCACCAGCGGAAGCATATTGGGCAGTTTTAATTAAAAAGCACAGGGCTATCCCACTATTTAATGAGTGGGGTTGGGCTCAAACAGGAATCAACGAAGTTTATCTATCTCAGGGAGACTCTCTAGGATTGGTATTCGTAGTTAATGGAGAAGTAAAATGGCCGTCTTAACACCAATAAAGAAAACAACTAATTGGCTAATTCCACAACTTATTACAAACCTATTCGCTCTTTACATAGCAAATAAGATAAGCGTCGATATATGGCGCTCGCTAACAGGTCATTAAAGACTTAAACAGAAAGGCCACCTAGACCCGAAACTAGGTGGCCTTTCTTTGCGTTAGGGGTAGAGGCGACCCTGACGCGAGTGGGTGCGTTGGGGAAGCAAGAAACCCAACGCGGACAAAAAACTATTTACATGAGGTACAAAAGTTCTGCACTCGTAGGTTCTCTTTGGTGACCACCATAGTTCTTGAACAATGGTAGCAAGGCACTAATTTAAATGCTTTATCCGCTCTCCTACGAAGGAACAACGCTACGAGTTCTTCTTTAATCTTCATAGTCGTCATCATCTCCTTCCTCATAAATCTCTTCATCGGGGATATTGGGCATCGGCCTATCCCACAATGGCTCAGGTACTATCCTACTCAATTTTAAGACTCCTGCTTATAAATTAGAGTACCTTGAATCTTTACTGGCTTTCCGTTCTCATCTTCGTTAACAACAGCGAGCTTAACGCTCTTGCGTGGGGTTAACTGCTGAACCCTCTCTTTAATATAACGCTTACCTGCGCTGGCGTTAGCCCACGCGGTTACGTTGTTATCAATTTCAATGTCGTCATATCCACCGAGTCCGTTGCTACGACTTTCGGTAATGGTGTAAGTGACTTTCCATGCGCCACCTTTAACGGTGTTTTTCATGAGTGTTGCTTTGAACGTGCGTTCTACTTTGCGAGCCATGTTGTCTCCTTTGTTGGCCAATAGTACGGTAATGTTTCATCTACTTCGGGAAAGTATTTGCGATAATGCTCGGGCAACTTTCTTACGAGGTTGGCTTGGTGCGACGTGTGGAACTCGTCGTGACCTAGCCATGCTGGCAATATTACCCTATCTTTAGGGAATTGCTCTAACAGGGAATCTTGGAAGCCTCGTTCGCGCCACTCGACACAAACTAATCTGCCGTATTCGTATAGTGCGCCTTCATAATCTCTCCACATAAGAACGGCGGGGTGGTTTCGCCAACCTTTCGTCATACCTGCTAATACACGCATGACTTGGTAGGCTTCTACTCTCTGCTTACCTAATCTCTTATCGTCGAGAACTCTCGCGCTCTCTTTAAAGTCAGGAAGCGGTAAGAACGTCTGAATCTCTCTCTCTCCTTAGAACGGTGGCTTGTCCCCTTGCGGAACTACACACATTACGCAGAACGCTACACCCGCAGTAACCGCTTCGTCAATAGCCATGCCGTCAGGAATCACAATCTCTCCATTGTCGTACTCAATTAAGCAACGTGAGCACTCCATTAGTTATCTTTCTTTACAATAGGTAACTCGTTTTCTATATTTGAACTCTCTTGTTGGCAGGTACAACCGCCACACCCGCAGCGCTGAGCTGGTTCTTCAGCGGGGGTATAAAGAATCTCATTTCCAACGTTATCTCTCATTTATTTTCTCCACTTTCAAATAGACTCTCTCCACCTTCTATTTTTCCTTCGGCAAGAGTTAGTTTCTCTCCGTATCCCTGCCACACGATATTTCCCTCGTTGTCGTGGATAGTTATTAGTTTTTGACTTGGTATCCATTGGTGAAGCGCGTGGCTATCTACCATAATCTTAACGCTGGCTTCGGGCTCTCCCTTGTATAGGTTGCCGTCGGGTAGTTTAATCATTGAATCCCACTCGCCATTGTTTGCTCTCTCGATAGCCTCTAAGCATGGGTCTATCATGGCTAGTGGTATGGGCTTATCGAATCTTGTTTGAAGGTGATGTCCAACCTCGTTCCATAACGGCGGTAATTCCTCTACGCCGTCGTCGTCACTCTCGCTAATAATCTCAGCGTCAATAATCTCGTTACCGTAGTTATCGTACTCAGTTACCATCAGGGTTCGAATCTTTCTTGTAGTCGGGCTTGTACTTGGGCTTTCTATTATATAACTTCTTGTTTCTAATTGGAACACTCGCATTACTACGGCGTAACTCTAGGATACGCCGTAGTTGCTCTGCGGTCTTTGAGAATCTCACTCGTCGTCGGTTTCGTCGGGCTCGATACACTTGTGGTTATCCCACGCGTAAGGGCTCTGCTCGTCACCGCACCATGTACACGTTGCCATTACTCACCGTCTAATCCGTAACCGTTTTCAAGGTCACGTTCGTCGGCTTCGTCTAGTATAGGCGCTCGTAATCCTAGCCTATCTGCGTATGGCTCGATACTATCAACCGCCATATCTATCTCGCCTCTTGTGTCGTGGTAATCGAATAAGTCGGTCAAGCGCTCGTCGGTATCGTTTCGTAGCGCCATAAGGTCAAGGCTTGCGCCTATCGCGGTATCGATTAGGTAGATAGCGTCGCTATCTCCTTCCATATATTTCTTTACTACGTCTTGGTATTGACCCGATAGTAGTAAGTCTTTCATAGCACCCATATTAGTTTCCCTTTCGTACTTGGTACTGCTTCGAAGTATCCTCTAAGTAGAACGAATAGTCAATAGCGGTATGCGCTAAGTTGGTTAGATATTCTGCTTGAGGGTGGTCACTTACTTCGGTTGCGCCGACTATCTTGAGTAGCGTATCCCTTAGTAGTTGTTTGTAATCTATATTTGTTTCCTCTGCTATTTCTATTTCCATTATCCCTGCTTCTGTAATCCTTCCGTTTGCGGGTTTGTGTTGAAGCGCGGTGGGGGGAAGGGATAGCCCACCGCGCCAACCTTATTAGCGCCTTACGACCTTCATCTGTGATTTAACTAGGTCTTTGGCTACGTCGAGAATATCTTTGGCTTCGTCAACGACCCTAAAGAACTTAGCGCCATGACGTAAGGTAATCATGTATTGGTCGTAACGCTCTCGGTCGTTATCTTTGACCCATTGAAGGCTACCTAAGAATATGACACTCGTTAGAACGTTGTTGGCGTTCATGCGAGAGATAATACCGTCGTTAATCTCTGTACTATCCCACTCGCCGTCGGTAATCATGAAGCATATCTTGATACCTTTACGGCTTGCGTTAAGTATGCGCTCGGCTTCGATAAGTGCCTTGAACGGATTAGTGCTACCGCTACTATCAACGAATCTAAACTCGTCGGGCTTAGCCTTATCGTCTGCCTTGTAGATTAGACGGCTATCGTGGTTGAACTTATAGACGGTTACTCGACCGTTGATACGCTCGATACCGCGCTTGAGAATCCACGCCGTTTCCATTGTCTTATAGATACGAGCGCCCATGCTACCCGAGGTATCTACTAGGATTACCGCTTCAATATCATTAGACGAGTTACCTTCACTCCAACGGTCGAATAACTTATTGATGTCATTGACGTCGGCGTTCATGGCTCGAGATACGTTAAGCCTACCGCTTTCTACCTCTAACTCCCACGCAGGGTCGTTATCGATACGAATACGCTCTAACTCTACGGCGAATCTACGAGCGCTCGCCGTAGCGTTCATAGGTACGCTCATGTTTTTATAGTTGGCAGGTCGAACACCTGAACGCATGATGTCGTTATCCATAATCGCTCTACGAACTTCGGCGGTATCACGACGTACGTTTTCGTCGTTTCTTATATTAGATAACTCGGAGTTAATCTTATCTTTGAGTAACTTCTCGCTATCTGTATATTCGTGTTGTACGTCTTGAGTAGTAATCGAATCGTCAACCGTACCGTAACCTTGCCCTACGCTATCGTCATTGATGTCGTCGAACTTCTCGGTCTGTGTAGATTTCTCGGTTGCGTTAGCCTTATCTTGTAGTCGGTCTTGTTCCTTCTGACCTTCTGCTCGACCCTTTCTCATCATTTGGCGGTCGATATGACCGTCGCATTGACCTTTACCGTTTTGTGGTACTTGAGGTGGTGGGTTTTGCTCATCATTACCGACAACCTTAGCGAACTCTGCGATAAGCCTCTTGGCTCTATCGTAATCGCGTGGGAAGGCGAGTGTGCGGTACTCATGGATAATATCCGCTAGGAATATCGCTGTGGCTTTGCCGAACTGCTGTGAGAATCGCGTGGCGATTTCCTGACGAATATCGTAATCTAAGTATTTTCTACCTGTGATTAATATAAATAAGGAAGCCCACTCACTTGAATCACCTTTGAGTATGTAGTCAAGCGTTGAAGCCTCTACGAACGGTTGAACGGCAGGATACTTAGCGATAAGTAAGCGCTCGATACGACTATCCTCGAGTATGTTCATGGCTCGACGATATTGGTTTTCCATGACCCACTTACCTAACTCGGAGTTTTCGCGTGGCGTATAAAGAACGTGTGCGACCTCATGGTAGTTGAATCCATGAAGGCTAACGATAGTGTTATCGTCAATATCCTCGAGTAGATGAGCATTGAACACGATAGCCTTACCGTCATTGTAGGCGGTAGTTTCTAACTCGGGATTATCGTCAACCCTGACCTCTATCTTGTCACCTGTGATAATACTATCGGCGCGTGAGTAGATAACACCCACGCTCGATAGTTTTTCTTTGTGCGCTTGATAAGCCTCTTGCTTGGCTTCGATTAGGTCTTGGTCGATTTCCATTTTGCCTAACTCGTCGTTCCATTGATAGGCGTTATGAATCTCGCGTAGTAGGTCGTCGGTAGAATCTGCTTGGTAGCGGTATCCCATGATTAGATTACCGCCTGATGTTGAGTGATAGGGATATTGAAGGTGGTAACGCCGTCGCTAACCTTATCCTCTAGCATTTCTACTTTAGCCTCGTCGGTCTTAATTGAAAGTACCGCTAAGCCTAACTCCTCTGCGATATTATCGCGGTGAGTATTGACTACCAACCGTACCGCCGAACGTTCCTCATCACCCTCGAAGGAGTTGATGTAGTTGTATGTAGCGAACTCCATGCCGAAGGCTTTGGCATTAGTTACGAACGCTACGAGCGAACGAGTTGAGATAGGAGTGACGAGCGTACCTTTATTGAACTCGTCGCGTAGTTGATTTGCCATTTCAACGAGCGCTCTATTCTTGAGTAACTTCTGCTCGATAGGCTTGTCGTATGGGAACGATAGTCTTATTGAGAATCGGTCTGCGAGTGCTTGGTTGAG
>JACCEB010586715.1_pt1 | contig 21937 bp, 23 predicted proteins | sample 7454761 | NCBI WGS metagenome assembly JACCEB01 (sample SAMN15323454, study PRJNA562643) | freshwater metagenome | isolation source: river surface water | place: USA:Blue River Watershed | collected 2017-08-18 | reverse complement strand
TGAGCCAAGTACTGCTACCGCTGCAACTGTTGCAAGGCCAGCAAGTGACTTGAGATTGCTCTTCTTTGGTGCTGATTTACGAGGCGCTGGTGCGTTCTCGAACTTTAGGATTTCCATTCCTATATTCCCCATTCTAATTAACGATTCCACATCTGGTACTGCGCCTTTGCTTCGCAAGTGGGGCGAAGCTTGGGCATACCCGCTAATTCCTTAGCGAGAATTCTTTATCTACGGTGTCGCCGTTGGCGATGGTGTAGGTGTTGCACTTGGAGCAGGAGCCGCCTGTGCTGAGGGATTGTCGATTGTTTCGACGGTGGTGCGGAATACCTGCTGGCCATCGATATTGACCGTGGTCTTTGCAGGATCGATGAAGAAGGTGACATCTGCATTATTTGCAGAGAGAACGCTTCCATCGTAGATAGATGTTCCGCTGACAGATACCGCTGAGCTTGCAAGCAATGTGCCTGAGATCGTGTTACCGGTACCTGTTAAGTATGTAAGTAGAAGCGCAGTTGAATCGCTGACGTTGCTCGTTGGCACATTTGCAGGAAGTGAAACTTGCATGACCTTTGCTTCTGCAATTGGGCCGATTGTGATTTCTTGAGATGAACCATCGATCAAACGAACGCGCAATTTCTTTCCGGCGCAGTTCTGAAGATCGAGATTGGAAACTGTCACTGAACGAACTCGGAAGTAACCAGCAGATGGATCGCTCTGTGTTGGAGCGCCATGCCACTCTTCGCCCATCGCGATAAAGATTTTGTCATCGCATGCGATTGCTTGCTGTGAACCTTGACCAAATTCGAGCGCACCATTTCCAACAGTCACGCTTGCAGCAAATGTTGACATGATGAATGGAATGAATCCCATGACTGCGACGCCGAAAACAATCTTCGACTTATATTTCTTGCCGCCACCGAAGCCAGAGTTCACGGGACCGCTCAGCGGTGAATGCAGCGTCATGCGAGGGCTCCTTTCATCTGGATATGCCTGGTCAAAACACCCTAGGGATGGTTCCCCGGGGTGAGATTGAGGCACATCCTAGACTGAGAGTTTGAAAGAAGTAAAGTTGTCGAGAGGGTGTTGAGAGGTCTAGACGAGCGTAAAAAGAGAGGGTTTTCACCTACTTGAGGCGTCCCCCACCCTTCACCGTTGATTGATCAAGCCCCAGTGGGCGCAGGGTCGTAATCGCTCCAGATCGGGCCGCCCCGCAGTAGGCAGGGTCCACGACCGGCTTAGTGACAGCAACAAAACGGAGGGTGAGCGAGCGCCCAGAGATTCCGCCGCTGGTAGAGCTGATAAAGAGCCCTTGGTAAGAGTTAACCAGCTCGATGGCTCGGGCGGTCTCAGCCGATACCAGTACCAGCCCTGAGAGATCTCCAGTGATGAGCTCGCCTCCCTCGACCTGGTTATGGGCGGCGCCCTTCTGCTTCACATCAAAGCGCAGGCCAGATCCGCTGATACAGACCATTGTGTATTCAATCTGCGGGTTGGGGTTGGCCACATAGATATGCGGCATAAAGCGGTTGAGCGCGCGCGGATCGACAGCAATTGTCGATGGCGCCTTTACGACATAGGCCGTCTGAGTTTCTAATGGGACCCCTGGTGAATCCGCAGTGGCTGAATCGCTACTTTCTACAAAGGCGCTCTCTGTTGGAGAGGCGATCGCAGGTCGAGAGACTTCGGGTTCGGGTGTAAATGTCGCGCTCGCGCTAGGAGTCGCAGTGGGTGTCTCGGAGATCGTTTCAGTCGTAGTCGTTGTCGTGCTCTGGGTGACCGGCTGGAGCATCGCAGGATCAGATGAGAGCTCATCTGCCAAGGTCGGTGCAATTGTCGAGAGAATCGCGGCAAAGAGGGAAAATGCCAGCGCGCGTGAGATGAGCTTTACTGATCGTTTCTCTGAGTGCCAATAGTCATTGAACCGGTATCGCAACCGGTTAATGAGCTCATCCATGGACATATTCAAAATATACAGTCTGGGTAGGCCTGCGGTCTAACCCTTCACTGAAATTAGCCTAATTGCCCAGGGATATAGACCAATCCGAGCGCCTTCATCTGACGCTCAAGCGCTTCACGCAGCTTCACATCGCCAGCGCGATTTGCGTAATACATCGCGAGTGAAATCGTGTCATTTCTCGCTGGTGCAATTTCATAGAGACGATAGACCAACTCTTTCAAACCAGTTATCTCTCCACGATTGACGGCAGCCTTAGTTAGATAAATCTGTGCCGCAACGCAACGTGGATTATTGGCTAGCTCTTCGCGTGCCAAATCGGATGCACTATCTGGCCCAAGATTGCTAGCCATCAATAACTCGGCATCGAAGTACATAAAGCATGGAAGCATCGGTGAGGCTTCGTACTTTTGAACTATCGAATTATCGGCGGCATATCTCTCAATGTGGTTGAGGTAGTTGAGTTGTGCCTGGGTGAAGAGAGTTGTCACCAGTAGCAAAATCAGAGCGCTTAGGACAGGTAATGCTTTCTGAGAAATCTTTCGCTCACTTCTGCGCGCTGGTAATCGATATACCTGGCCAACGATAAATCCGCAGACTGCCCAGAAGATAAATTTATGAGACAAAGTTATTGGGCTTACGAAGGAGTTGGTGAGATAGATAAAGAAAAAGAGCCCTAGCGCGAAAAGCGACTTGCGATCGAAGATTCTTCTATCCCAAATTATGAGGAAGGAACGAATCACGAGTGCAATCAGGAATAAGAACGCAAGAGTTCCTAGTATTCCGACGGTGGCCAAAGTCTGAACTGAGGCTGAGTGCGCATCATTGCTGAGAATATTTGTGTACTTAACAATATCTTCGACAGTTCGATACTGCTCATAATTATTGCCGTACTGATCTGGACCCACGCCAAAGAGAATGTGTTCAGAGAATTGACGAGTTCCTGCCAACCAGAAGTTTGAACGAATCTTGACCTGCACATCATTTCCGAGAACAGGGACGAAATCTCCCAAGAATGGCATGAGGAAGATGAACTCGGCCCAGATGATTACCGCGAAAGTTCCCAAGAAGGTGCGTGCATTGAGAGTCCATTCGCGGCGCGGAATGTACTTTCGCAATAAGTAAATGGCGATACCGACAGCGAGAAAAGCTAGGTCAAGATATCCCTGCAATGGCCCGGCAAGATAGAGCGCATAGATATTTACAGCGCCGGCGGCTCCGAGAATTACACGACCACGAAGTGATGAGTTAAGGGCCAAGAAGAAGATCAAAGGGAAAGTTGTTCCGAGCATCGCTGCAAAGAAGTCGGTATTACCAAGCGTCGATGAGACTCCTTCAGCGCCAGGAAATTCAATTACATCAAAGTGCTGTGCAATGCCAGCTATCGCCACGGCTTCGATGGCGACAATGTAGAAACGCACCAAAAGTAGGAACGGTTCAAACCTAAATTGGCTATGAAAAATAGAGGCCACGAGGAGCGCAAAGACGCTGATCGATCCAACAAAGCGGCCTGAATCTCCGATGAGTGAGCCGAGGAGATTGCCGCTGGCTAGCAGCGAGATGAGCTGGGTCGAGATGAGAGCAACCGCACCGTAGATTGCAAGCTTGTGAAATCTAAATCTTTCCGACTTGAGTGCGATGTAGATTGAATAGAGAGCGGCAACTGTCAGCAGTGAGACCAACTGCACCGGTGCATTCTTATCAAAACCATGGGGAAAAATCTGATCTGGAATGTGCAGAACTGCCATAGCAATAAATGCAAGGCCAGAGAAAATTACAGCTTTCTGCTCGGTTCGCAGAGACATTGGAGATTAATCCTCTAGCTGGCGAATCAGCTTGAAGTCTCCCCCACCAAGCTGACCTTGCTCTCGATACATCTCAAGCTTTGCGCGAGTATCTGCAATATCAAGGTTGCGCATAGTCAGCTGGCCGATGCGATCGGTTGGGCCAAATGCTGCATCTTCTGTGCGCTCCATAGATAACTTATCTGGGTGATAGCTCAGTGCTGGCCCCGAAGTGTTGATGACCGAGTAATCATCTCCGCGGCGCAGACGTAGCGTGACTTCGCCTGTGACGGCAGATGCAACCCAGCGAGTGAGAGATTCGCGGAGCATCAAGCTCTGCGGATCTAACCAGCGTCCCTCATAGAGAAGGCGGCCGAGACGGCGCCCCTCTGCATGGTAATTAGCAATGGTGTCTTCGTTATGGATTGCGCTGATCAAGCGCTCGTAGGCGATAAAGAGGAGCGCCATTCCTGGAGCCTCGTAGATGCCACGTGATTTAGCTTCGATAATGCGGTTCTCGATTTGATCAGCCATACCAAGGCCATGGCGTCCGCCAATTGCATTCGCCTCTTGCATCAGCGCAACAACATCAGTGAAATCTTTTCCGTTGATTGCAACGGGGCGTCCTTGAACAAATTGAATCTTTACATCTTCAGATGGAATATTTACAGATGGGTCCCAGAACTTCACGCCCATGATCGGTGTAACGATTTCGATAGATGCATCTAGCTGCTCGAGGTTCTTCGCCTCATGAGTTGCGCCGAGAATATTGGCATCAGTCGAGTAGGCCTTCTCTACGCTATCGCGGTATGGGAAGTTATGAGCGACAAGCCACTCAGACATCTCTTTACGACCACCGAGCTCGCGAACAAAATCTTCATCAAGCCATGGCTTATAGATTCGTAGATTTGGATTAGCTAGAAGTCCGTAACGGTAGAAGCGTTCGATGTCATTACCTTTGTAGGTCGAACCATCGCCCCAAATTTCAACGCTATCGCTGAGCATTGCGCGGACTAGAAGAGTTCCGGTCACAGCGCGACCAAGTGGCGTTGTATTGAAGTACTGCTTGCCACCTGAGCGGATATGGAATGCGCCGCATGCAATTGCAGCGAGACCTTCTTCTACCAGTGGGGTTTTGCAATCAATGAGACGTGAAATCTCTGCGCCATACTCTTTGGCGCGATCTGGCACGGTCTCGATATTGCTCTCGTCATATTGGCCAAGATCTGCGGTGTAAGTGCAAGGAATAGCGCCCTTTTCGCGCATCCATGCAACTGCAACAGAGGTATCTAATCCACCCGAGAATGCGATACCGACTTTTTCACCGACAGGAAGTGATGCGAGAACCTTAGACATAGGAGAAGTCTATCGGTTCAATTTAGCGGCCAATACGGGCGTTACTCCCCACATTGAAGTCATGGCTTGGTAGCGCTCAACTTCGCCTGATTCTGCCTCTGCACCAGTCTTCACCGCTCGAATCATGAGATTTCGTGGGGTGTGTTCGCCTCCAATAAATTCGATGGCATCAACACGATAGCCATGCAACTTCATCAATTGAATTCTGAGGGAATCGGTAATGAGGTCGCCAAGTCGCTCTCGCATGATGCCGTGGCGAGTAATGAGTGACCACGGTTCAGGTGTAACTGACATCTGGGCCTGAATATCGTGATGGCAGCATGGTGCAAAGAGCGTGAGTGGCACATCTCTATTAACCGCCCATGCAATTGAATCATCGGTTGCGGTATCGCAGGCATGAAGTGCTATCGCCACATCTGCTTCATTGATTGAAGTCTGAGAAATTTCTTCGGCGAGAAATGAAATTGTGGAGTTGATTCCAAGTGAATGAGCAATTGCATTATTGCGATCACGTGAAGCTGGACGAATATCTATACCGGTTACCTGTACTGGTATGCCAACGCTCTTGAGATATTGATGAGCGGCAAATGTTAAGTATGCGTGGCCGCAACCTAGATCAACGACGCGAAGTGGTTTATCGAGAGTTGGCGTGCGGATATGACCCGCTGAAATTGCATCGTTGAGAGTTGGGATAAGCAAGCGGAGAAATTCTTCCACCTGCTTGTACTTATCCATCTTTGAAGGCTTTATCGCCCCATGGAGATCGGCTATTCCTACCTCACGTAGAAATGGATCACTGGCATCGAGCAATCTCTCTTTATTTCGATCGTGGGACAAATTCTGCTTTGCACCATTCTTGCTACGAGAGAAGAGCGGTACGCCTTTCTTCGAAATTCTCAGAGAAAGTGTCTCCCCCTCGAGCTCGACCGTGATATTTGCAAACCCTGATTGCGCCATCTCCATAAATGGAAGCTCGCTCGGGGTGAAGTTCTTAGATGTCACCTGGCGACCATCGCTATAACTGACTTGAATAACGAGACCGCTCTTTAACTGGACGGGTCTCAGGTCAATTCGCTCCTGCAGCGGCTGCATATTGCGCCTTCGACCAGAGAGAACAGCTCGAACGAATTTTTCGCTCTTGGCCATAGCCCCTTGAAGTTCTTGGAGGGCGCCTTCCAGTTCTCTCTCACTCACACCTGTAATGCTAGTCTTCCACAATGATTTCAACCACCAACTGGATTATTACGATCATCGCTTTACTAGTTGTCGTGGCTATCGACTTCGCTTGGGCGATTGCAAACCGCCAAAAAGATACCTCAATGCGCGAAGTCACACTCTGGTCAATCTTCTATGTCTCGCTCGCAATCGCTTTTGGCATCTTTATGGGCTACTGGCTTGATCCGCAGAGCCAGAAGGAATTCTTCGCTGGCTGGCTCACCGAATACTCACTCTCGTTCGATAACTTATTTGTCTTTGTGATTATCCTGACCAAGTTAAAGATTTCTCGCGAAAAGCAACAACTCGCTCTTCTCATCGGAATTCTTATTGCTCTCGTCCTTCGTGTCATTGCAATCGCCGTCGGCGCAAAGGTCATTGAAGAGTTCCAGCAGGTCTTCTTCCTCTTTGGTGCCTTCTTGATTTATACCGCTGTACAGCTCTTCCGCGAGAGCGGATCTGAAGAGGAGGAAGAGAAGGAAAGTAAGTTGATTACTTACCTCACCTCAAAGGGAATCAAGCCATTTACCATCGCGCTCATTACCCTAGGAATGACCGACTTGGTATTTGCTCTCGATTCAATCCCGGCGATATTTGGTCTTACTCAAAATGTTTACATCGTCATCACGGCCAATATCTTCGCCCTGATGGGTCTGCGCCAGCTCTACTTCTTAATTGGTGGCCTCATGCAGCGCCTCGTTTATATCGGGAAGGGTCTCTCTGTTGTTCTCGGTTTTATCGGCGTGAAGTTAATCTTCCATGCTCTTCACGGGATTGATATCCACGAGGTTGCCGGAATCCATGTGCCCGAGATTACGATCACTCAGTCGCTCTCAGTAATTGTCGGATGCTTGGCAATCGCTACCGTTGCTAGCTTGGTATCTACTCGCGAAAAGTAGGAATATCTGCAACAACTGCAAGGCCACCTAGCGTGCTCTTGCGAAGCGTAAGCTCACCGCCGCTCTTTGCTATAACTGCAGCCATGATGCTCATTCCCAATCCAGAGCCTCCGCTCTCGCGCGATCGAGATTTATCGAAGCGATTAAGGGACTGGATATTCTCTCGATAAGCCGATTCTGGAAGCCCTGGACCGCCATCTTCAATAACCAATCTCGCGATTTTTCCATGTCGTGATAGTGAAATCTTTACCGGGGTGCCAGATTCTGTATGACGTGCAACGTTGTTAAGAGAGTTTTGGATAAATCGAGAAAAGTAATCCCTCACGCCAGAAACATAAATTGAAGATGCAATTTCGAGTTCCACTTTTCGATCTGGGTGGAGCGTTGCAAAATCTTGACCATGGGCTGCAAGAAGTGAGGTTAAATCCAGCACTTCGCTCTCACGTTGGGCGCTCTCTCCAAGCTCTGCAAGGAGAAGTAGATCGTGGATGAGGGTTTCCATCCGACCGATTTCAGAGTTAACACGGGTATATGCACGCGCCTTATCTTCCTCTGCAGTCATCATGCCCTTGCTGAGCATCTCTACATATCCCTTGATGACTGTTAATGGCGTCCGTAGTTCGTGCGATGCATCTCCCAGGAATGCCTGCATACGAGAGAGTGCGTCTTCATCATCGCGTTCTTTAAGGCGACGGATATAGAGAGTCAGCAATAGGAAGGCGAAAAGCGAGGTGGCGAATGTGATCAAGAGAACCGAAAGGAGACCTGTCTTTAACCTCTTATTTGCTTCCTCCGATGATCCAGCGACTATGAGGTAATCCCCACCTGAAATTTCGTAGGAGCGAAAGCGGTAATCGTGGAGAGCTCTGCCCGCTTGAACCTTCTCAACCGCGCGTGCTGCTTCAGTGATCGAGATTTCATTGAAGAGCTCGACTGTCGATTCATTGATTGTTGTAATAGCACCATCTCGCGAGAGAAGGAATAGAGATAGATCTAGAGCGAATTCATCGATATGAAAGAGGGCTGCGCTGAGCTCTTGGCTCGGTGAAAGTGCAGCATCTTCTACTGTTGAATTAATTGCATAATCCAAGGTCGAGAGTGAGCTCTGATAGCTCTGATATGTCACAAACGTTCCGATGGAGGCCGTCAGAATTGTTGCAATCGCCAAAGTGACGATACGCAACTTAGCGGTGGAAGAGAGCTTCACTTCTTCTCTGGTTGAAGTTGGAATCCGACGCCACGGACAGTGCGAATACCTTCAAAGCCATCTCGATGCAGCTTCTTACGTAGATAAGAAATGTAGGTATCAACAACTGTGGTCTCGGTTTCAAAGTTGATTCCCCAGACCTCTTCGAGGAGGAAAGACTTACTAAGAACGCGACCTTTGGACTCTAGTAATACGTGAAGCAGGCGAAATTCTGTTGGTGATAGTTCGACAACTTCTCCTTCAAAGGTGACTTTATGTGACTCTTCATCGAGAGTGATCGGGCCGACCGAGAGGGTGGTAGGAACAACCTCAGTAAATTGAGAGCGCCGCAAGATTGCACGTACTCGAAGGACAAGTTCCTCTAGGCCAAAGGGTTTAGTTACATAATCATCAGCACCGAGTGTTAGGCCGCGGGTGATATCTGCTCGATCGCCTCGAGCGCTCAACATCAGTGCTGGAGTGTTATCTCCATTGCCTCGAATACGTTCGATAAATTCGAATCCATCCATCATGGGCATATTGATATCAACGATAAGAAGGTCCGGCTTAGTTGTGCGGAGCAGCGTTTGAGCGACCATCGCATCTGGTGCCGCCACAGTTTCGAAGCCAGCTAATTTCAATGCATCGGAGAGAAGTTCGCGGACCCCTGCTTCATCATCGATAATCATGATTAGTTGTGCCATGGCGCAACTCTCCCATGCAGGGCGATGAATCGCCACCATCGAAGCGGTCGGCCTTGCGACACACTCTTAAGTAATCTCCTTTTCACAGAATCTTCACATGATGCTGAGCCACACTAAGCCCATGAGAGAACGAGACCGGAGAGCGGCCATAGTCGCGCTCATCGCGACCGCGCTCCTAGGACCTACAGCCTCATATGCCGAACCAACGCCTGCACCAACGAACGACGTTCAGCGTACTCCGTTAGAGCAATATCGTTTCGACCGCGATCTCTATCTTGAGGCAATTAAAGTGCGCAGCCAGCAAATAAGATCTATCAATATTATTTTCAAAGAGAGTTGCGATAAAGCATCGAGAGATTACAAATTAGCGATGTCTATTGCTAGAACTCCCGACCAGAAGAATCTGGCAGCAACAGTTCGTAAGAATGCAGTAAGCGCGGCAATTATCGCTCGTGATAATGCCATCGCAGCGCTCGGTGCTGAACCTATTCCACCTATCGAACCAGCAAAGCCCCTTAAGGCAACTAATAAGAAGAAGCAGCGCTAGTTAATCTGCAAGAGGCATCGTGCGAATAGTTTCGCGCTTGTAATCCTTACTCTTCTCGTGGATCTTTCGTATCTGTAGTTCGATACTTTTGATTGCCACATCAAAGGCGGCGACATCATTGAACTCTGAAGCCTCTGCCCGTAAGGCAGGGCCAGATCCATGGGATGCAATAACTACGTGGTGTGAATGTTTACCCTGGCGAGGGTTCTGCTCATGAGTTACTTCAACTTCGATGCGATCAATTTGAATATTGAATCGCTCCATTGATTGGAGTTTCTCTTCTGCGATTTCATTAAAGTCACTTGCGAGAGCTGCATGGCGGGTATGAATATTTATTTTCACATCTCAAGAATGGCACTACTAGAGGGCAAATGAAAGAGGGAAGCCCTCTGAATTACTGAAGTTATGCATCCTCAAATTCATCTTCATCGATCCAGGCATCAGTCTCTGAATCTTCTTGCTTCTCTACCCAGCTCAAAAAAGTAGCAACAGCTTTGAATGCGAGCACTGTTACCGTGATTGCAGCAAAGAGTCGACGAAGAGCTTTCATGGCTTAAAAATACTCCTAATTGCGGAGCTTTTCTCGTTAAAGCGAAGAAAGCGCTGAATCTATGTCTCTCCAAATATCATCGATATGTTCGCAGCCCACAGAGAGGCGGATGAGATTCTCAGGCACGCTCTCGCTCTCGGCCGGCCAACGACGGCGGCGCTCCCACGTACTCTCAACTCCCCCAAGGCTTGTTGCATTGGTGATCAATCTCGATGCATCACAGACTTTATCGGCCGCTGCTCCATCGCCTTCGATCTCAAAGGAGATGATTGCTCCGAATCCGGGATAGCGCACACGTGAAACTTTCTTATGCTCCTTGAGCTTTTCTTGTAGCTCTCTGGCATTGCTCTCGGCCGCTCTAAATCGAAGCGGGAAGGTGCGGATTCCGCGCAAGGCAAGCCATGCTTCAAAGGGTCCCGGGATTCCACCTAAGAGAGTGCGAGCCTCTGCCAAACGATTATGAAGGGCTGGATCCTTGACGGTAAGCGATCCAAGGATGACATCGCTATGTCCTGCTAAATACTTAGTGACAGAGTTCATGGAGATATCTGCACCTAGCTCAATCGGAAGCTGATTGAGAGGTGTTGCAAAGGTGTTATCTACTGCGACCCCCATATTGCGCTTCTTAGCTTCCCCGATGATCAGATTCATCTCTGCAATTTCTAGCCCTGGATTTGTTGGTGATTCAATCCAGAGAAATGCTGCGCCGATCAGAGCTTCAAAGACATCTTTGGTATTTGCGATATCAACAAATCTGACTTCGAGTCGACCTTGCTCGTGATACTTCTTCAACAGCGCCATCGTGCCGCTATAACCCTGATCGGATGCAACAACTGGTGCGCCGTGAGGCAAGAGCGAGAAGACGGCAGAGATAGCTGCCATTCCCGATGAGAAAGCGAGGGTGGAAGTGCCGTGCTCTAGCTCGGTGATTGTTGATTCAAGTGCAAGCCAAGTTTCATTTCCGAAGCGGCCATACCCAATCTCTCCTCCGGCGGTAAATGTTGAGTTGAGTGAGATTCCGGTATTGAGAGGTGCGCCAGGAGCAGATTGTGGTCGTCCGGCTGAGATCGCAGCTGTCTCTGGGTGCATGGATTCCATCTGCTAAGGGTAACGGCTTAGTGCAGTACTCGCGCTACCCGATTAATTGCCTCTGTGATGATTTCAGGCGAGGTTGCAAAGTTAAGGCGGACAAAAGATGAGAAATTCTCGCCAAATCTAATGCCGGGGACGAAGGCAACTTTCGCATGCTCAAGTAGATAGGTGAAGGGCTCTCCTTCAATCTCGTACTTACTGAAATCTATCCAAGCGAGGTAGGAACAATGTGGCATATGGGTCTGTGCAAGTGGCAGCTTCTCTGTAACTAAATCGATGACCAGCTTTCTATTGCTATCAAGCTGCTCCATCAATTGATCGAGCCACGCCTCGCCCTCTTGGAAGGCCGCTAACGTTGCAAAGGCACCCATCAGCGATCCTCGGTAATGTGTTGCTGGGGCAATTGCATTTAGGCGCTCATGCATCGACCCGTTCTCTGTGACGATGATTGCGCATTTGAGTCCAGCGATATTCCAGCCCTTACTCGCTGCGGTAACTGTAATTCCAATAGATCGAGCATCATCACTCAAAGATAAGAAAGGTGTGAATTTCTGTTCTGCAAATGTCAGCGGCGAGTGAATCTCATCGCTGATGATGATTACGTCATGTTTCTTGGCTAGTTTCACCAAGCGCTCAAGCTCTTCTCGGGTGTAGACACGACCCAAAGGATTATGAGGATTACAAATTAAATGAACTTTAATTCCTGAAGCATAGGCAGCTTCAATTCCTGGCCAATCAAGATGCCAAGGTGAGCCATTGATCTCTTCCTCAGCACGAATCAGTTGTACATCAACAATTTCGAGATGGGTCTCATGTGCCCAAGTCCAGAAATTTGGATAGACCGGTGAGTTGAGGAGAATTTTATCTCCCGGCTTTGTGATGACGCGCAGGGTCTCAACAATGCCAACTCCAACATCTGCGGCGATGCGAATCTGTGAGGGATCGGGGCGCCAACCAAAGCGTCGCTCGGCAAAGCCTGCGAAAGCGATACCCATCTCGGGAATTGCACCGAGGTACCCTAAATCAGATTTATTGACCATCTCGACCAGTGCTCGACGAATCGGTTCAGCAACGGGAAAATCCATCTCCGCCACAGGTAACGGGAGCACATCGCTGGGAAATGCGCGCCACTTCTCAGATTTATGTGTCTGTAGTTCAGAGAGAGGCACGAGATAAAAATCGCTCATAAAGTGAAGTATTGCACTCTGTGCATTGAAACTCCATGATTGCCCCTGTGCCAATAACGCCCATTACTGAACGCCAGATGAAGAAAATCGTCTCCGAGCTAAGTGCGCAGGATAAGAAGTTGGCAAAGGTCATTGCACGCCACCCTCTCTGCACAATTGGGCGCAATCCAAAACCGGTCTCCCACTTTGAGGCGCTCGTTGAATCCGTTATCTCTCAACAGTTAGCCGTGAAAGCTGCAGAGACTATATTTCTGAGAGTAAAGAAGGCTGCTGGTGGACGAATTCTGCCGGCGCGAATCGCCGCCATCTCTGAATCTCAGATGCGCGAAGCTGGCGTCTCAGGTGCAAAATATAAAGCGATTCAAGGTCTTGCCGCTGCCTCGCTCAATCGTGAAATTTCATTTACTAAGTTACAAGATATCGAGAGCGATGAAGAGATCTTTAACCAACTGACAAATCTCTGGGGAATCGGACCTTGGACGGTCGATATGTTTATGATGTTTCAATTAGGGCGATTGGATATCTGGCCAACCGGCGATCTCGGAGTTCGCCGCGGTTGGGAGAAGATTTACTCTTTGAAAGAGGAGATCACTCCAAAAGCGTTAGAAGTTAAAGGTGAGAAATTTCGCCCTTATCGAAGCGTCGTCGCCTGGTACTGCTGGCGCGCACTCAACTAATTCTGCGGGAAAGTAACTCCGGTGCTCGAGTGACAATCGTATCCATTGGGATTTTTCTCTAGATAACGTTGGTGGTATTCCTCGGCTCGGTAGTAAGGGACGCCATCTGCGCTGCATATCTCGGTAACGATCTCGCCAATACCCTCAGCTGTGAGAGCGCTCTGATAGATGCGCTTGGTCTCCTCAGCGGTGCTGCGCTGCTCATCTGTTGTGTAATAGATGGAGCTTCGATATTGAGTTCCGATATCTCCTCCCTGTTGATTGAGAGAGGTCGGGTCATGCATTACCCAAAACTCTTCGCAGAGTCTCTTATATGAAATTACAGCTGGGTCGTAGTTGACCTCAACCATCTCTGCATGCAAGGTCTTTCCGGTGCAGACCTCTTCATATGTTGGGTTTGCACTTTTGCCACCCATATATCCAACGCTCGTTGAGAGGACTCCAGGCAGATTCCAGAATCTCCGCTCGGCTCCCCAGAAGCAACCGGTAGCGAAGTAAGCAGTGGCAGATTGATGAGTGTTCATGGAGTTAAATCTATCGCCACAATCGGAGAAGATTCTGTTGTAGATTGGCCAATTGACGAATGAGCCCCCGTAGCTCAGGGGATAGAGCACTGCCCTCCGGAGGCAGGAGCACAGGTTCGAATCCTGTCGGGGGCACCACTACAAGGGCGAGATAAATCACCTCGAGATTGATATCTTTTTTTCGCTACATCCTTGTTTAAGAGCGCTCAAACAGGGAGAATTACCTTCTCGCACATCGTGAGCATTTCAGATCTTCGCTGTAAAGGAGCTTCCCCATGGATTGGAGACATCAATCTGCCTGCCGTGACGAAGATCCAGAGCTCTTCTTTCCGGTAGGAAATACCGGACCTGCAATCACGCAGATCGAAGAGGCGAAGAAGGTCTGTAACCGCTGCATCGTGAAAGATGCCTGCCTTGCATGGGCGCTCGAATCTGGCCAGGATGCCGGAGTCTGGGGCGGCCTCTCTGAAGACGAACGTCGCGCACTTAAGCGTCGCGCAGCCCGTAACCGCGCTCGTCTCATGGATAACGGTTTAAATAATTAATTAATTGGAAATTCCAGAATTGCTCTGGTCTCTTCTTCATCTGATTTAAGAACCAAACTTCCGCGCAGTTCATTCTCAGTCAAGGTGCGCACAATCTGAAGCCCAAGGTTGGATGACTCTGCAAGGGTAAAGCCATCGGGCAATCCGACCCCATCATCTGAAATCGTAACCACAACTGATTTATCTCTGCGGTCAATAGAGATGTCGAGCTTACTTCCTTCAGTAGCAAGTCCATGCTCGAGAGCGTTGTAAATCAGTTCTGTGATTACCAATGCAAGCGGGGTTGCAAGACGAGATTCGAGCTCACCGACAGATCCGCTGCGCGAGATATTGAGTTCATTCATCCGTGGTGTGAGTTCAAGGGCGTGATTTACCAATCGATCAAGAACATCGTCAAATGCAACGGAGGATTCAGAGCTACTCGATAAAGTCTCGTGAACTAATGCGATGGAAGCGATACGCCGCACCGCTTCATTTAGCGCCTGACTTGCACCTGGATCTTCAATACGTCTGGCTTGTAGACGCAAGAGGGCCGAGACTGTCTGCAAATTATTCTTCACTCGGTGATGAATTTCTCGAATCGTCGCATCCTTAGTGACAAGCTCACGTTCGCGGCGACGAAGCTCGGTAACGTTATTCAGCAATACGATTGCGCCGATGCGATTGGTGCCGGCAATGATTGGGAGAACAATGAGGTCAATTACTCCCCCGATATTCTCAACTTCAACGCGACGCAGTGACCTTCCACTCAAACTAGTGACAAGCGCTTCTTCTCGTGCATCGCTCTTCTCGCGGGAAACTTTCTCTGCGATTTCACCGAGAAGATAGCCCTCTAACTCATTGGTCCAGCCCATTCGGCTAAATGCAGAGCGAGCATTAGGACTTGCATAACTGACGGTGCCATTTACATCGATACGAATAAGCCCATCACCCACACGTGGTGTTGGATCAAAGAGTGAGCCTGCATTGCGGTATGGGAAGTTACCTTCGGCGACCATGCGATAGAGCTCATGTGCAATCTCGCGATAATTGAGTTCGAGGCGCGATGGTTGGCGCATTAAATCTGAATTTCGGTGGCGCGAAATTACTGCAATGACTTTCTCACCCATGATGACAGGAATCGTCTCTTCCTTCACCATTACATCGCCAAGCATCTGAGGCTCGGTATCTCTCACGATTTCACCGTGCGATAAGGCTTGGTCAATGTAGAAGCGCTCTCCCCATGCAATTTCATCGCCAATCACATCATTGGCGAAGACAGTGGCAGCGGTTGTCGGGCGAATATGCGCAACGGCTATATATCCCGTTGGCCAACTTGCCTCATCTTTTCGGATCGGAATCCAGAGAATTAAGTCTGCAAATGAGAGATCGGAGAGGAGTTGCCAATCTGCCACGAGTTCGCGGAGAGTATGGATCTCCTCAGGAGAGGATGGAGTTCTCCCCTCTACGTACTCTTCGATAGATGCCATGTCGCTATCGCTGCAACCACTCAGAGATACTGACAGCTGCTTCTTGTGGCGCAAACCAGGTGAGGTCTTCTGAATCTTCGCCCACGAGAAATACTGCTTCTACAGTTGACCAATTGAGAGGCGAGGTAACTTCAGCGCTGATCTCATCAAATGCGCCAAGCTGTTCTTCAACAACTTCAAGTGCAATCACGATTGCCGCTCCAGATTGGTCATCAACGAATTCAAGGGCATCTTCGGCGGCAAGAATTGAGAGACTGTATTCAATCTCTTCTTCATCCATTTCAGGGTGGGTAGCGCTATAGATTGGCGTAGGTGCGTAGACCTCAGGAATATCGAGAGTCCCATCGCGCAGAAAATCTTGAAGCTCATCTGCAGTTGTCCCCAGGTATACGCGCATGGCTTAAGAATATCGCCCTCTTTCAAGAAGGCGTGCAATATCTCTGAGAAGCAGGCTTTTTGGAGAGGTATGGGTCAAAGTCGAGTGAGTTTGCTCCATTTTCTCAATGGCTCGGGAATCTCTACTCACAATATCGACCGATACTCCATGAAAATCTGATCGCTCGCTTATGAGTCGCTGCTGCTCTCTACGGTTGAGCAGCTTAGTTGGCTGCAAAAGAATGGTGAGATCGAGCATCTGTCTCTGAGTCTTCTGCCCTTGAATGAATGCTGAGATTCCATTTTTCGACTGCTCATCATCCCGTGCAGTTATGAAGAGGGTTGCACGTGAATTATTGCTCCAGGCAGCGAGCTGATCTTCCACTCTGCGCCCTGTTCCCTGGGCGAATGCGACCGGACCGATATCGAGCACTATCTCATCAAAGCTATTCGCTTCCCGAGAGAGGGCAAGGAGTCCGTGGAGATCAGAGACCTCCCGGATTGAGAATCCAAACTCTGTTCTGACGATTTCTTCGCGGACTTTATGCAACTGGAAATGGGAAGCAATCTTTGGATATATGCGATTTCCTTCTACAAGCAGCACTGAGGATCCTTGCTGCGATAAATAGTCTGCGGCAGAGATTGCCAGAGTTGTTGTTCCGGTACGACCCCCGATAGATGCGAAGGTAGTTAACTTCGCATGTGTAGCAGGTATATGCGTAGAGACCGTTTGTGAAGAGTGCGCGCGAATAATCTCGGCAACTTCAAGATCACTCTTGGGGTCTAACGATGATTGGCTGGCACTAGGCTGCGATCTTCCCCTCAATGAAATAAGGCGATGCATATCTGCATGCTCTATTTCGCCAAAGTCATCTGATGTGAGAATGAGCGCCTCTGGCAGCTCTGGCAATTTTCCCTTAAGTGCGAGTGGTGAGGTTGCCCGGTAAATGACTTTCCAACCAGATCGCTGAAGAGACGCGGCGATAAACCCTTCTTGGCTCATATCTCTTATGGCGGTGATGACGTACTTTGATTCGTCATCCACGGCTGGTCACCACAACGATCCGCCCACTGGAGGTAGCGCTCAAGAGAGTTGCGATATCTTCACGGCTTACAGTAAGGGTGAGCGTTAAATCGGTTCCAAAGTTTGCACTCTTGCGTGAAACGTCATTCACAAATACACCCGAAAGAACTCGGACTGGTTCTGGAACCACTTCGCCATTTCTTGCATCGTGAACTTGATAGAGCGAGACAATCGCCCCAGCCGCGACCGTTGGTGAGATATCAGATGACTTTATGGAGATAGATAAGCTCTCAGAGGTGAGATCTTCAGAGTTGAGGCTCAGGTCATTCATATTAATGAGCTCACCCTCCGCCATATTTCTTCGCGTGATTGAACCGATTGGATTATCTTCTGAACTGAAATAACCTCGTACTCCTACACCTAAGGTGGATTTGATAAGGGCGAGATCGCTTGCCTCTATCTGAACCCCACGTGCTAGTGGATATTTAGCTACCCAATAACGTTCACCGCCCTGTGATGCATAAGCGATAAGAAATGAAGCGAGAATGGAGGCAAAGAAGAGGGCACCTGCGATGGCAAGGCGTTGGCTAGATTTCTTTGATTGTAAGTTTGGCATGGGTAGAAAATAGTTACTTCACATCGACGATAGGTATGCTCTCCACAGTCATACAAAGGTATGAGAAATTTCCAGAGTTTTCGCTGATGTAACAGATTTCGGTCTCGGCAAATATGAGGCCATGAGAACAATTGACCAGCCCCCAGTAATCCGCCTTATCTCAAGTTCAACTCCTCGTGATCTTTGGAGCCATCCAACGCTCGATTTATTTCCAGATTCCGTTGAGCTACCTAAGCCCCAAGAGGCGCTTCTCTATCGAACCCCATCTACATTTGGCGAGCTCTTCGATGAAGATGATCGCCCTCTGCCCACTTCAGCTTCAGAGCTACCTGATATTCGAGTGTGGATAATGAGCTTTGCAACAAATCTCTTGGAGATTTTGGCAGGGCTTAGAACGCCAGCTCAACTTGCAGATCGCTGCCACCGGGTAATTTATCTCCGCCTCACCTCACTATCTGGCACAACGGATCAGATAGGAAAGATTCGAAAGATTCACCAAGAAGAACCGCTCGATGGAATCTGCGAGTCAGTGATTACAGTCAGATTCGGTGAACGCATCAGAGCGCTCGTGATTCGGACAGAGGGAGTAGATGGTCGATGGCTCTGCACCGCGCTCCGACTACTCTAAATAATTAAAGATGAATTTACGCGGCGCCGTGGCAACGCTTAAATTTCTTACCTGAACCACATGGGCAAGCGCTGTTGCGTGAAACATCACCAGATGTAACGACACCATTCTCATCAGCAGCCGAGTATCGAAGTGGGGCAACTTGAGCTGGCTTGCTCTGTAAGCCCTTCGCCTCAACGGTACTGCCATCGCCTTCGACCGTCACTTCAACATTGAAGACAAGGCTTGCAAGCTCTTCCTTGATTGCATCCATCATTGCGGCGAAGAGTTCGTAACCTTCGCGCTGGTACTCAACCAATGGATCACGTTGCGCCATGGCGCGTAGACCGATTCCCTCTTGGAGGTAATCCATCTCGTATAGGTGTTCGCGCCAGCGGCGATCGAGGACAGAGAGGAGCACCTTTCGCTCTAGCTCTCGAAGAACTTCGGCACCGAGTTGGCTCTCGCGTTCGCTGTAGGCCTTACGCGCATCTTCAAGGATTCGCTCTTCCAGGAAGTCTGCATCGAGAGCTCCTGCTCCCCCAATCTCAGCAAGGAGATCTTCAGCAGTAAACGAGATTGGATAGATAAGTTTGAGTGCAGTCCAAAGATCAGCGAGGTTCCAATCCTCACTAAAACCCTCTGCAGTTGCAGCGCGGACATAGGCAGAGACTGTTTCGCCCACAAAGTCTTGAACCTGCTCGCCAATATCTTTTCCTTCAAGGACGAGGCGACGCTCGCTATAGATCACAAGGCGTTGACGGTTCATGACATCGTCATACTTCAAAACATTCTTACGGATCTCGAAGTTCTGCGCTTCAACTTGAGTCTGAGCGCTGCGAATAGCATTAGATACCATCTTTGATTCGATTGGTTCATCCTCTGGAAGACCTGCTGCTGCCAAGAAGCGCTCTACAAGAGCAGAGTTGAAGCGGCGCATAAGTTCATCTTGGAGTGAGAGGTAGAAACGTGATTCTCCTGGATCGCCCTGGCGACCAGAACGGCCACGAAGCTGATTATCGATACGACGCGACTCATGGCGCTCGGTACCGAGAACATAGAGACCACCGAGGCTAATGACCTCTTCATGATCTTTTGCAATCGCAGCCTTCTGCTTTTCGATCTCAGCCGGCCATGCTGCTTCATATTCAGCAGCGTTATCTACCGGAGATAATCCGCGACGTTGAAGTTCGAAGTCAGCCATAAACTCTGGATTACCACCGAGCATAATGTCAGTTCCGCGACCTGCCATATTTGTTGCAACAGTGACTGCACCCTTTACACCCGCGCGCGCAACAATTGATGCTTCACGTTCGTGGTGCTTTGCATTAAGCACTTCGTGTGGGACGCCTGCCTTCTTAAGAAGAGCTGAGAGCTCTTCAGATTTTTCTACAGAGACTGTACCGACGAGAACTGGCTGCCCCTTGCGATGGCGCTCTGCAATATCTTTTACGACAGCGTGGAATTTTCCGAGCTCAGATTTGTAGACTAAATCTGGCTGGTCGATTCGCTGCATTCCACGGTTGGTAGGAATTGGTACAACACCGAGCTTGTAAATCTGATGGAATTCAGCGGCCTCGGTCATAGCGGTTCCAGTCATACCCGAGATCTTCTCGTAGAGACGGAAGTAGTTCTGCAACGTAATGGTTGCAAGAGTCTGGTTCTCATCTTTAATCTCAATACGCTCTTTCGCTTCAAGAGCTTGGTGGAGACCTTCGCTATAGCGACGACCTGCCAACATACGGCCAGTGTGCTCGTCGACAATGAGAAGCTCGCCATTCATGACAACGTAATCCTTATCGCGCTTGAAGAGCTCTTTCGCGCGGACGGCATTGTTGAGGTAGCCAATCAAAGATGTATTGGTCGCTTCGTAAAGGTTCTCAATTTGAAGAATCTGCTCAACTTTTGTAACGCCATCTTCAAGGATGCCGATCGTCTTCTTCTTCTCATCTACCTCGTAATGAATATCGCGCTCGAGCTTGGTCGCGATATTTGCAAATTCGACATACCACTTCGTTGCCTTATCAGCAGGACCGCTAATGATGAGCGGGGTACGCGCTTCATCGATGAGAATCGAGTCCACTTCGTCGACTACTGCAAAGAAGTGTTCGCGCTGAACACAGTCATCGATCGACCAAGCCATGTTGTCGCGTAGGTAGTCGAAACCAAATTCGTTATTTGTTCCGTAGGTGATATCGGCTGCATATGCAGCGCGGCGCTCTGCTGGTGTCATGCTGTTGAGGATTACTCCAACAGTCAATCCAAGGAAACGATGGATGCGACCCATCCATTCGCTATCGCGCTCTGCAAGATAATCATTGACGGTAACCACGTGCACGCCTTTTCCGGCAAGTGCATTCAGGTATGAAGGGAGAGTCGCTACGAGAGTCTTTCCTTCACCAGTGCGCATTTCAGCGATATTTCCCATGTGAAGGGCGGCGCCACCCATCAACTGAACATCGTAGTGACGTTGCCCGAGGGTGCGCTTTGCTGCTTCTCTTACAACTGCAAATGCTTCTGGAAGAAGATCATCGAGAGTCTCCCCGCCTTCTAGGCGCTTCTTGAATTCATCGGTCTTGGCGCGGAGGGCCTCATCTGAGAGAGGCGCGATTGAGCTCTCAAAGCTATTGACCTTATCGACCACCTTGCTGAGATCGCGAAGGATCTTGCCTTCGCCAGCGCGCATGATTCGATCTAGAAGCTTTGACATAGAGCTACCTTTCCAATGAAGACCCTTATCTTAGGGGTTGGGCAAGAGCGGCCGTTACGGCCCCAACTACCGTGATTCCCGCATATCTCAGGGCGCGAGCCGCCTCTGAGAGGGTGGCACCTGTCGTTACAAGGTCATCAATGAGCAGCGCACTGCCATGCAGTCCATGCTCCCCCTTTACAACCAATGCGCCCTGAAGATTATTCCAGCGCTCTTGAACATGTAGCCCTGATTGGTCCCTCACTCGCCGTCGATGGCTGAGAGGGGATGCGATTGGAATAGAGAAGGTGAGCGAGCTATCTTGCGAAATATCTTCAATGAATTGTCGACCGCGAAGACGAACAGCGCTTGTGCGAGAAGGTATTGGGATTAGAAAATCGACCTTTCTTGATGTGAGAAATTGCCGAAGCGAGTGAGTGATTGCCTCCGAAACGAGTTGGTCACATATCTTCAAATGAGATTCCTTGGCGCCAAGAATTATCTTTTGTGCAACAGCAGAGTAGATCACGCTGGAATAGACCGTTACCTTTGTTGCCGCATCTCTTCCCACTTGAGAAATATATGAATGAAGATGCCAACCTCTTCGACATTGCGAGCAGAGCGTAAGCCCTAGGAGGCCACATGAAATGCAGCGAGTTGGAAAGATGAGTTCATTGAGATTCTTAAAGAGCTCCACCCAACTATCTTGGTGGAGATATCTCTAGCTTTAGAGGTAGAAAACTTCTTCGTGGAAATCTTCCGGGGCTGGCTTAATGGGACGTGATTGAATCGTCTCACCAGCGATGCGAGGAAGTGTAAGTACGAAGTGAGCGCCCTTGCCAGGTCGTCCCCACGCATCAAGTTCGCCATTGTGAAGACGTGCATCTTCTAAGGCGATCGAGAGACCTAGGCCAGTTCCGCCGCGAACTCGGGCACG
>JACCEB010053434.1_pt1 | contig 21984 bp, 33 predicted proteins | sample 7454761 | NCBI WGS metagenome assembly JACCEB01 (sample SAMN15323454, study PRJNA562643) | freshwater metagenome | isolation source: river surface water | place: USA:Blue River Watershed | collected 2017-08-18 | reverse complement strand
GAAGACAACGCAAAGTTCGTAGGTTAGACTTCGAAGTTCGCTGAGTCTATTTGGAAAGGTGGTCGAGTGGTTGAAGGCTCTAGTCTTGAAAACTAGCGATGTGCAAGCATCCGTGGGTTCGAATCCCACCCTTTCCGTTGTAAATGATACCAAATTAATATTTTATTCATTTTTCTGTATACTAGTGTTACAGAATCAAGATATTTTGTTGACGTTCAAAAGTCGATAGTTATTATATAATAGTATTATGCATCAAATAGATGGACCAACATACTTATAATAATTGGGTCCGTATTAAGGAGACTTTTGAATCTTCTGGAAATACAGATAACATGTTCTATAAGAGAGCAGTTGAAATTGTAAAGACTAGAAGAGATCCCCTTGCAAAATTTCTTGGAGATGAGAAGTGATGGAACCACACGATGAATTTATCACACGTTCCGAAGTTCAGGAGATGATTGATGCAGCAATACGACGACACAACCGTAATGCTTCTATCATTAGTATGTGCGTCGGTTGGGTGGTTCTTGCTTTATTTGCTGAGGGACTTTTAAGACTTGTTGGGGTGATTCCACCTCTATTTCCATGGCTCAAAATCACTCTGAATTAATCTTTTTAGTTCCATGGTTTGTTCTCCTGGTGATTTCTATATCAATATTTGTTCAAGGTTGGATGATTATGAATGCCCATCGTGGATATTCGAAAAGTCCAAAGGTCAAACATCCCGAGTTAAATAATGTTAGAGCGGGAGATTCATTACTAGTGGTTAAGTTTTCTGAAGAAGATTTAAAACAATTGCAACAGAGAGTTCTTCAACAAAAAATGGAAGAACTATTTGAAGAACCATCAACTTATGAGGATGACGAAGAAGATGATTAAAACACTTTTATCTTTAACCATAGTTTATGGTTCAATTATGGCAACTTGGATTGCCTGGGGAATTACACACGCTTACTGAGGAGTTTTATGAAAGTAGGATTAATTGGTCTTGGAAGAATGGGCGAAGGTATGTCTCGCCGCATGATGAAAGCAGGCATAGAAGTCTGGGGATATCGGAGAAATTATGAAAAAGCAAATGAAACCTTTGAGAAGGGATTTGTTAATGGAATCGCAACTAATATCGAAAATCTTGTTAAAGTAGTTAAACAAAAAAATAAAGGTGGACAGCAATCTGGTATTTTTCAAATGGTTGTCCCTGCCGAAACTGTAGAGGAGACAATCAATGAGTTATTACGATATTGTAGTGAAGGAGATATTATTATTGATCATGGCAATAGCAATTTTAAAGACAGTAGGAAAAGAGCAGAACGTCTGGCAAAACTTGGTATCCAATATATTGATTGTGGCACTAGCGGTGGTGTTTATGGTTTGGATCGTGGATACTGTCTTATGGTTGGCGGCGGAAATACTGCGGTCTCCGCTTGTTCGCGGATTTTTGATGCCCTTGCCCCAGGTATCAACGCTGCCCCAAGGACTCAATTTGACTCGGATGTAACCTCTGCAGAGTTTGGATGGTTACACTGCGGTGGTCCAGGTGCGGGACATTTTGTAAAGATGGTACACAATGGTATTGAGTATGGCATTATGCAAGCATATGCTGAAGGTTTCAATATTTTAAAGAACGCTAACGCAGGTTCTCAGTATGTTAGAGAAGGAGACGCTGAAGTTGCCCCGATGGCAGACCCAGAAAGCTATTGCTACGATATTGATGTTGCTGAGGTTGCTGAGTTGTGGCGTCGCGGTAGCGTGGTTGGGTCTTGGTTACTTGACCTTACTGCTGATGTGCTACGCAGGGATGGTGAGCTTAAACAGTTCTCTGGTGGAGTATCCGATAGCGGTGAGGGTCGTTGGACTGTTTCTGCCGCTGTGGACTTGGGGGTTCCCGCTCCTGTTATTACTACTGCCTTATTTGAAAGATTTAACTCACGCAATCTCGGATCATTCGGAGCAAAAATCTTGAACGGTATGCGTTATATGTTTGGTGGTCATCATGTTAGGTAAAGCACTTATTTTCATTTCTATTCCATTTGTCTTAGCAACACTCTACTTCGGAACACGAGGAGGATACTATGACTCTAAAGAATATAATGGAAATGGAACCGCACATTAAACAGAGATATAATTTTGCAATGTCCTCTTTCGTAAGGATGCATGGACATTCAAGTTTAAATAATCACGACATCAAACAATTTTGTATTGAATGGTCTAACTGGGAGGTAAGTGCCCCGTTACAAGGACTTGATGAAGTAGACCAATACTTTTATTATGAGTACAAGAACTGGAGGGGAAGATAATGTTTAAAACACTTTTGTTTTCTACTTTAATCTATGCTATACTGATGTTGTCTTGGATTTGTTCACAATGATTTTTCACATTGTAGAATCACTCGCATCAAGTCCATTATTCCTTTTTCTCTGTGGATGTGGATTGACAGTCGTACCATTCGCTGGTATTATGTTTATACATAGAGATAAGTAACGGGGTGTAGCGCAGTTTGGTAGCGCATCTGCTTTGGGAGCAGAGGGTCGCAGGTTCGAATCCTGTCACCCCGACTCATAAAAAATAACTTTATGAAAATGGAAGAGTTAGAGGACATTCAATCTTTTACCGTAGAAGAATTTCAAGAGAATTTTGATGTTCTCATAGAAAGAGTGGAAAATGGAGAAACATTTATCATTAAAAGTGAATATGGTAATGCTGCTATTGTTCCTTACAATAACGTAGTTCCAGTTTTCAACGATTCTGATTTTAATGATGAAATAGTTCGTATACATACTGAGCATGAGGAAGGAACATAATTTTCTCATGACTGTTTGAAAAAATATTAAACATTGATAAAAATGGAAGAACATAAATTTGCTTATCCTGTTGGATATTATTCTTTAGCAATACCAAATGAACTCATTGATTTGATAGTTGCCGAAGTTGATAATGTTAAATTTGAAGAGTTTGCTGAATCGACCATAGGTCCACAGGGAACAGAAACTATTATTACTCAAGTAAGAAATTCGAAAACTGCTTGGTGGTATGAGGACCATTGGGTAGCATCCATATTCTCCCATTACTTCAATAAAGCAAATAGAGACCTTTGGGAATATGACCTGACGTATCTAAAGGGTATTCAGGTGACAAAGTATGAAGAGGGAGACAAGTATGACTGGCACTGTGACTATGGTGCAGAATATGATGCTAATCACACTAGAAAGTTAAGTGCTACATTACTAATTACCGACCCTACTGAGTTTGAAGGTGGAGACCTTGAGTTTATTGATTATCATGGAAACAATGTAATAGCAGAAAAAACAAAGGGAACGATGATAATTTTTGATTCCAGAACTCCACATAGAGTTACTCCAGTCACTAAGGGTACTAGAATCAGTCTTGTTGCTTGGATGCTGGGTCCCAAATTACGATAGACACATTCCAGACCGAACCCTTGACTTCTGAACCTCTTTTCTCTATAATACTAAGGTAATCAATCAAGACAATGACTCTTACAGCAAAATTCAAGAAAGACGTTCAAACCCTTCGTGGTGCTGCGAATGGCGAGTTCTACCTTGATGTGAAGAATCCTAAACTTTATAAAAAGGTTCGTCGTTTCTATGAAAACGAAGGTGTAGTTTTCTCTGGCGATCCTCTTGATGACTATGAGATGCTTATGGAATATGTTCTTGCTGATCTAGAATCCGTAGAAGTGGCATGACAACACGACTTCCTAAAGTCCTTCTAGAACGTGAAGGATATCGATTCGTTGAAGTCGGTATCCTTGAGATAAACGGTAAACCCGATTACCGTATGCAAAAACAAAATGAGTACACCAAACGCTGGAATGACATTTATCTGTTTGATAATGGTCTTCAATGCTCTACTGCAATGGAAGATTTTGAATACGCAAAATGGTTAGACCCTGACAGAGTTCCTTGTTATGTTAAGGATGATTACTATGATGACGGTAATGAGTAAATAGTCACGGAGAGACTTTAAAAGTACTGGTCGGGAGCAACCCCCTTATGTCAAGATCTGATGTTCTCAGGTATATTGGCAATATTCTTCTTCTATCAGGATATTTTTTCTTGCTATGGGGAGATCCAAAATCTGGTTTATTAGTTAAATGTATAGGGAACGCATTTGTTGTTCCATTTGCTATAAAATATAAGTTTTGGGATATACTAGTTCTTTGTGGTTTTTATGCCGCAATAGAAATACCAAAACTTATACAACTTTTCTTAGTTTCGCAAAACTAAGTGGTGGAGTCATTGACCCTCTTAGGTTTCCAATTTTTCCTTTAAAAAATTGGTGGCGTGCATGGATGACCTGAGGAGTTGCGCAAACTCCTCTTTTTTTGTATAATATCATAAAAATAGTGTGTTTATGAAAACTGCTTTAATCACAGGTATTACTGGACAAGATGGATCATATCTTGCAGAATTCCTTTTATCAAAGGGATATGAAGTTCATGGTATCATTCGTAGAGCATCTCAAATTAATACTCAGAGAATTGACCATTTGTATCAAAATATTAAGTTACATTACGGAGACTTAACAGATTCTACTAATATAGTCAGAGTTATTCAAAAAGTTCAACCTGATGAAATTTATAATCTTGGTGCTCAAAGTCATGTCAAAGTATCCTTTGAAATGCCTGAATACACTGCTGATGTCGATGCTATGGGAACTCTTCGTGTTCTTGAAGCAGTGCGTCTCTTGGGTATGGAAGAACGTGTTCGCATTTATCAAGCATCTACTAGTGAACTTTACGGTCTTGTTCAAGAAGTTCCTCAACGTGAAACTACTCCTTTTTATCCCCGTTCTCCTTATGGTGTAGCAAAACTATATGGATATTGGATTACCAAAAACTACCGAGAAGCATATGGGATGTATGCTTGTACTGGTATTCTATTCAACCACGAATCTCCACGACGTGGTGAAACATTTGTAACACGTAAGATTACCAGAGCGTTTGCTAAAATGTATCTCGGTCAACAAGATTGTTTATATCTTGGCAATTTGAATGCAAAAAGAGACTGGGGACATGCTGCAGACTTTGTGGAAGCAATGTGGTTAATGCTTCAGCAAGATGAACCCGATGATTACGTTGTTGCTACTGGAAAACAATACTCAGTTCGTGATTTTGTTGAAGAGTGTGCTCCTCATTTTGGGATGAAAATTAAATGGGAAGGTGAAGGACTTGATGAAGTTGGTATTGATCTTAATACCAATAAAACAATAATTAGAGTTGATGAAAAATATTTTCGTCCAGCTGAAGTAGAGACCTTATTGGGTGACGCTACTAAGGCAAAGGAAAAACTGGGTTGGGAACCTAGAATTACTTTTGAACAACTAGTAAAAGATATGTGTGCAAATGAACCAAGATTCTAAAATATTAGTTGCTGGTGCCAATGGAATGGTTGGTTCAGCAATCGTGAGAAACCTTGAAAGTAAAGGTTATACAAACATCATCAAAGGAACACGTAATATTGTTGATTTTACAGACCAAGAAGCAGCTGATGAGTTTTTTGAATTAACAAAACCCGAATATGTTTTTGTTGCTGCTGCTAAAGTTGGTGGTATTATGGCAAACAATAACTATAAGGCAGATTTTCTAACTGAAAATCTTCGTATTCAAACAAACATTATTGACTCTGCTTATCGTCGGGGTGTAGAAAAACTTCTGTTTCTTGGTTCGTCTTGTATCTATCCTAAATTTGCAACTCAACCTATTACAGAAGACCAGTTAATGACTGGTGCTTTAGAACCAACCAATGATGCCTATGCGATTGCTAAGATTGCTGGTATTATGATGTGTCAGGCATATCGTCAGCAGCACGGTTTTAATGCCATTTCTTTGATGCCTACGAATCTTTATGGTCCTAATGACAACTTTGATTTAGAGACATCTCACGTTCTTCCTGCAATGATCGCAAAATATCATTATGCAAAAACTGAGGGATACACTATTGATATGGGAGGACCTTGGTGGCCAGATGTAACTCATTGGGGAGATGGTTCTGCTCGAAGAGAGTTTCTACATGTTGATGACCTCGCCGAAGCGTGTTATGTCTGTATGCAAAAATATGATGAACCAGAACACATTAATGTTGGAACAGGCGAAGATGTAACTATCAAAGAACTTGCACAAACTATTTCTGTCGTTGTTGGATTTCCTGGTCTTACTGAATGGGATACATCAAAACCAAATGGAACTCCCAGAAAAGTTTTAAATGTAGATAAAATCAAATCACTTGGATGGGAACCAAAGATTAGTCTTAATGATGGCATTAAATCTACCTATGAGTGGTATAAGGAGGTTGTAAAGTGACTATTAGTTTTAATATGTTGGGACATCATGGTAGACTTGGAAATCAGATGTTTCAATATGCCACACTGAAGTCATTGGCAAGTAAAAATAATTATGACTTTACTATCCCACCTAGTGACTTTAGAGACCCTTGGCATGATCATCAGTTACTTGATGGGTTTGAACTTTATAGTCTACCAAAAGAGAATGTAAGATATAATAACGTTCAACAAAGACTAAGTGAACAGCATTTTCATTTCGATTCACATCTATATGAAAACTGTCCAGATAACATAGATATATTTGGATACTTCCAAACAGAAAAATATTTTGTCTCCATTAAAGATGAAGTAAAAAAAGATTTTACCTTTAAGGATAATATTAAAACTCCCGCTAAAGAATATTTTCAATCTATTGGCAGTGATAGTGTAATCTCACTTCATATCAGACGTGGAGATTATGTAAATCAACCTTGGCATGGATGCTGCTCTCTTGAATATTATAAAGAAGCATTATCGTTGATTAGTTCGGATTTACCTGTTATTATTTTTAGTGATGACCCTGAATGGGCATTAAGTCAAGAATTATTTGAATCTGATAGATTTTATGTCTCTCAAGGCAACAGTAATTTATTCGATATGTGCCTAATGACCTTTTGCGATCATCATATCATTGCAAATTCTTCTTTTTCTTGGTGGGGCGCTTGGTTATCTGACGCTAAGAAAATTGTTGCACCGCAGAGGTGGTTTGGTCCTCCGTTGAGTGAACAAAATGATATCTGTGACCTTATTCCTCATTCTTGGATAAAACTATGATAGATTTAAGTAACGTAACTTTTATAATACCACTAAGGATTGATAGTGATGACCGTCTTAGGAATATCATCCTATCTACATCTTTCTTGTTGAGTAAGTTTGATTGTAAGGTAATAATCAAAGAATCGGATGAAATGTCCAAATTCACCGAATGGGCACTTCCTCTAATAGAATCTATTGTAGATACTAAAAATCTAACTTACATCTTTGAAGAAAATTATGATGAACATTTTCATCGTACTAGACTTTTAAATGAAATGATTCTTCAGACTACAACTGATATTGTAGTTAATTATGATTCTGATATTATTCTTCCAATCAGTTCCTATGTGAAAGCAAAGGAAATGTTAGATTCTGGAAAATATGATGTTGTATATCCTTATCGATTTGGTGAGGGTGGAGAGCGTAAAGTTCTTTTAGATACAGTAGTTGAAGATGAAAATGATTTAAAAAATCTTCTAAAGCATCATCTCATCAAAGAATTCATTCTGGAATTTAGTCCAGAAGTTCTTGATAAATCTTATGGGTATGCTCAACACTCAAATGGTCTTGGTTGGGCAGAATATGGAATGGTACAATTCTTTAAGACTGAAGTTTACAAAGAAGGATACTTAGAAAACGAAAACTTTATCGCATATGCTCCTGAGGATGTTGAACGTCATCACAGATGGAATATTTTAGGTTATACTATTGGTAGAGTTGATAATCATGCATACCATTTAGAGCATAAGAGAACGCAAAACTCTTGGTTTAACAATCCATTCATGGAGAAAAATAATCAACTTTGGGAATATTTAAAAAATCTTTCCAAAGATGAAGTTATTGAATATTATGAAAATCAACAATATGCAAAGGAGAAATTGGAAAAATGAATTGGTATCTTACAACTTATGCTGATGAAAAATTTGAAGAGAGGCAAAAGTTTTTAAACAAAATTCACGAGAACTCATTTATCATTAATCCTTACAATAGGGAATGGTTAGAAAGTAGTGAGTTGTACCAAGACAATAAGCAAATGCTTGATGAATCGATTGGTGCGGGATGGTGGGCATGGAAACCTTATATTATTCTCGATTCTTTAAAAAAAGCAGAAGATGGCGACCTAGTAGTTTACTGTGATTGTGGGGATATGTTTTCTCCAGGAGTTAAAGATTATGTGAGTCAGAATATAGATGAAAATGATCTTTGCTTGCTGTTATTGGGTAATAACAAGAATAAAGAATATACTAAAAGAGATTGTTTTATTTTAATGGATTGTGATTCTAAAGATTACTGGAATTCAATTCAACTTGAAGCTGGATTTATGGTTTGGAAGGCATGTCCCGAATCAATTGGAGTTGTGGAAGACTGGTTAAACTATTGTTTAAATTCAAAAATTATTTCTAATGACCCAAGTGAGATGGGTGAAGAACTTCCTGAATTTAAAGAACATCGAAATGACCAAAGTATCTTGACCAATATTGCAGTCACTGAAGGATTGTCTGTAGGTGGACCGCAATATAGAAACTATATTGAATGTGATTATGATTATTGGTATGAAAGGAATGAGAAGTTTGGATTTAATATGGGTCGAGAAATAGATTCATTTCTCTTGAGTATTAAAAATGCATAGTATTATTCTTACCGCACATAACAAAGAGTGGTTAATAAATCATGTTGTTAATGGAATACTTGAAAATACTGAAGGTGATTATGAGATAATATTTGTTATTGATGGGTGTACAGATAAAACTGAGGATGTTATATTAGAAACTATAAAAACAAAAACTCTTAATTACAAGTTAGTCCATGCTCCAGATGTGTTTGAAACTAAAGCAAACAATATTGGATTTAAATTAGCGGAAGGTGATAAAGTTATTGTCGTTCAAGACGATATGATTATCAAAGAACCTGGATGGAATCTGAGAATGCAGGAACCTTTCAATGCCTTTGATGATGTATTTGCGGTAACATCCAGAACTGCTCATAATTGGATTTTTAATCCGAACACTCAGCATTTAAATATGGATGAAGATTTGGATGACTGTTGGTGTGATATCTGTATTCATACAGATCATGCTGATAGGAAAAATACTCCAAGAGATGTATTTGCTGTTCGGTCTTCGGTCAACAGAGGTCCTCTAATGATTGATCATGAAGATTTGAAGAAGATGAATTATTTGGATGAAGAGTTTGCTCCTTTAGATATGGATGACCATGATTTGATGTATAGAATGCATAAAGAACTTGGTAAGGTTTGTGGATGCTATTGGATTGATTATGAGTCTAGGGATGAGTGGGGAGGTACTAGAGTTTCTGGATCTCCTGCTCCGTGGTTATTGAGAGCAAATCATAAGAATACTAAAATATTTTATAATAGGCATAAAGATCTTATAAATTTAGAATATAAAAACGAAAACAGGAGTTTAAAAAAATGATAGAGAGTATCAGTCAAGAAAGGTGGGAACAAGCTCAAATGGGAGAAGAATCTTTTTTTCAACCTAATTATGAAAGTGAAGATGTATATAAAAATACCGCGTCTATAATTTTAGAAAATTATTTTAATGTAAATTTACAAACAGATTTAGTTGGTAAAAAGATTTTGGAATGTGGCGGCGGTTGTTATCCGGCATCTTATTTCTGCACTGGTTTAAAGAAAGTAGTAAACGTTGAACCTCTTTACGATAAATTTCCCGACAGTGTAAAACAAAAATTATTATCCAAAAAAATAGAAAGTGTATCAATTCCATTTGAAGACTATACTACCAAAATTAAGTTTGATGAAGTTTGGTTTTTTAATGTGTTACAACATGTGAGAGATCCTATAATGCAAATTGAAAATGCTAAAAAAATTGCAAAAATTATTAGGGTTTTTGAACCAATTAATACTGCAGTTAATAATGAACATCCTCACAGTTTTAACCTAGAGTTTTTTGAAAATCATTTTTCTAATACAAAAATTGAAATTTATAAAGGTGGTACTATGGATAAATTTCATCAAGCAGATTGTGTATATTTTGTATGGCGGAGCGGGACAAAATGAAATACGTGCAAAGATTTGATAAAGAATTTCAAAATAAACTATTAACGCCATCTCATCATCTTAATCCTAGACGAGATAGATATTCTTCTTTTAGAATTATTTTTGAATTGCTAGAAAAAAAGAAAGATAAAAATTTTCTCATAGTTGAGACTGGATGTATGAGAGCAGACCATGGCCAACTTGCTTTTGGTGATGATGGGGCAAGCACTTTTATTTTTGATGATTTTATTAATTTTTATGGTGGTGAAGTTTTATCGGTAGACATCAATCAAAACAATGTTAATCATGCTAAGTCTATGGTTTCTACTAAAACCATTGTAGAATGTATGGATTCTGTAGAGTTTTTATGGAACCTTCCTAGTAGTAGGAAGATTGACTTTCTGTATTTGGATTCTTATGATTTTGATCCAGAAAATCCAATCCCTTCCCAGTTACATCATGTAAAAGAATTATGTGCTGTGATGAAAAACCTCAAAAAAGGAACTATTATTGTGGTTGACGATCATCTTAATACTCCCGAGTTTGCTTCTTATCGTTCTACATTAGCAAAAGGTGGTAAGGCAGGATTTATTGAAAACTTTATGACTAATATAAAAGCAGAAGTTTTGTATGATGGATATCAAATTGTTTGGAGACTATGAGTGACGTAATTTTAAAATCATACTTTGGTGGACTTGGGGATAGTTTGCAGTTCTCTACTTTACCTGAAGAGTTTTATAAACAACAGGGAAGAGAAACATATATCCAAGATGGAGCAAATTTCAGGAACAAGGAAATCTATGACCTTGTGTGGGGAATGAATCCATATGTCAAAGGTATAAAAAGTGGTCAGTGGAACGCTGGAGATACTCCCGAAATCAAAGTTGAAAATCACACGGGAAATTGGATTAGTAATTGGGAATATCTTCATGGTCTAGAACCAAAAAATATTCGGCCTAAGATTTATTATGAACCTAAAAAACTGCCTGAATTTGATGATGCAATTCTTGTCGATCTTTCTTCTATCACATTAAATCACAATAACCCTGGATATGGTTATGACTTAAATGAGGTTGGAAAAACTTTTAGTGAACTAAAAGAAAAATATAAAGATAAAAGGTTTGTTGCAGTTCAATTTAAAAGTGAGATATCTGGTGATATTAATCAGTATGTTCCTGAGTGTGATAATACTATAGAGTTGGAATCAATATTTCATTATTGCGATTTAATGAATTCATCTTTTGGTATTTGTTGTTTTTATAGTGGTTCAATGGTTCTTGCTTCTGCCGTTCAGAGATTTAATGAAGACCTAAAAATATTGTGCATTACACCACCTTCGGTGTATAATAGTGATAATATCCAAAAGATAGGTATGTTTTATTTTGACTACGTAGACCACATTGTAACTAAATGAATATTTTAATAACTGGTTGTGGATCTGGATTAGGTCAATCTTTGTTAGAGGAATCTGCTAAGAGAGACCTTTCAGTTTTTCCTCATTACAGAAACAGTTCATCTCATTTCTCAGGTGATATTTGTGATGATGGATTCTCTGATAAATTGGGTGAGTATGTCAGAGAAAAAAATATTGATGTTTTTGTAAATTCTGCTGCGATTTATTGTGGCGGACCATTAGTTGAAACATCAGATTCTGATATTGAGAGGACAATCTTCACGAACTTAACATCTCAGATTTTGATATTAAAAAAAGTCTTCTCTTATTTTGTCGAAAAGAAGAGTGGATTAATCATTAATATTAATTCTCTATCTGGAATTTACCCAGCAAAAAATGAGTCTATATATTCAGCGTCTAAATTTGGTCTAAAGGGTTTTTCTAAGTCTCTTCAACTCGAAGCAATCGGAACTGGAGTTGAAGTTTTAGATGTATATCCTGGAGCAATTCAGACAAGAATGACTGACAGTAGACCAAATTATTCCACATTAATGGATTCTAATGAAGTAGCATCTCAGATTCTTGATTTGATTTCTGATAAAAAACACTATGTAAATGAAGTAATTTTAAGGAAGAGAAATGAAAGCAGTAGTACTTGAACAAATTGATTCTCCTTTGGTTGTTAAGGATGTAGAACTCACGCCACTTAGCGTTGGACAAGTTTTAGTTAAAGTTCTTGTAAGTGGTCTTTGTGGTTCTCAGTTGCACGAAATTCGCGGACATAAGGGGAATGCTAAATTCCTTCCTCATCTCATGGGTCATGAAGGGTGTGGAATTGTTGAAGAGGTTGGTCCAGGAGTTACTACGGTAAATGTTGGTGATAAAGTAGTGATGCATTGGAGACCTGGATCTGGAATAGAATCTCCATTCCCAAGTTATATTTTGGATGGTAAAAAAATTAGTAGTGGAAAAGTCACTACTTTAAGTGAGTATTCAATCGTTTCTGAGAACAGAGTTACTAACATTCCAAATGAAACACCAAGTGTTTTGGCTGCTATGCTTGGATGTTCATTAACAACCGCTCTGGGAATTGTTGATAATGAATGTGAATTAAAGTTTGGTGAAAGTGTTGCGGTAATTGGATGTGGTGGGGTTGGACTAAACCTAATTCAAGCAGCAAAAATGAAGAGTGCCTCTCCAGTAATTGGTATTGATATCAACCAAAACATGGGGAAACTTTCAAATGTTGTTGGTGTTGATGTATTCGAAAGTAGTATTCATAATGTCTCAGGTAAGGTTGATGTAATCATTGATACTACTGGTATCCCTGAAGTTATTGCTGATGCCTATGAAAAATTATCTAATACTGGAAGATTAGTTTTAGTGGGACAACCTGCACCTGGAAAAACCATTGAAGTTCGTAACGCTCTTTCTATGTTTGATGGTTCTGGTAAATCAATTAGAGCAACTCAGGGTGGAAAAACCGACCCCGAAAAAGATATTCCGAGATACATTGGACTTGCGAATAGTGGTGTATTAAAGTTTGAAGAACTCCATACACATACCTTTACATTAGATGAAGTAAATGATGCTTTTGATTTGCTAAAAACTGGAAATGCTGGTAGAATTATGATTAAAATTGGAGACAATGTATGAGAAAGAAATGGACTAAAGAAGAACTGATTGCTTTTGAAGATCATATTGGAGATCTATATCTTGATAATCAACTTCCATTTCTTTTCCATTTGTCGGGAGGAAATGAGGATCAACTAATTGAGATCTTTGAAAACATTAATGAAGGTGATTATGTAATCTCAAATCATAGAAATCACTATCACGCCCTTCTTCACGGTATTCCTCCAGAAGAGTTAGAGGAAAAAATTAAAGATGGTAGGAGTATGTTTGTGTATGATCGTAAACGAAACTTCTTCTTATCTGCTATCATTGGTGGCACTCCTGCTATTGCTGCTGGAGTTGCCTGGGCTCTGAAACGTAAAGGATCATCCCAAAGAGTTTGGTGCTTCGTTGGTGACGGCACAGAAGACAATGGTCATCTTGCGGAAGCAATTAGATATGTTGATGGGTGGGATCTTCCCTGCACATTTATTATTGAAAGTAATGATAGGTCTTGTGAGGCATCAAATGCTGATAGGTGGGGCAAAACTGCTCATCCTAATTGGAATTCTCCTTCTGTAATTCGTTATCAATATTCTTGCACTTATCCGCACTGCCGTAAACCTGGAATGATCGATCTTTCCAAGGCAGTGAAGAAAACTGATAATGAATATTTTCCTCCTCTAGAGGAGTTTGTATATCCAAATGATATTCAATCTGACATTTCTTATAAAGATGCCATTAACCAATCTATGACAGAACTTGGTGAGGAAGGTGCAATCTTTATTGGATATAATGTTGCTTACGGTGATGCGATGGGAACACTCAAAGGAGTTCCTATGGAACAGAAACTTGAAACGCCTGTAGCAGAAAATCTGATGGCGGGTTTGGCAATCGGTATGTCGTTTGAGGGATTTATTCCTGTGGTTTACTATGAACGTCACGATTTCATGGCTGTTGCTGCTGATGCAATTATCAATCATATTGATAAGATCGAAAGAATTTCCCACGGGGAGTATAAAGTTCCTGTGATTATTCGTGCAGTTACTGCTGATGCTGGTCCTTTCTATTCTGGCATTACCCACTCTCAGGACTTTACCAATCTGTTTCGGTCTGCAGTTAGTTTCCCTGTGATTGATCCTGTAACAGGTGCTGATGTTCTGAATGCAGTCAGAGGTGCTAGGGAAAGTGGAAGACCTATGATGTTGATTGAGAGAAAGTCGAGGTATTGATGAGAAACAGGATCTTAGTCATTGGTGAAAGTTGTAGAGACGTTTTTGTTTATTGTGATGCCATAAGATTGTGTCCAGATGTTCCTGTTCCAGTTTTGAACATTCGGAATCAAACTGATAATCCAGGAATGGCAAAAAACGTCCATAGAAATATAAAAAGTTTAAGTGATAAATGTGATTTGATTACCAATGAAAATTGGTACAACATCACTAAAACTAGGTATGTTGATGAGAAGAGTAATCATATGTTCTTTAGAGTTGACACACCTCATGATATTTTTAGAATAGACTTATCCTCCATTGATTATGATTATGAAATTATTGTAATTTCGGATTATAATCGTGGGTTCTTAATTGAAGATGATATTGCAGAGATCTGTTCAAATCATCCAAATGTTTTTATTGATACTAAGAAAATTTTAGGTCCTTGGGCAAATAATGCTCGTTATATAAAAATCAATAACTACGAATATCAAAATTCTAAAAGTTTTATAACAGAAGAATTATCAGATAAAATCATTCGCACTATGGGTTCTGATGGATGTCTTTATAAAGGAGTGAGATATCCAGTAAAAAGAGTGGAAGTTAAAGATGTTTCTGGTGCTGGAGATACTTTTATGTCTGGTTTATGTGTAAAGTATTTTGAAACAAAAGATATTGATGAAAGTATTAAATTTGCAAACAAATGCGCTTCTTCAGTGGTGAAGCAAAGAGGAGTGACTGTAATATGATTATTCTAACTGGATCAAATGGATTTATTGGAAAAAACTTTAAATCCAAACTATCCAATGTTATTGAACTTGATAAAGAAAACTGTTGGGATTTTTTGCGAAAATTTAGAGACTGGGAAAGTGTTGAACTAATTGTTCATCAAGGAGCCATTTCTTCTACTATTGAAACGGATATTAATAAAATTCATCATTGGAATGTTGATTATACTCTGCTACTTTTTGAGATTGCAATTAAGCATCAAATTCCAGTTAAATATGCTTCTTCAGCATCTGTTTATGGAAATCAGCAAGGTATTTTCAATCCACTGAATTATTATGCAATTTCAAAACTTCAAATTGATTATTGGGTAAAAGATAATATTCATAACTTTAATCATATTCAGGGTTTTAGATACTTTAATGTATATGGTGAGGGAGAGGAAGATAAGGGAGACCAAGCAAGTCCTGTAAGTAAATTTGCAAAACAAATCCAAGAAACTGGTAAGTTAAAATTGTTTGAAGGATCTGATAAGTTTTTGAGAGACTTTATTTGTGTAAATGATATTATTGATATTGTTTTGAATAATGAGAATCCTTCTGGAATTTATGATTTGGGAACTAGTAGTCCCGTAAGTTTTCATCACGTTGCTGAATGTGTTGCTAAGAAATATAATGGACAAATAGAATATGTGCCTTTCCCACAACATCTGATTGGTAAGTATCAAGATTATACATGTGCCAAAAATGAGTGGGAAGGTTATAATTTTATTACTGTTGAAGAATATTTAAAATGACTACTGTATGGGTTAATGGGTGCTTTGATATTTTACATCCAGGACATATTGAACTTTTTAAAATCGCTAAGTCTCTGGGTGATAGGTTAATCGTTGGTGTAGATGAAGACCAAAAAGTTAAGAATGATAAGGGAATTGATAGGCCAATCAACTCTTTATCTTTTAGGAAAACCATGTTAGAATCTATCAAGTACATTGATATAGTTCTTTCTTTTGGAAACCGACAGGAACTGGAAGATTTGATTGAACTTTACTCTCCAGATATACTCTTAGTTGGTGGAGATTGGAGAAATGGAGATGTGGTTGGTAAAGAATTTGCTAAAAAAGTTAAATTCTTCAATAGAGTAGGTAATTATTCAACAACAAATATTATTTCGAAAATAAATGAAATACGTAGTTGATATTGATGGCACTATTTGTGACAAACCATTGTGTCGCAAAGATAGTGATTATGACACTAGTGTTCCAAAAAAAGATAGAATTGAAAAAATAAATAAACTGTATGATGAAGGACACGAAATCATTTATCTGACTGCTAGAGGTATGGGTCGGCACAATAATAATGTTGATCTAGCAAAACGAGAATTTTATGATCTTACAGAAAACCAATTAAAATCTTGGGGATGTAAATATCATAGTTTAATTCTTGGAAAACCCTCTGGAGACTATTACATAGACGACAAGGGTATTAATTCTAATGACTTTTTCGATTAAATTTGTCCCAAAGGGATGGGGATTTGAAAAGTGGATTGTTAATAATGAAGAATATTGCGGCAAATTATTGTATTTTGTCAAGGGAAAGAAATGCTCTTGGCATTATCATATATTGAAAGACGAGACATTTTACATACAGTCTGGTAAAATACTTTTAAAGTATGGTGAAGATGACAACATGTCATTGGCACACGAAATTCTTTTAGAGAAGGGTGATAATTTTCATGTCTACCGTGGGTTACGCCATCAAATGTACGCCTTGGAAGATACTGAATTGTTTGAATTTTCTACACAACATTTTGATTCTGATAGTATTAGAGTTATTTCTGGAGATTGATGGATTTATTAGATAAGAACAAATCAGCACATAAACTGAGAAATTTTGGTCCAATATACTACTTAAATTTGGATGATCAACCAGAGAGACGTGAGTATATGGAATCTCAATTTAAATATTGGGAAATAGAAAACTATACCAGAATATCTGCGTATGATGGTAGAGAAGATGACCTGAGTGATATTATCAAAGGAAGATATCCTGAGATGATGACTTCTGGAGAAATTGGATGTGTCACCTCACACCTAAAGGCAATTAAGCACTGGTATGATACTTCGGATTCTCCGTATGCCATTATTATGGAAGATGATTGTAATATAGATCTTGCAAAATATTGGAATTTTACTTGGGATGATTTTATTGCTCGTGCTCCATATGCTTGGGATGTAATCCAACTTGCAATTATTTGTACAGGAGATATCGTAGTTCCAATCCACACTAGATTTGTAAATGATTTTTCTACTGCATGTTATGTAATTACTAGACATCATGCAGAAAAACTTATTCGAAATCATATTCGCGGTGATAAGTATAAACTTGATAATGGAATCAAACCAAGACCCGTTGCTGATGATTTGATTTATAATTCGGGAGTTACTTATGCAACTCCGTTGCTTCTCTATAAAATTGAACTAGGTTCTTCTATTCATCCTGACCATGTTGATATGTTCCATCGTCAAAGTCATGATGGAATCCTCAATTTCTGGCAGCAAACTGGAGCTCAATTGACTGTGGATAACATTACGGATTACAATCCGTATCTAGGTAGAGTCTCCGAACCATCCACACAACAAAATACTTGACAACTTTTTAGTTACCTATTAGACTAAATAAGTACTTAAGAATTCTGTTGTAATTCTTAATCTTTTGTCCTATAGTACAAACAAAAACAAATCTATGAAATTCTTTCAACAACTGATGCTTGCACCTGTTGCTCTGGGAATGGTTGCTCCTGCTGCGATGGCGGCAGAACTTAATATGAATGGAGTCAACCAATATTCTTCCGAGCAAGTTACAAGTGTCACTCAATTCTCTGATGTGCAACCAACCGATTGGGCATATCAAGCACTCAGCAACCTCGTAGAGCGTTATGGTTGCGTTGCTGGTTATCCTAACGGCACTTATGGTGGTGGTCGTGCTATGACCCGCTATGAGGCAGCAGCACTCCTCAATGCTTGCCTTGACCGCGTAACTGAAGTAACTGATGAACTGAAGCGTCTTACCAATGAGTTTGCTGCAGAACTGGCAGTTCTCAAGGGTCGTGTGGATGGTCTTGAAGCAAAAGTAGGTGAACTAGAAGCAACTCAGTTCTCCACCACTACTAAACTGCGTGGTGAAGCAAACTTCGTAATCGGTAATGTCGATGGTTACCAAACCAAAGATGGTGATGTAACTCGTGCCGCATTCAATTACGATCTACGTCTGAACCTGGATACTTCATTCACTGGTAAGGATCTGCTTCGCACTCGTCTGCGTTCTGCTAACTTCAGCACCGATCCTTTCGGTTCGTCTTCTTCACTCTTCAAACTGGATAAGGCAGACGGCACTGTAAGTGAAGTTGGCAACAACGTAGTTATTGACCGTCTGTATTATTCATTCCCTGCGTTCAATAACACCACCACTATTACTGCTGGTGCTCTTGTTCGTAACACTGAAATCGCTTGGGTTCCTTCCGCATATGAATCCAAGATTCTTGACTTCTTCCAAGTAGGCGGAACCCCTGGTGTCTATAACAAGGCAGTAGGTTCTGGTTTTGGTATCCAATATGGTAAGAAGACAGGTTTCGTTGCTGGCGTAAACTATGTTGCCCAAGCAGGTCAAGATAGTGCCCGTGGTGAGTTTGACCGTTCTGGCGCTCTAAACACTCTGGCACAAGTTGGTTATCGTGGTCAAAACTGGGGTATTGCTGCTGGTTACCGTTATGGTACTGAAGGCAGTCGTGTTCGTACCTACAACGGTCTAGATGGTGCTTCAGGTGCTCTGGTTCCAGGTCAAACCTCTAACGGTTATGCCCTGAACGCATACTGGGAACCCACCCAATCTGGTTGGGCACCTTCAATCTCCCTTGGTTATGGTTGGAACACTGTAAGCGGTACTAAGAGTGCTGCTACCAACAGTCAGTCCTGGATGGCAGGTCTTCAGTGGGATGATGTATTTGTTGATGGCAATACCGCTGGTTTTGCTATCGGTCAAGCACCTACGGGTCAAGACCTTGAGAAGTCCACTCTGCTTGAAATCTTCTACAAGTATCAAGTATCTGACAACATCAGCATCACTCCTGCTATCTTCTATGCTAGCGACAATCAGCGCCTTGCTGAAAACTCCTCTAACTGGGGTGGTGTAATCCAGACCACCTTCAAGTTCTGATAACATACTCATAAGTTGAGTGGGACCACCCCTTTCTGGGGTGGTTTTTAAATATAAATAACTAAAAAGTATTTGTAAAAATGGACGCACAAGAACTTCGCAACCTCCAAGAAGCATATTTGGATGTTGTTATGAATGAGAAGATTGAGGACGAAAATACACCGTTAAGGCAGCAAAGTCATAGTTCAAGTTTTTATGGTAAAGATTGGAAAAGAAAATATAGAAAAAGATTAAATGGTGGGGGACATAGGATGAGTAAAACTGAAAGAAATAGTAATAATAATAATTATTCTTACATAGTGGATACGGGTAAGTTTAAAAAGATTAGAAAAGAACAAGTAGACCTCTACGACATCATTCTTTCACACCTTCTTGATGAAGGATATGCTGAAACACCAGAAGCAGCAGAAGCGATTATGGTGAATATGAGTGAAGAGTGGAGAGATAGTATTATTGGATGAATAAATAAGAGTGCCTGTGTGGTTCGCATCTATCAGGTAGAGAGGGAGCAGAAATGCTCCTTTTCTTGTATAAATAGTATTGCGAACCACAACAGAGTAGAACTATGACTTCACAAAGTCCAAGAGTATATACTTATAAAATTACTTTTGAAGAAGTCCCATATTACTATTATGGGGTTCATAAAGAAAAAGTATTTAATGAGGAATATTGGGGTTCCCCAAAGACAAATAAGTGGTGTTGGGAACTTTATACTCCAAAGAAACAGATATTAGAATTTTTTGAGTTTAGTGATGAAGGATATTTACAGGCAAATTTAGTTGAAGATAGATTGATTAAACCAGTATTAAATGATGAATGGTGTTTAAATGAAAGTTGTGGTGGTGTTAGGTCTTTAAAAATACTGCGTGAAAAGAGTGGAGTATTTCTAAAAAAGTGGGTAGATGAAAATGGTAATCCTGGTCCAGAAGCACTCAAAAAATATTTAAATCAAAATCCAGAGCATCAAAGTAAATCTGGTAAATTGCTCCATACTAAAAATCCAAATCACTTTGAGAAATCAATTGGAAAGTATATGAATGAAAATCCAGAGCATCAAAGTGTTTCTGGTAAAAAATGTTTTGAGAAAAACCCAAATCACTTTAATGATACACTTGGTAAGTATATAAAAGAAAATCCAAACCATCAAAAAAATGCTGCTCTAAAATCAGCACAATCAAAATGGATGGATTTAGACCATCCAGAGTTGGGAGCACATCACTTTAATAAGTTGATTGGACTACAAAGAAGATATGGGTTCCCTTCTACCAGAGAAAATAGAGTAAGAGTTTCTTAACCTTCCCTTAGTTGTAAAGGTGCCCCCATAGTGATATAATCAAGTGGTAATTTTTTATAAAACATTACCAAAAAATTTATGAAACTGAAACAAATTTTTGTAGGAATGAGTGGAGTTGCTCTCATTTCTGTTCCTTTCCTTTCTTACGCCGGAACAACCCTGAATGGAGCAGGAGCAACTTTTCCTTATCCATTTTACGCAAGAGTTTTTAGTGATTATTCAAAGGTATCTGGAACTCGTGTAAATTATGCTAGTGTCGGGAGTGGTGCTGGTGTTCGTCAATTCATTGCGGGCACAGTTAACTTCGGAGCAAGCGACGAATCAATCTCAGCATCAGACGCCGCCAAAGTAAAGCGTGGTGTCGTTCAAATTCCTATGGTTGGTGGAACGATTGCTGTTGCTTATAACAAACCTGGATGCACTCTGAAACTGACCCAGAAGCAAACTGTAGATATTTTTGCTGGTCGCATTAAGGATTGGAAAGCACTTGGATGTGCTGCTGGTCCTATTCGCACAGTATATCGTGCAGATGGTTCTGGAACCACTTATGCATTCACTAATTCTCTAGATGCTTTTGGTGGATGGAAAGCAGGTGTAGGTAAGTCTGTAAAGTGGCCTACTGGTATTGGCGCTAAAGGTAATGAGGGTGTGTCTGGTAGCATTCGCCAAACCCCAGGTTCTATTGGTTATGTGAACACTGGATTTGTAAAAGCAAACAAACTCCAAGCGGCAGCAATTCAAAATAAGGCAGGTAAGTTTGTTCTTCCTACCGCTGCTTCTGGTTCTGCTGCACTGAATGGTATCAAACTGGATGCAAACCTTGCAGGTGAAAATCCAAATCCTGCTGGCGCAACTGCATACCCAATTTCAACTCTGACTTGGGTTCTTGCTTATAAGACTGGCAACGGTGCTAATGCTGATGCCATTCGTAAGGCACTCAACTATGCCCTGAGTTCAAAGGCACAATCAATTGCTGATGACCTTGGATATGTTCCTTTGAGTGGATCTATTCTTAACCGAGCAAGGATTGCTGTAAACCGAATCGGTCAGTAAATCTAAACAAAACCTTAAGGGAGGGGTTGACACCCCTCTTTTTTTGCTATATACTGTTGTTGTAAATCTTTACAAAAGATAATGACTGTAACAAAAAATGAGTTCGGGCAAATGAATATGTTTGCTAAAGAACCTACGATGTGGATGTCTAAAGAAGACATTGAACGTTATGGGTTTGAACCTTATGCCGAGAAGGCGGAGAAAATGAATGGACGCTGGGCTATGGTCGGTATTATTGCTGGGGCTATTTCTTACGCTCTCACTGGCAACCTCTTCTTTGGAGTAGTTTGAGACTTGACTATGACTTCACTTTTGTTTACAATGACATCAGTTGCCTTCTTCGTTTTGTTGGCAGCATCTGT
>JACCEB010710578.1_pt1 | contig 21989 bp, 12 predicted proteins | sample 7454761 | NCBI WGS metagenome assembly JACCEB01 (sample SAMN15323454, study PRJNA562643) | freshwater metagenome | isolation source: river surface water | place: USA:Blue River Watershed | collected 2017-08-18 | reverse complement strand
TGTATTTTTCACAATTACATATATTGCCTTATTATTTGGGAGCGAATTTTTGTTTTCATGGTGTCTTTTGCTCCCAAATATTTGAATGTTAAAAAGTTATGTATACTAAAAGTTCTAAAAACAGGTGGTTTATCATTTCAAACCTAAGAGGTTTCTATTCGGGAATCGTTTTATTTATTCTAACTTTTTTTAGTTTGGATCAATTACAAGCCCAAGAGATTGAATCAATTCAATTTACCATTACGGTTCAAAGTTCACTAGGAGAAGCAGTTTCTAAAGCTACCGTGTCTCAAGAGAATGATGAAAAAGCGATTTTGGGCACAACCAATGAAAGTGGAATAGTAACCTTCAAAGCTTTGAAAAATTCTAAGGTGATTTTGAAGGCTGAGAATTTTCAATCTCAACTGATTGAACTCACTCAACCAATGTTTTCGGTTGTGTTGGAGGCAAAAACTGATAAAATTGACGAAGTTGTGGTTGTTGGTTATGCCACTTCCAAAAGGAAAGAATTAACGGGTTCTATTGGAACAGTTTCTGGTGCTACTTTAGCGAAACAACCGGTGTTAACTGCAGCTCAGGCTTTGCAAGGCAAATTAGCTGGAGTGCAAATTACAAATTATGGATCTCCGGGTTCTGCTCCAACGGTAAGGATTCGTGGAACAGGTTCAGTAATCGGTGGTGCGGAACCACTTTATGTAGTTGATGGAGTGATTACTGAAGATATTCGAAATATCAACAATGCAGATATTTTATCGGTTGACGTTTTGAAAGATGCTTCTTCAACTGCAATTTATGGAGTGCGTGCATCAAATGGTGTGATTTTAATTACAACAAAGGCTGGAAGCAGAGGGAAAGCATCTGTGACTTATGATGGATATTTTGGTATCAAAAGTATCACAAATAAAGTAATCATGGCTGGGCCGAATTTATTTGCCAATTATTCAAATGAAGCTGCCGATGCTCAAGCTGTGATTGCATCAGATATAACCGGTAAAACAGATTGGTTTGATGCGATTACCAGAACTGGATTGCAACAGAATCATTCAATTTCTGTTTCTGGAGGTGGTGATTTAGCAACTTCTTTATTTTCAATTAACTACATGAAAGAAGAAGGTATCTTAAAGGGAAATGATTACGAACGTTTGTCGGTAAGAAATAACAACACGTTCAATATTAATAAATCTCTGAAATTTGGAAATAATATCAATTTAAGTTCTTATCATTCAAATAATAAACCATTTAGTTTGTTCACTCAGGCATACAATGCAGCGCCAATATACAACGGTAAGAATGCTGATGGAACTTACGGTTACACCACAAAGAGCGATGTTGGAAATCCACTTGCTACTCTTGAACTCACAGATGACCAATCGTTTGGGTATCGTTTAATGGGTAATGTTTATGGTGAGTTAGAATTGATTAAAGGATTAACTTTCAGAACTTCATTTGGTACAGATATGTTCGACAATAATGGCGAAAATTATCAATCTAAATATAAAGTAAGTCCTACCCAAAAATATGATACAACTACATTAACACAATCGAATTCTAGGGGATATCGTTGGATATGGGATAATTTAATGACCTATTCAAAGTCCCTCAAAAATCAAAATTTTAAATTGATGGTCGGACATACAGCCGAGCAGTACGATGGTTATATGTATGCAATTTCAAGAGACGGTGTGCCGCCACAATCGCAGTATCGTTATTTGAATACGGGTAGTTCTACGGTTCAAGCGAACTTGCAATATCAGAGACCAATTGCCGATTATGGGCGCAGAGAAAGTTACTTGGCAAGAGCTAATTATAGCTTTAAAGATAAATTATTTGTGACTGCATCTTTCCGCCGCGATGGATCTTCTAAGTTTCCAGAACAAAATCGTTGGGGAAATTTTCCATCAATTGGTGTTGGTTATGAATTGTCGAAGGAATCATTCTTTAATATCCCCAAATTAACATATTTTAAACTGAGAACATCTTGGGGTAAAGTTGGAAACGACAGGATTAACCCATCAGAGTTTGTAACATTATTATCGAGTGGTTTGAGCGCTGTTTTTGGAAATAACATCAAAAACGGAACCACGATCGCCGAGGTTAAGGATCCAAATTTGAAATGGGAAACCACAACTGAATTTGATTTAGGTGCCGATTATGAATTCATTGGTGGAAGAATCCGTGGAACAATTGACTATTATTACAAATACACAGCCGGAGCATTGTTTAACATTCCTTTATCGGCTGGTTTGGGGGATAATAATAATTCAATGCTCACGAATGCAGCAGACATTAGCAACACGGGATTAGAGCTTTCTATTGCTTATAACAACGATAAGTCGCAATCAAAATTTAAATATAGTGTTGGTTTAAATGCTACATTGAATAAGAATAGGGTTGAAAATTTAGGTTTAGGGCAACCAACCAACTTTGGAAATCTGAACAATGGTGAATTTGCAACGAGGGTTGCAACAGGTCAACCAATTGGGTCTTTCTGGGTATATGAAACCAATGGAGTTTATCAAAATGAAGCTGAAATTGCAAGCTCTGCACATTTATACGGAGCAAAACCTGGAGATTTCAAGTTAGTTGATAAAAATGGAGATGGAATTATTAACGACAAAGACAGAGAATATGTAGGTTCTTATCAACCAATTTGTTATTTGGGAATGAATAGCCAAATGAGTTACAAAAATTGGGATTTGAGCTTCGATATTATTTCAAATATTGGAAACAAAGTGTTCAATGGTAAGAAAACGGTTCGATATGGTGGCAATTACAATGTTGAGTATGATGTAGCCATGAATCGTTGGAAACCAACCAACGCTACAAATGAATACCCAAGGGCATTCAACGGGGTTCCTAAGCCGAGTTCATATTTTGTGGAATCAGGTTCTTTTGCTCGTTTGAATAGTTTTTCAATTGGCTATACATTGCCTGCATCTTGGGCACAAAAAACGAAGGTTAAATCGTATCGTTTTTATATCACTGCTCAAAATATTTTTACTTGGAAAGCGTATTCAGGGTTTACGGCTGAATTGCCAGGATCTCCGCCCGATGCGGGCATAGAGTTAAACGTTTATCCAACGTCTAGTACAATTTTAACAGGTATTAACATTCAATTCTAAGTGCCATGAGAAACTCATTGAAAAAAACAGTAAAAGCTTCTATGACAATGGCGGTTTTGGCAAGTACAATGGTATTTGTGCCTTCATGTAAAAAGTCATTTTTAGAAGAACCTCCTAGAGCTCAAACACCTTCAGATTATTTTTCGAGCACCACTCAAGCTGCCGAAGAATTGGTGAACTCGGTTTATAATAAACTTTACGATTGGTCGCAACATTCATTTTCTTGGATAGGCATGACCAGTATTGCAAGTGATGAAGGAGATAAAGGAAGTGATCCCGGAGATACAGGAGCAGATAAAGATCAGCTCGACAATCTTTCTTGGTCTTCCACTTCTTTGTCGTTCGGTGAAGTTTGGGAATCAAATTACGAAGGAATTTCCAGGGCAAACAAAGCCATTGATATGATGGATAAGTTGGATATGGATCCTACGAAAAGAGAAATTTTTAAGGGCGAGGTTCGTTTTTTAAGAGCTTATTATTATTTCAATTTGGTAAGAAGTTTTGGTGGTGTTCCAAAAATTGATAAAGTTCCGGTAACGCAAGCTGAAATTGATGCAGTAAATGTAAGGGCTTCTGAAGCTGAAATCTATGATTTAATAGAATCGGATTTGAATTTTGCTGCAGGTGTATTGCCATCTCAACAACTCATCGAAACTGGCAGAGCCTCAGCGTATGCAGCCACTGGGTTATTGTCGAAAGTGAGTTTATACCGTCAAAAATGGTCACAGGCTGCAGCCTCTGCGGAAGTTCTCATTGGATCGGGTAAATTTAGTCTTTTAAGCGATTACAGTCATATTTGGAGAGAAGTTGGAGAGTTTTCGAGCGAATCTATCTATGAAGTCAATTGCAAAGGCACAGACCCTGCAAAGGGCCTTGTTGGGTATTTTGTGGTGCAAGCACCGCGTGGCGCAGGTGGGTTGGGTTGGGGATTCAATACGCCAACTCAAGATTTATATAATGCATATGAAGCAGGTGATGTGAGACGCGATGCAACAATCATTATTTCTGGTCAAACTTTATGGGATGGTTGGGTAACAAATATTGCGGCTCCAAACAAACGCTACAACTATAAATCATATGTAAGTAAATTTATGGAATCTTGGGGCAAACAAGATAATGAAACAAATAAAAATTTACGTATCTTGCGTTACGGTGATTTGTTGTTGGTAGCTGCTGAAGCATACAATGAATTGAACGATACTTTTAAAGCTTTAAAATATTTGAACATGGTTAGGAATCGCGCTGGGTTAACGAATACATCGGCCAAAACACAAGCCGATATACGTACAGCAATTTGGAAAGAACGCCGTGTTGAATTGGCCATGGAGCACGACCGAGTGTTCGATTTAAGAAGAACCAAACAGGCAGGTACTGTCATGAGAGCTCATGGAAAGGCTTATGAAGATGGGAAACACGATTTATACCCTATTCCTCAGCGCCAAATTGACCTTGCAAACGGTAAACTCATTCAAAACCCCGGCTATTAAAAATTAAACCTAAAACTAAATTTAATATTAAAATGAAAAAAACAAAATTATTTTCAATCGCAGGCTTAGCTGCATGTGCAGTATTGGCACTAAACTTGTCTTCTTGTTCTGATGATGCAACTAACGATTCAGGAACAGCTCCAATTGGTGGTTACAACACTTCTGATGAAATTGCTTCAGGTAACTTAGTTGCTAAATTTTCATTTGAAGATAACGTAACTGACGCTAAAGGAAACATCACTGGTGGTAACGCAACTGGTACTTCTTTTGTTGCTGGTGCTAAAGGAAAAGCTTGGCAAGGTGCAACAGCTGGTTATGTATTGTACACTAGCGTTGGTAGTAAAATTACTGCTATGCAGTCTACAACTATTTCATCTTGGGTTAAAACAAGTGCTCATGCTGATGGTGCTGAGTCTTGGTTCCAATTGTTAAATGATAGTAACTGGATTGGTAACTTATTCATTTTGCAAGAATCTGGTGCCGCAGGTAACGATTCTACACGTATCAAATTTACAGTAAATAATTGGAATGCAACTGCTTGGAAAGAGCAATGGACAGATTTAGGTACTGGTGCAAACCGTATGAAAATTGGTAATGATGCTTGGCACCATGTAGTTTGTTCTTACGATGCTTCAACTTCTAAAGTTGCTATGTATGTAGACGGTGTTAAAATGAACTTACCTGCATCTGTTACAGATAAATTCCAAGATGATCCTACTAAAGGTGGTGCTCCATTGGGTGCTTTGGCATTTAAAAATGCAACCAAATTTGTTTTCGGATGCTATAAGCAAAGCTTGCCAGGTTCTACTCCTGATGCTTGGATGAAAAACTACGATGGTGGTTTAGACGAGTTCCGTATTTACGACAAAGCGTTGGCTGATTCTGACGTTTCTGCTTTGTATCAATTAGAAAAAGCTGGTCGTTAATCTTTTGAAAAAATTAACCTTACAGGGGCTGTCCGTTTTTCGTGCAGCCCCTTTTACATTCCTCATGCATGCTTCAGTTTTGGCATGTTTTTTTCTTTTGCAGGCTTGTGAAAAACCAAAACAAGATGGTCCGGCTCCAACGCAGTATTTCGATCTAAATTCTGTCAAATACAACGGCGCTACAATCAGTACTTTGGTTACAAATTGTACAGCAAATCCAACGTTTGAAATTAATTTTTCAAGACCTTTAGATACCCTCATTGCTAAAACTCAAATTGCCATCAAAGAAGGCGGTTATACCGCTGTGCCTTTGGTAATTTCATTTAAAAATTCTGATTCTACAATTGTACTTTATTGTAAATCACCGCTTAAATATTTTACAAAATACATTCTTGCACTCCCAACAACTTTAAAGTCTAAGTCGGGAGCGCTGTTTACTAAATATTTTTCTGTTCAAATTCGTACAGGAATTGATACCTCAGACAAGTTTAATTTATTGTCTGAAAATATGCTCATGGATTCGGTGCAATATCGAAACCTACAATACTTTTGGAATTTTGCCCACCCTGTGAGTGGTTTGGCGCGCGAGCGCAATACTTCAGGCGATTTGGTGACTTCCGGTGGTTCTGGAATGGGGGTTATGGCCATTGTGGCCGGCGTTAACCGCAATTTTATTCCGAGATACAACGCGGTTTCTCATCTCACTAAAATGTCGAACTTTTTGTTGTATAAAACGAAAGTTTATCACGGTGCTTTTCCGCATTGGTTCAATGGGGCTAATGGAAATACAATCGCATTTTCTAGCAATGACGACGGTGCCGACTTGGTAGAAACGTCTTATTTAATTGAGGGACTTTTAACTGCCCGTCAATACTTTAATCACAATACAACCGAAGAAATATCCCTCCGAGAAAAAATTGATAGTATTTGGCACCGGGTAGAATGGAATTGGTTTACCAAAAATGGTGCTGAAACCAATTTATATTGGCATTGGAGTGCTACAAAAGGGTTTATCATGAATATGCCAATTCGCGGTTGGAATGAGTGTTTGATCACCCATATTTTAGCGGCTTCTTCGCCAACGTACCCCGTAAGTACAAACGTTTATAAAAACTGTTGGGCCATGAATGGAGGCATTAAAAATGGAAAATCTTTCTATGGATTTAAATTGCCATTAGGTTCAGATTACGGTGGACCGATGTTCTTTGCCCATTATACGTTTATGGGAATTGACCCAAGGGGGCTTTCAGATCAATACGCCGACTATTGGGAGCAAAATCAAAACCATGCAAAAATTAATTTTAGCTACTGTAAAGCCAATCCTAAAAGGTTTGCAGGTTACAGCGAGAATTGTTGGGGATTAACTGCCAGCGATAATCCTTGGGGATATGATGCGCATTCGCCTACAAATGATAGGGGTGTGATTTCTCCAACTGCAGCATTGGCTTCTATGCCATACACACCGAAAGAATCTATTGCAGCCATGAATTTCTTTTATTACAAAATGGGAGATAAGCTTTGGAAAGAATACGGATTTGTTGATGCGTTTCACATTGGAGAAACTTGGGTTGCAAACTCATTTTTAGCCATTGACCAAGGTCCAATTGTGGTGATGATTGAAAACCATCGATCTGCTTTGTTATGGGAACAATTTACAAGTTGCCAGGAATTGAAAACCGGGATGAAAAAACTAGGTTTCTCAGCCCCTTATCTAAATTAAGAATATACGAAATTTTATGAAATTATCAAAATATACATCTATGAATTCATTGAAATTATTTGCAGTTATCGCGGTTTCCTCAACGCTAAATGTTGCTTCTGCGCAATCAAGAGCCGATAAATTTGTTGATTCATTAATGCAGCTAATGACCATTCAAGAAAAGGTTGGTCAGTTGAATTTGCCTTCAGTTGGTTTTGATGTCACTGGCCCTGTTGTAAGTCAGGGAGTTGATGAGAAACTGAGCAAAGGACAAGTGGGTGGCGTGTTTAATACCTTTACCCCAATTGCAGTTAAAAAACTTCAGGAGAAGGCAATTGCAGGACACCGACTTCATATTCCATTGTTGTTGGGTTATGATGTGATTCATGGACATAGAACCATTTTTCCTATTCCTTTAGCGCTTTCCTGCACTTGGAACTTAGGTGCCGTTGAAAATATGGCAAAAGTGAGCGCTTTGGAAGCAACCGCGGATGGATTGAATTGGACTTTTTCGCCAATGGTTGATATTGCCCGGGACCCTCGTTGGGGACGTGTTTCAGAATGTAGCGGTGAAGATGTTTATCTAGGTTCTCGTATTGCCGAGGCAATGGTGAAAGGTTACCAAGGTACAAGCTTACAAAACCCAACCAATCTTTTAGCTTGTGTGAAACATTTTGCACTTTATGGTGGCGCCGAAGCCGGTAGAGATTATAATACCGTTGATATGTCGTTGTATAAAATGTTCAACGATTATTTACCACCTTATCAAGCTGCTGTGAATGCTGGTGTGGCTACTGTTATGACATCTTTCAACGATGTAAATGGCGTGCCTGCAACTTGCAATCCATTTTTGCTCGATACCGTTCTAAAGAAAAAATGGGGTTTCAAAGGAATGGTCGTTACTGATTATACTGCAATCAATGAACTCATGAATCATGGAATGGGTGATGAAAAAACTGTTGCAAAACGTGCCCTCGAAGCCGGTGCCGATATGGACATGGTTGGTGAATTATACTTGAATCATTTGGAGGGACTTTTACGCGATGGAAAATTAAATATGAATTACATCGATCGTTCATGTAGGAATATATTAATGGCCAAGTATAAACTTGGATTGTTCAACGATCCTTACAGAGGTTTAGATGAAAAACGCCAATCGGAATTGTTATCGACTGAAAACAAGCAAGCCGCTTTGGAAATTGCTCAGGAATCAATTGTCCTTCTAAAAAATAAAAACAATGTTTTACCACTTGGGAATGTTGTTCACCCTTCAGAAGTTGCTGTGAATCTTCCTTCAAATCAGAAAATTGCATTGATTGGTCCGCACATTAAAGGACAAAGAGATTTAATTGGAAATTGGAGTGGGGCAGGAGATTGGAAAAAGGCGATTTCTGTTTATGATGCTTTCATGAACGATGGAGCCAATTTGCGTAATGAAAACTTATTCTATGCGCAAGGTTGTAATATCATTGAAGACGAAGCTTTAAGAGCGAAGTTGAATCAGCACGATGGTCAAATTGCGCTTTCTGCGAAATCATCGGCAAATATGATTGCAGAAGCAGTGAAAATTGCCAAGAAATCGGATGTTGTGGTTTTGGCTTTGGGTGAAACCTTTGGCATGAGTGGTGAAGCAGCTTCAATGTCGAACCTTGATTTACAGCCGCAACAAAAAGCGCTGTTTAAAGCTTTGAAAGCTACTGGAAAGCCAATCGTTTTGTTGTTGTTTAACGGCAGACCAATGACCATCGAAAATGAATTTAACCAAGCCGACGCCGTGGTTGAATGCTGGTTCCCTGGAACAATGGCTGGTGAAGCGGTGAAAAACATCTTGTTAGGGGTTGTGAATCCCTCAGGAAAATTAACCATGAGTTTCCCGCGCAATGTAGGACAAATTCCAGTGTACTATAATTCACGCAAAACAGGCCGCCCTATCGACGAAACTCAGAAATACAGCTCCAAGTACCTCGATGTGTCAAATACGCCGTTATTGCCCTTCGGTTACGGTTTGAGTTATGCTTCATTTGAGTATTCTAATTTGAAAGTAGATCAAATTGAAAACGGACTCTTCAATGTTTCTGTTGATGTTCAAAATACAGGTGTTGTTGAAGGAAAGGAAGTTGTTCAATTATACATTTCAGATGTTGAGGCGAGCATGACTCGCCCGATGAAACAATTGAAAAGATTTAAAAAGATTGCACTTAAAGCTGGTGAAAAATACACAGCAATTTTTCAATTGTCGAAAGATGATTTGAGTTTTTATAACGATAAAATGCAACTCATTTATGAACCCGGTGAATTTGTTTTCAGGGTTGGTGGAAATTCAGATGCAACTTTGAAAGCATCTGTTGTGACCAAATAATTTAAGATTCTATACAATCAACAAAAAAGGCGCTTAAGCGCCTTTTTTGTTGATTGTAACATTGTGTTTTACCTCAAAGTTTACAGAGTTTGCAATGAAGCATTTTTGATTTGCTTCGTGGTGTAGCGATTTTGCCAATGTTTCGTTTGAATTTGAATCAATTGTAACGATAGGATTTAAAACGACTTCTGTCATTTTCCCTTTTCCATTTTCAATCGTTAAAGTTCCTGTGAAATGATCGGAATATTCCAAAACAACCACACCTGCGTCGGCGCATAGATGAAAATACCAAAGCATATGACAGGCAGAAAGTGCATTCATCAATGAATCTTCGGGGTTGATTTTATTTCCATCGCCAAGGAAGGCAGGATCTGCCGACCCTGGAATTTCAATTTTACCCTCGCTGTGAATCAAATGGTCGCGGGAATAAGCATTGTAAGCAGATGTACCGGTGCCAAGGTTTCCTTTCCAGGTAAGACTTCCTTTAAAATTATGTTGTGACATGTTATTTGATTTTTAGGGTGAATGATTCTTGTGGCATCGCACAAGTGAATTTAAAATACGATTGGGTGGTTTTATGAATTCTTTCCACTTTGTATAAATCTTGCTTTAACGCAAAATGCGGAATTTTTGTTTCAAAAACATTTGCAGAATTCGCAATAAATAGCTGTTTATTGACCTCAAAAGTACGCGGTTTTGGCATGTCATCAACATTGTTTAAAGTGCTTTCCGTCAGCCCATGAATGAAAAATTGAATTGTTTTATAGGGGAAATTAAAACCTGAGGTTTTCTCGATTTGAAATGCAATTTCTTGCTTTGTTGAGTTGCCTGAAATGCGTATGGTTCCTGAAGGTAAATCCTTATTTTTCAGGGATATACCATCGTCTTCGTATAAATATCCCTCATAAAAACCTGACTGATTGTAATATACGTGAAGATTTAAGGTGTCTGATTTGCTTTCTGTATTTTCAATTTTTTGAGGGATAATTTCTGGCAATACCATACCCGCCTTAACAAAGATTGGAAGTTGTGCCATGCTCGCATTCACAAAATATGATTTGTTGCTTTCGTATTGCTCGTCGTTGTAAATTGAATACCAGGTTGTTGAATTGGATGTTTGCGGTAAGTAAACTTCAGTGCTTTTTGCGTTGCTTCTTACTGGAGCAATGAGTAAACCTTTGCCAAGGACAAATTGGCTTTCAAATTTGTCTGAAAATGCATTCACATAATTGGCTGTAGAAAGGTTTGAAAAGTTTGCAATAGATTGAACAACAGGCGTTTCATTTTGTTGCATTGAACTGTAAATGTAAGGCATCAATCTGTAGCGCAGTTGCATATAATATCGGTTGATTTCTGTATTGATGTCGCCAAAACACCAAGGTTCACTTGAAGGCATGTCAATCATTTTGTGCGCTCTGTAAAATGGTGTAAAGGCAGCAATCGACATCCACCTAGTGAAAAGTTCTGGAGTGGCAGGATTCATAAAACCTCCAACATCTGCACCAACAAAATCTACACCGCAAAGCGACATGTTTGCGAGCATTTTAAAGCTGAGCATCATGTGGTCATCCGTTGCCACATTGTCGCCAGTCCAAACGGCAGCATATCGTTGAATCCCAGCAAAACCGGCTCTGGTTAATGTAAACACTCTTTTGTTGAGGAGTTTTTCAGCGCCTTCTCTCGTTGCACGGGCCATCTGCATGCCGTAAACATTTCTGTTTTGGGTGAGGTTGCTCAAATGTCCCTCACGATTAAAACGAATATAACTGGGCACTTCCTTGCCCCATGCGGCAGGTTCGTTCATGTCGTTCCACAATCCAGAAATGCCCAAATCGGTATAGAACTTCACAGATTGACTCCACCATTCGCGGGCATTAGGATTGGTGAAATCAGGAAAATTGCAAAGTCCCGGCCAAACGCCAGCTTCGTAATTGGTACCATTTGGATATTTTAAAAATAGATTTTGCTTAAGCGCCGACTCATAAGCAGGATAGCCCTTTTCAACTTTTATACCGGGGTCTAAAATTGTGATGATGTTGATGCCTTGTTTTTTAAGCGTTTCAACCATTGATTTAGGATTTGGAAATTGTTGCTGATTGAAAGTGAATACTTTACAAGCGTCCATGTAATGGATGTCGAGGTGAATCGCATCTATTGGCATGTTTTTCTTTTTGAATTCAGAGGCCAGCGTGAGAACTTCATCTTGCGATTTGTAACTCCAACGAGATTGGTGAAATCCAAGACTCCATTTGGGGGGTAAAGGAGTGAAACCAGTGAGCTTTCGATAATTTGAACTCACTTCGGAAATTGATTTTCCGAGAATGACATAATATCTGAGATGGTCATCTTCAACTGAAATAGAGCTGTAGTTACAGGCTGCCCCAAAATTGAAGTGACTTTTACAGGTGTGATCAACATAAATTCCATATACGGTTTTTTCATTTCCTGCGATGAAAAAAGGGATAGAAACATAAAGTGGATCTTGATCTAAGCCATAAGCTGGCACATCGGAATTCCACATAGTGTATGCGTTGCCTTTTTTGTTTACGGGACCGGTTTTTTCACCCAATCCAATAAAAAAATCCTCTTGAAGGTCAAAATTTTTGCTGATTTTATGATCTTCATTGATCCAATTTAAGCCAACATTATCGCGGAGAATGCTAGTAGAATTAAAATACTGATTTGCCAATTCTTTGGTTGCTTCTTGAGTCTTAAATTCACGAATGACAATGTTATAGGGTTGTTTTTCGATTTCAATGATATAATTTCCAATAAAATAGCATTCAGTAGTTCCGGAATTTCCTCCTGTGTATTTTTGAAATTTTAAGGAGTTGGCTGTCAAAAGATCCATCCTTTTTTCACTTGTAACAGTGTATGAATGATGCCATTTTTCTTTGTTATTAGTAGGGAAATAGGAAAACTCAAAATAATCAATGGCATTTTTCTTTTCATTTGCCATGGGAATCACCTCGAGTTGAAATTCATTGGTTTGAATTAATAGACTCGTTTCATTGGTGATGATTACAGATTTAACATTGTTTGGATTGATTTGGGCATTTGCGGAAATTGCAAAAAATAGGATGACAAAAAAGAACAGTTTGCGCATAGAATTTGTAAATATCGTAAAATTATTGTATATTATTATCTAGTTTACTTGAGTCTTTGATTGAACATCCAAGGAAGTAAACCAGGTTCTGCAAAGGTTGGATCCCAACTGTTATGGTTTGCATTTGGAAACAACGTAATTTTTGCATCGATACCCTTTTCTTCTAGGGTTTTAACCAATTCAATGCTGCATTCTGGTGGAACAATATCATCTTTTAAACCATGGAAAAACCACCAATGCGATCTTTTTAAAGGTTTGAAATTGCTAATTTTACCGCCTCCACAAATGGGAAATGCGGCAGCAAAAGTCTTTGGCATTCTGCGCATCAATTCAATCGTTCCCATTCCTCCCATGGAAAGTCCCCCAAGATACATACGGTTTGGATCGATGTAAGATTGATTTTTCAAATGTTCCACAAAGGCCATTAAAAGTTTCATTGCTTTGGTGGAAGTGGTGTCGTTGTGAAACGTAAAATGTGGTTTTCCTGACGAATCTTGAGTTCTTTGGACATTGCTCCAATAGCTGTTTTTAGGACATTGAGGGAAAACGGCGTGGCAGGCGTAACCAGCATATGACGCCCTCCATATCCACTCAGCGCCATGAGAAAGTTGGCTTTCATTGTCGTTGCCCTTTTCACCTGAACCATGCAGGAAAATCACCATTGGCAGGGGTTCCTCAGAGATACTTGAATAGTTGAATTCTCTATATGGCAGGGTATCTCCGTTGTATATGAATAATCTCTTTGTGAAAGATTGCGAAGCGTCGAATTTTGCAGTGTCGCCAAAATAAATTGGGGCTTTTGTATTGCTAGATTTTAAGGGTGTTTTGCAAGCAAATTGGGCCATCCAAATTAAAAAAATGAAGGTGAATTGGAATTTTGAAGGAATGGTTTTCAAATTCATGGTCTTACAAATATTGTACATTTTACAAAAACAATTGCTAAATTGCTTTGGTATTTATGAAAAAAATCAGCACTTGCCTTTTCTCGTTATTTTTAACACTATTTTTGGTTGGAATTCTGTTTACTCCGATCAAATTAAAGGCACAAAAATCGAATTCGCAATTAATGAACGACGAATTGGCAGCGGCTTCTTTCAAGTTAAATGCTGAAGAAAGACGCATCTTTGATACCGTTCAATACAAAACCTTTCAGTTTTTTTATGAAGGTGCGGAACCAAATTCGGGCATGGCATGCGAGCGCGTGCACATGGACAATAATTACCCAGAACACGACCAACATATTGTTACAACGGGAGGGAGTGGTTTTGGTGTCATGGCCATTATGGTTGGCGTTTATAGGGGTTGGATCACTGAAGTTGAAGGTGCAAATAGAATGATCAAAATTTTGGATTTTTTGGAAAAAGCCGATCGATTTCATGGAGCATGGCCACATTGGATCGATGGGCAAACTGGGAAGGTGAAACCATTTGGTCAAAAAGATAATGGTGGTGATTTGGTTGAGTCTAGTTTCTTGATGCAAGGATTACTTTCCGTGAAAGAGTTTTATGAGCAAAAAACGCGCCCTGAAAAACTAAAATTAATTCCAACCAATGAAGCGTTTCAACTCCGTCAAAAGCAAAAATACATTTGTGATAAAATTAATCAATTTTGGAGGGAAATGGAATTCGATTGGTACACTCGGGGAGAAGATGTATTGTACTGGCATTGGAGTCCTAATTATGGTTGGCAAATGAATTTTAAAGTACGGGGTTACAATGAATGTTTGATTATGTATGTTTTAGCTGCAAGTTCTCCAACACATCCAGTTTCTGCGGCGGTATATCATAAAGGGTGGGCTGAAAACGGTAAAATAAAGGCTAAAAATCCATTGAAATTTCAAAATTATAAATTGAACTTGCGGTACCAAGGAAATCCCCCTCATGGTGGACCCTTGTTTTGGTCGCATTATTCGTATTTAGGGTTGAATCCTATTGGATTGGTGGATCAATATTGTAATTATGGCGATGAAAATAAAAGTTTGTCGATGATTAATTATTTATGGTGCAAGCAGAATTCAATGAACCATAAAGGATATGGAGATAGTTCTTGGGGGTTAACTGCAAGTTATTCCGTTCGGTTTTATGCGGCACATGCACCCGATAGTATCAATGACGTTGGTGTGATTTCGCCTACGGCTGCAATTTCGAGCTTTCCTTATACCCCAATTCAATCAACGAAAGCCATGGTGAATTGGGTGAAGAACAAACCAATGCTTTTAGGGAAATATGGATTTTACGATGCGTTTTCAGAGAAAGATAATTGGATGTTACCACATTATTTGGCCATCGACCAAGGACCAGCGGTTGTGATGATGGAAAATTACAGAAGTGGTTTGTTTTGGACGTTATTTATGTCGAACCAAGATATTCAAAAAGGATTGTTAAAGCTTGGTTTTTCTTCGCCGAGTATTGCTGTTGAAAAGGCAAAAGGAAAAAAGAAATCTAATTAGGATTAAAATGCAAATAGCAGCGCCGAATGGAACTGCTATTTGCGGAAAAACTAAACTAAACTATTAAATGAATAACTAGGAAATTTCAATTTTATTTTATTAGTGGATAAAACTTTCTAATTCTTCAATGCTACTTGAATATTGAAAAGCTGAATTCACTTGGTAATAATTTTGTGGGTCTACACAGAAGCCATAGGAGAATTTTGCAAATTCTAATCGACTACTTTCGTAAGAGAATTCCATCATGATTCCTGCAATTTGGTCTGCGTTGAAACCTTGACCTCTCGCTGCTTGTTTCGCAACGATAAGTTTGTCGCTCTCAAAAGAAGTATTTCTCAATTGATAGATGAGATCTTCATATTGATTGTAATAACCATTTCTAACTCCATTGTTATGATTGCAACCATTGTTATGGTGGCAAATATTACAATTTGAATAAACGACACGAGTTCTTGGAGCAATGCAAACTGGATTTCTTCTCACCGGGATTCCAACGTTGATTCTCACTTGAACAGGAGCGCGATGAGTGATAATTCTCTGGTTTCTGTAATTACCATGGTTGTTTCCGCCTCTGTGATGGTGGTGTTGTGCGTTTGCTTGTCCAAATAAAGCCACTGCAAGTCCGAGTAATAAAATGTTTTTCATAAGGTGTTCTCCTTTCTTATGGTGATATAAACAAATGACGTGCCAAAGTCTATTTTGTTACATAATATAAATATTGTTTAGATATCAATTCTATGTTAAATCTATGTAAACTATATTGAGTTAATGTTAAGAAAGCAGACCAATGTGTCTTTTAAACATAAAATTGAGTTAATAGTGCAGTAACAATGTGGTACTTATTTTGAAACTGTATGTTAAAGAAATCAGTATTGTTTATTTTTAGTTTGTTTACCATTCATTTTTTAGGTGCTCAAACTTCGCTTGTTGTTGGAAAAGTTCTATCCGATGATGGCAAAACATTAGCGGATGCTAAAGTTGTTTTTAATGACGGAAATGTTGCTACAACCGACGTCGATGGTCAATTTAAGTTAACATTGGCTGTTGGTACAACTCAGTACAAATGTATTGCCAAAGATTACGACACATTAACTGAGATTTATGATGTTCAAATTGAAAATAACTTCTTAACGATCATTTTATCTAACACCCAAAAAATGATTGGGGTAGATATATCGGCTAAGAAAAAAGTAAAAGCCAATACGGTGACTATGGCCATTGAAACTAAAAAAATGGCAGCTGGAATGGTAGAAGCAATTAGTGCTGAAGATTTTCAGAAAACAAGTATTAGAACCACTTCAGATGCACTCAAAAGAATACCAGGTGCAACAATTATGGATGGTAAGTTTGCAAATATTAGAGGAATGTTTGATCGCTATAATGCAGGATATTTGAATGGAGCGCCATTGCCAAGTACAGAGAGTGATAGAAAAGCATTTTCTTTTGATATTATTCCTGCAGCGCTTCTCGATAACATCATTGTGGTAAAATCTGCTACTCCTGATGTGATTGGTGATTTTGGTGGTGGAATTATCAAAATCAATACAAAAAGTATTCCTGAGAAATTGAGTCAATCTGTTTCTCTTGGTTTTCAATACAACTCAATTACTTCTTTAAAAGACGTTCAAACATTTGCAATGTCGGGCACAGAATATATAGGTATCCCTGCATCAGAACATAAGATTCCGGTATTGAATTCAATGAAACCAGGGGCAAGTGCAGCAGTCAATGTTGAAGAAACAAAGAAATTTAACAACGATTGGAACATACAAAGTATGAAGCCATTGTTGAGTCCTAGATTTAGTTATTCTGTGGGCAAACCATTTAAAATTGGTAAGAAAGAATTGGGCTTTTTGGTGAGTGTGAATTATGCGTTGACACAGAAATATAGCCGTGGGTTGGTTGAAAATAGAGATTATGGAACCAATTATGTTTATAAGAGTTTTAATGATGACGTGTATGGTACCAATGTTCAAAATGGTGGTATCGCTAATTTGTCCTTCAAAATAAACAACAAGAATAGAATTGATTTTAGAAATTTATTAAGCTTAACCTATGATGCAAATACAACTGTGAGAGAAGGGGTTTCTGATAAAGATAACGATATGTATAGTCAAGCATACTCGAACATGGTGTCTTTTAATCGCCTCGTAAGTTCTCAATTGAATGGTGTGCATTCGTTTGGCGATAATAAGCACAGTGTGAATTGGGTATTGAATTATGGAAATACGAATCGTGAAATTCCTGATTTTAGAATTGCAAATTATGCATTGCCAGGGAAAACAGATCGTCAATTGGTGATTAATCCATTTTTTAATACAGGTACAGGACGATTCTTTTCAAATTTAGATGAGCAAACTTATTCAGCTTCAGTTGACTATGGCTATACAATGAAAACGGGTAAAACAACTAATGTTTTCAAAACGGGTGGTTATTACCAAAACAGAACAAGAACTTTCTTAAGTCGTCAGTTTGTCTATGGACCAATGGGAACCAGTTTGTATTCAGACAATATGCCGGAAGTTGATTTGGCAATGAATAAATTCTCTGAAAGTTCAATTTATTTGTCGGAAATAGATGTGACAGACAAAGGCGAATACGATGCTTTTAGTAGACTCGGTGCTGCATATTTGATGGTGGAAAATCATATTCCATTGTTTACCAAAGAATCAAAACCATATTCAATGAAAATTATTTATGGTGTGAGATATGAAAACTTTGAACAAGAGTTAGACAATGCATATTTCAGAAAACTTTCGTCGATTACTGGAGTTACAAAAAAGATGGCGACTCCAGGTGTGAATGCAGATTGGTTGCCTTCAATCAATGTGAGTGTTCCTGTTTCAACTAAAATGACTGTGAGGGCAGCGGCCTACAAAACATTGAATAGACCTGAATTAAGAGAACTTGCTCCGTTTGCATTCTATAATTTTAATATTAACTCAGAAATTCTTGGAAATAACAAATTGCAACGAGCAACAATTGATAATTATGATTTGCGTTGGGAATTTTTTGGTAAAAAGGAAGATATGATTTCAATTGGTGGTTTCTATAAGAGAATTACCAATCCTATTGAATTTTCATTAGATCCAACACAACCATTAATTAGAACGTTTACATATCAAAATGAGCGTATTGCCGACAATTATGGTTTAGAAATAGAGGCTCGTAAAAACTTAGGGTATTTGGTTGTTTGGACAGGTTTGAATTTCTTTAAAGACTTAACTTTTTATGGTAACTTATCGCTCATTAAATCTGAAATCAAATTTGGTGAGAATAGCAATGGTGTTGTATCAAGGCCTTTGCAAGGACAAAGTCCTTACGTAATTAACTTGAGTTTGTTCTATGAAAACAAAAATGGGTTCCAAGTGAATACAAGTTTCAATAAAATTGGCCAACGTATTGCATATATTGGTGTTCCACAAAGTGTTCAAAGATTTGGTGCCGATATTTATGAATACGGCAGAAGTGTTTGGGATTTGCAATTTGGTAAGAAAATTGGTAAAAAGGGACTAGTGAAACTTACCATTGGAGACATATTGGCTCAGAAGAATGTGTTTTATCAAGATTTAGATAATAATGGTGCCTTGAGTGATACAGAATACAATGCAACAACAAAAACGGGTGATAATGTATTGTTTAGTTTTACAAATGGTACAACCATAACATTGAATTATTCAATTACTTTCTAATTGAATTTTAACATACGCAGAGAAGGTCCCATTGGGGCCTTTTTTGTTTGTTAATTCTACGTTACTTCAATATTCTCAGGAGCAACACAATGATAATACTGCGTTAAGATTCTACTCATAATGCGGTGGTTATTTTGCATTCGAAAAAACATACAAATATGAAAAAAATTGGACTATTATTCACTGCTGCGGCAGGCTTTGCAATGTCTGCTTCAGCGCAGTTCATTGAGCAAGTTGGATTTGTTGGTGCATTAGAAAATGATGCGGCTAAAGATTGGACAAAAGGTTGGGCAAATTGGAATCCTAAAACTACAGTTTATGGTGTTGCAACTGATTCAACTACATTGAGTGATGCATCTGGTAAAAAAGTTCTTTCAGGTACAGTTACTTTGAATGCTTCTACCGTTTATTTATTAAAGAGTTTTTGTATTGTTCCTTCAGGTGCGAAATTAGTGGTTCCTGCGGGTACCATTATTCGTGGTATGGCTGATGCGAATGCTTCACCAAAAATGTATGCTACACTTATTGTTGAGCGCGGTGGAATGATTGAATTAAATGGTACTTCAAGCAGCCCTGTTATTTTAACATCTAACAAAGCAGTTGGCTCTAGAGAAAGAGGCGATTGGGGTGGTTTGGTTTTGTCTGGTAAAGCAGTAAACAATCAGGGTGCTGACGTGCAATTAGAAGGTTTTTCGAACGTTGCATTCGATAATACCTTAGGTAAACATGGTGGAACTGATGATGCCGATAACTCTGGTACAATTACATACACCCGTGTAGAATTTGCAGGTTATGCATTTGAACCAAACAAAGAAATCAACGGTGTTACTTTTGGTTCTGTTGGTAATAAAACTGTGGTAAACGGTATGCAAGTTTCTTACTCTGGTGATGATGCTTACGAATGGTTTGGTGGTACAGTTAATGCAAAGCATTTGATTGCTTTCAAAACAACTGATGACGATTTCGATACAGATTTCGGATACCGTGGTGCTGTTCAATTTGGTATTGCTTATAGAGATTCTTCTTATTTCGATTTGTCTTGGAATGCTCCTTCAGGGTCTTCAACTTCTGAAACTTTTGAATCTGATAACGATGCAAGTGGTTCTGGTTTAAAACCATACACTGCTCCTTTGTTTTCGAACATAACTTGTATTGGTCCAATTGGTGAAGGTCAAAAATATTCTAATTTGAGTAAAACTGCTCAATCTGCATTCCGTCGTGGTGCTAGAATTAGAAGAAACAGCCGTTTGTCAATTATCAACTCTATTTTCACTGGCTACAGAAACTTTGTAATGTTCGATGGTGATAGCGTGTTGGTAGCATCTGGTGTTAAACCAAATGGTACAGTGACTGAAACCTCTAATTTGTTCAGAAATAACTATATTTTAAATACTGCTTCTGCCGCTGCAACAGGTGTAACAAACACTGGTTTGGCTGAAGTTGATAGCAAGAATACTCCTGCTGGTTTGGATGCTTGGTTGCGTTTGGCTGCAAATGGTAACGTAATTGATGATGTTACGAACGCTAAAGGAAATGTTTTGGTTGATATTTCTGGTAATGACTTCAGAATTATTGCTGGTAAAACAACTTCAACTATGGCTAATTTCAATAACGCTGTGGTAGATTTATTTGGTAAATTCAATGCTGTGAACCACATTTCTGAAGTTTCTGGTGTGAATGTTTATCCTAATCCTGCGGTAAATCAATTGAACGTTGATTTTAACTCTAATGTTACATTTAACGGTTCTATTCAATTGGTTGATTTGTCTGGTAAAGCGTTGATTCAAAAATCAATCTCTATCAACGAAGGTACAAACACTGTTTCTTTCGAAACTTCTAATGTTAGCAACGGCATTTACTTAGTTGTAATGACTTCTGCTAAAGGACAATTTTCTCAAAAAGTAATTGTAAACAAATAATAATTTTCTCACAACACGTTTAGTTTAAAGGATCCCTTCGGGGATCCTTTTTTTATTGCAATTTTTGCAAATGTTCAAATTTTCTTTTGCGGTTTATGCGAAAAAAAAGTCCCTCGATTTTGAGGGACTTTTAGTATATAGTAATGATTGAATTAACTCAACCCGGTGATTTTGCCGTTCACAACGTCCATGCCTAAAGCGGATGGTTCTTTCGGTAAGCCAGGCATTCTCATGATGTCACCAGCAACGGCAACAATGAATTCAGCACCAGCGTTGATAATCAATTGGTCAATTCGAATGGTAAAGTCTTTTTCTACACCTACTTTTTTAGCATTGTCGGTGAAAGAAAATTGAGTTTTAGCAATACAAACTGGCCATTTGTCGGCACCGAGTTCAATTATATTTTTAAGGGACTTTCGAGCGTTATCGCCAAGAATGATGTTCTTGCCACCATAAACCTTCTGAACGATTTTCTCTATTTTAGTTTCAACTGAATCTTCTAATTCGTAAGTGTGAATGATTGCTTTAGAAGGATTGGTTTCAACAATCTCAACCACTTTCTTAGCCAATTCAACAGCACCATCACCACCATTTGCAAAACCTTGATTTCTTGCGAATGCTGCACCTAATCCTTTACAGAAATCCTCCACCATTTGAAGTTCTTCTTCAGAGTCGAAATGGAATTGATTCAAAGCCACCACAACGGTTTGTCCGAAGTTTTGTAAGTTTTGAATGTGGCGTTCTAGGTTTGCCAATCCTTTTTGTAATCCTTCTTTGTTTTGTAATTTGATTTCCTTTTCAGGAACCATTCCATGTAGTTTTAAGCTCTGGGTTGTTGTAACCAAAACAGTTGCTTTAGGCGCCAAACCAGCAGCCCTACATTTGATGTTTAAAAACTTCTCGGCACCTAAATCGCTACCAAATCCAGATTCGGTAACGGTATATTCAGAATGTTGAAGTGCGGCATAAGTTGCTTGAATGCTGTTACAGCCGTGTGCAATATTTGCAAAAGGGCCACCGTGAATGAATGCAGCTCCACCTTCTAATGTTTGAACCAAATTAGGGTTTATTGCATCTTTTAACAAAGTGATAATTGCACCAGTTACTTTTAAATCGTCAACTCTGAAAGGATGTCCCTCATGAGTATAACCCAATAAAATTTGACCAACTCTTCTTCTCAAGTCATCAAGAGAGGTAGATAGACAAAGAATTGCCATAATTTCAGAAGCC
>JACCEB010320857.1_pt1 | contig 21991 bp, 14 predicted proteins | sample 7454761 | NCBI WGS metagenome assembly JACCEB01 (sample SAMN15323454, study PRJNA562643) | freshwater metagenome | isolation source: river surface water | place: USA:Blue River Watershed | collected 2017-08-18 | reverse complement strand
GCCTGAACGGTCACGTCAAGAGCCGTGGTTGGCTCGTCGGCGATGATCAGATCTGGGTCGCAAGAAACAGCGCCAGCAATCAGAACGCGCTGCGCCTGACCACCCGAAATCTCGTGTGGGTACTTCTTCATGGTTAGAGCCGGGTTAGGAATGCCAACGCGAGTCAGCAATGCGATTGCCTTGTCTCTGGCATCCTTTTTGCTCAGCCCAAGAACCTTCATCATCGGCTCAACCAACTGGCTGCCAATGGTGAATGAAGGGTCGAGGTTGCTCATTGGCTCTTGCGGAATGTAGCTGATGCGGCCGCCACGAATCTGGTCGTATTCACGAGCAGAAGCGCCAACTAGCTCTTTGCCATCGAACACGATCGAACCGGCAACAACGCGGCCACCGGCAGGAAGCAAACCGAGAACGGCAAAAGCGGTTTGGGTCTTGCCCGAACCAGATTCACCGATGAGGCCAACGACCTCGCCTCGGTTGACGGTTAGGTTCACGTTGTGAACGACCTGCTTGATTCCACCCACGCCATTTGGGTAACCAACGGCAAGGTTTGAAACGGTGATCAGGGTGTCGGTTGAACGACCAGGAGCCTCGTGAATGATGGTCGCGATCTCGGCTGCATCGTCTGCCAACTGAGCAGCAGTCTTGCCCGCGCCCTTGATCTTCTTGACTCGTGGGCCGGTGCGCTCAAGTTCGTCACGAACGGTGTTCGCAAAAATAACCAGCGAGATGGTCACGAGTGCGATGGTCGCGCTTGGCCAAATTAGAAGACCAGGTGCGTCATAGATCTGACGGAAGGCATCGTTCAACATGGCGCCCCAGCTTGGGGTGTCTTTGTCACCAAGCCCCAAGAACTCGATACCCGACTGAATTGCGATTGCGATCGAGGCGATGATCGCGGTCTGAATGATGATCGGCGCACGAACCACACCAAGGATGTGGCGAGCGATGATGCGAAGGTCGCTCAGACCCGAAACCCGAGCAGCATCGACATACAGTTCGTTGCGAACGCCGCGAACGGTTGTGTAAACGAGTCGGTAGTAGGCCGGCGAAAGAAGCACACCGAAGATGGCCATCGCGCCCCACATTGTTGGGCCGATGACGGCCATGGCTGCCAAAAGCACAACCAAGCCAGGCAGAGCCATGAGGATCGAGGTCATCCATGATGCAACCGCGTCGAACCAGCCACCGAAGTAACCGGCGATTAGACCGCCGACCACACCGATTGCCAGTGCCACAACAACGGCGAGCGCTGCGGTTTCAAGGCTGAACTGAGTCGAATAGGCCAGACGGGTGAATACGTCGCGACCGGCGCTGTCGGTACCAAAGTAGTGCGCGGCGCTTGGGCCGCCCAGAACCGAATACACGTCTGGTTCGTTTGGGTCCCACGCGCTAATCAGCGGCGCAAAAACACCAAACAAAATGATGACTAGAACAAAGCCAGCCGACATCCAACCGCTTGGGTTTTTAAGAACCCTGCGGGTGAGGCCTTCTTTTTTAGTTGCTGTGTTACTCATGAAAGACGCACCTTTGGGTTTAGAGCTGCCGATAGAAGATCGATGATCAGGTTGACGACGATTACAACCAGTGCGGTCACAACCACAAGACCCATAACCGCCGGAATGTCGCTGACCGCGGTTGAGCTAACCGCGTATGGGCCAAGGCCCGGGATTGCGAAGATCTGCTCGACCAATACCGAACCGCCGAGCATGCCAACGAACTGCACACCAAGGATTGAAAGTGCCGGTCCACCTGCATTGCGAAGAACGTGTTTGTAAACCACGCGGTTGAAGCTGAGTCCGCGAGCGCGAAGGGTGCGAACGTAATCCATGTTGATTGCGTCGGTCACCGAACCACGAACCTGCTGAGCAACCGCGGCAAGTGCACTGAGGGCCAAGGCGGCAACCGGCAAGGTGATCGATTTTGCCCACTCGCCAGGGTTCTCGGCAAAGTCGGTGTAACCGACGGCGTTGAAGATAGGAATCTGAATGGCGAACAGGGTGACCAAGAAGAAGGCCACCAAGAAGCCCGGCACGGCAAAGCCGATTAGGCCCAAGAACTGAACGATGCGGTCAACCACACCGCCGTGGATGGCGGCCAGGGTGCCAAGAACGATTGCGATGATCGCGGCAACCACGGTGGTTAGAGCCACGATGGTCAGAGTTACGCCAAGGCGTGGGAACAGAACCTCGTTGACGGTTTCGGGCATCGACCACGATGCACCAAAGTCAAGGCGAACAGCACCCGATAGCCAGGTTAGAAACTGTTCGATGAAAGGTCGGTTCAAACCGAGCTGCTCATTGAGCTCGTTGATCTGCTCGGGAGTTGCCTCAAGACCGAGAATCAATCGGGCAACGTTGCCGGCGCCGATGTAAAGAAGAAAGTAGGCGAGGAAGCTAACGGCAACCATCATTACGATGCCGTTGAATACGCGCCTGAGCGTGAAATTTAGCAATTGGGGATCCGATCGGATGTGGCCTGTGGCCGGGTGCTGTGGTGTTTGTTTTAGAAGGGAGGGCTGGGTGTTTGACTACCCAGCCCTCCTTTACTTCTAGTTCAGTTCTTTACTTGATGTTGTAAAGGAACGGAATGATGTTGCCAGCCTGAGCTGACTTCACAACGATGCCCTTGTAGGCGAAGTTGCTCTGAAGTGCATACCAAGGGCAGAACCAAGCGTTGTTTACTAGCTCGGTGTTGATTGCCTTAAGGATCGCTGGCTGCTTTGCGGCCGAAGCCTTCGAGAAGTCGTTGATCAACTTGGTAACGGTTGCCTCTTCGTAGTTGTCGGTGTTGAAGGTTGCACCCTTGGTGATCATGAAGTTCAAGAACTGCCATGAGTTACCGGCACGCTCGAACTGCATTAGGTAAGCGTCGTACTTGTTGCCAAGGATGTTCGAGATGAAGGTACCGCCGGTCTCTTCAACTTCCTTGACGGTTACACCGATCTTGCCAAGCTGTGACTTGATGATGCTGTAAACAGCCTCACCGAAGTACGGAGCGAAGGTAGGCATGCTGATGGTACAGCCGTTAGGGAATGAAGACTTAGCCATAAGTGCCTTGGCTGCATCGATGCTGTATGCGTACTTCTTGTCAAGCGCTACGTCGTAACCCTTGCTTGCGTTTGAGAAGTACTGAGTGGTGACCTTACCGAAACCGTTGTCAAGGCTCTTCAGCATTGCAGCGCGGTCGAATGCGGTGTTGATCGCACGACGAACGTTTACGTCAGAAACACAGCTCTTTGAGTTTGAGCGGCTTGAGAAGTAGATGCCCTTTGCGTCAACGTAACCAGGAGCCATCTTTAGGCCAGCAGCCTTAAGAGTGTTCACGGTGGTGGTGGTGACGTTTCCACCCTGAACAGCGCCCGACTTTAGAGCGTTGGTCATAGCGGTTGCATCTTCGTAGATGTTGATTACAAGTGCGTCGTACTTACGGTTTGCCTTGTTCCAGTAGGTTGGGTTGGCCTTGTAGACGTACTTTGAACCGGCACGGGTCTTGGTCTTGTCGAGAATGTATGGACCAGAACCGATTGGGTCTGTAGCAGCAGAAGCCTTACCAATGGTGCTTGGAGCAGCAATGGTGCCGGCAGTGTTTGCTAGGTAGTCAAGAAGTGCTGGGTCAGCAGCCTTGAGACCAAGGATTACGTTGTTGCCGTCGGCTACAACCTGCTTCACAGAAGCTAGGTAGTTAGCGGTTGGGCCGTTCTTGTCGCGGTTAGCGATGATGTTCTTAACCACGGCTGCAGCGTTAACTGGAGTGCCATCGGTGAACTTAACGCCGGTGCGAAGAGTAAGGGTTAGCTGAGTCTGTAGTGAGTTGTAGACCCACTTAGTAGCAAGACCTGGCTTTAGAGTGCCGTCTTCTGACTTAACTAGAAGGCTGTCGTAGACAGCCTGGTAGAACCATGCGCGGTTGCCGTATTCAGCCTGGTCAGCTGCGAAGCTAACTGGCTTAGCGATGGCACCGAGCGAAAGGGTCTTGCCAGCAGCGCCTGCGCCTGTGACAGATCCCATTGCAAGCGCAGCAGCAATTGCTACAGCTGCGAGAGCCTTGAATGACTTCATGTTGTCTCCTGAATGGATATGTGCCACAAACCCCGATGATTTATGGTTATCGCTAACATAATGGAAATAACTTAGTCATCACTAAGTTTTTTTGAAAAGATGCAGAACCGTTATCAATTTGTTTTATAACGAAACGATTTCGGTGGCAGGGTTGCCGCGAGAGTGTGAAACCCTGTAAACGCTTGACAAGATTTGAGGAAGAACAATGGCCAGACCGCGCGGCAATCAGCAGATGACCGAAGCGCGCCGCCAGTCAATCCTTGTAAGCGCTTTCAATGTTTTCGCAAAATCGGGCTTCAGGGGCGGTTCGCTCAAGCAGGTTGCCGAGCTCGAAGGCATCAGCGAAGCCGGCATTTTGCACCACTTCAAGTCGAAGGGGCAATTGCTTATTGCGGTTCTCGAGTACCGCGATAGGGCCAGCGAATTCGATGTTCCAACCGAAGCATCATCGGGCGAAAGATTCATCAAGGGTTGGCTCGATTTGATCAGCCACAACATGGCCAATAAGGGCATCGTCGAGCTTTTCTGCATTCTGTCGGCCGAGGCCACCGCCGAAGACCACCCAGCCCACGAATACTTCAAAGAGCGCTACAAGTTCGTGACCGAGCTAACCACCAGGTACTTTGAACTGCTGCACAAAGAAGGAAAACTTCGCGAGGGCATCGAACCCGAGTCGGCTGCAAGCGCACTGGTTGCAGTTTCAGATGGGCTTCAGGTTCAGTGGCTGCTCGACCCAAGCTGGGACATGCTCGAAGGGCACCGGGCATTCTTTAGAGGAATTCTTCGCCCAGAATTTGATCACCTGGTTTCTGCCAAAGACGCCCGCGACTACACACTCGCTGCCGGCGGGCGCTAACCCAGCTTCGGTGGCGCGACCAATTTAGTCTCTGGCTGTGCTCTCGCGCACAACCAACTCGGGTTGAAAAGTGATCTGCCTGTGCTTGTGCACCGAAGGGCTCTCGACCTCTTCGACCAACATTTCGACTGCGGTTGAGCCAAGCAGCGCGGCCGGCTGGCGAATTGAACTCAGCGGCACAATCGCGGCCTCGGCAAAAGCAATGTCGTCATAGCCAATCACTGCGATGTCTTGTGGCACTCGCACCTGGGCTTTGAACATGAAGGCCTGAAGCACGCCGACGGCAAGTAGGTCGTTGGCTGCAAAGATAGCATCTGGCCATTCACTCTTGGGCGAGGCGGCAATCGCTTCGCCAACCTCGCGACCGGCAAGCACCGACAAGGTCTTGGTCTTGATGTGTTTGATGGTGGCCTTTGAACCCGATGCCTTAACCGCATCGGTGGCACCAGCCAAACGGTCGGCAACCTGTTGAAAATCGAGTGGGCCGCCCACGAAAGCAATTTTGGTTTTGCCCTGGGCCAGCAAATGCTCGACAGCCATTCGACCGCCCGCAATGTCATCGACCGAGATCGAGCATCCGATTGAAGCATCGATGTGACGGTCAACGACCACAACGTTGGTGCCGCGGCCACGAAGTGCGGTGACGGTTTCGGTCACCCCGTCAACTGGTGAAATCACGATGCCGCCGACTCGCTGCTCTTCGAAGAGCGACATGTAACTTGACTCACGCGAAAGGTCATCGGAGCTGTTGCCCAAGATCACCGAGTAGTTGCCCTCGGCTGCGGCATCTTCGGCACCGCGCGCGAGAGCGCTAAAGAATGGGTTGGCGATGTCGAGCACCACTAGACCGAGAGTCTTGCTTCGGCCAGCTTTTAGTTGACGAGCTGCATCGTTGCGCACGAAGCCAAGTTGATCGATGGCTTTGGCGACTTTGGCGACGGTGTCGGCCTTTACGCGCTCGGGATTGTTGAGAACGTTCGAGACAGTGCCAAGCGAAACACCGGCAAGACGTGCGACGTCTTGGATGCTCGGACGAGGCTTCTTTGCTGTCGGCATTTGATCTCTTTCTATAACGATTCAATCTTATTGATGAAACTGTTTTGCATCGCAAGAAAAAAGCCATTATTGTTTTATTGAAACGCTTCAATTTTTCGATTCCAATGGAGTAATCCCATGTCTGTGGACACCGCGAAACTATTCGCTCAGCTAGACCAGCAAGCCATCGAACTGCCATCTTGGGCATTCGGCAACTCGGGCACCCGCTTTCGCGTGTTCCCTTCGGCAGGTGTTCCGCGCAACCCTTTCGAGAAGATCGAAGATGCCGCCCAGGTGCACAAGTATTCGGGCATCGCGCCATCGGTAGCGCTGCACATTCCATGGGACAAAGTTGACTCTTACTCAGAGCTTCGCGCTCACGCCGAGGGCCTTGGCGTAAAGCTCGGCACCATTAACTCGAACACCTTCCAAGACGAGGACTACAAGTTCGGAAGCATCACCCACTCGAACCCGGTCATTCGCCAGAAGGCCATCGACCACCACTTTGACTGCATCGACATCATGCACGAGACCGGTTCGAAAGACCTCAAGATTTGGCTCGCCGACGGCACCAACTATCCGGGCCAAGACGACATCCGTGGTCGCCAGGATCGCCTAGCCGACTCACTCGAAAAGATCTATGCGCGCATCGGCGAAAACCAGCGCCTAGTTCTTGAATACAAGTTCTTCGAGCCAGCTTTTTATCACACCGATGTTCCCGACTGGGGCACCGCTTATGCGCAGGTGGCAGCACTCGGCGAGCGCGCTTCGGTTTGCCTCGACACCGGTCACCACGCACCGGGCACCAACATCGAGTTCATCGTTGCCCAGCTGCTTCGCCTTGGCAAGCTCGGTTCGTTCGACTTCAACTCGCGCTTCTATGCTGACGACGATCTAATCGTTGGTGCAGCCGACCCGTTCCAGCTGTTCCGCATCATGTATGAAGTGATTCGCGGTGGCGGCTATGGAAACGACTCGGACGTTGCCTTCATGCTCGACCAGTGCCACAACATCGAAGACAAGATTCCGGGCCAGATTCGCTCGGTTCTAAACGTTCAGGCAATGACAGCCCGTGCGCTTCAGGTTGACACCAAAGCGCTAAACGAGGCTCAGCTTGCCGGCGACGTGCTTGCAGCTAACGACATCTTCATGGATGCCTTCTATACCGATGTTCGCCCGACCCTTGCTGCTTGGCGCGAATCGAAGGGCCTGAACCCAGACCCAATCAAGGCTTTCAATAACTCAGGCTATCTAAAGCAGATCGCCGAATCACGTGTTGGTGGCCAGCAGGCCGGATGGGGTGCATAGCCATGGCGTCACTTAAGAAAAACAAAGAACTTCTGAACCTGATCACCCGATCAAACCGTTTGGGCTCAAACCCAAAGAACACCAACTATGCCGGCGGCAACACCTCGGCTAAGGGTGTCGAGATCGACCCTTCGACCGGCAAGCCAATCAACCTGCTTTGGGTAAAGGGTTCCGGTGGCGATCTAGGCACCTTAACCGAGGCCGGCCTTGCCGTTCTTGAACTCGACCGCGTTCGCGCGCTAGTCGATGTCTATCCAGGCGTTGAGCGCGAAGACGAAATGGTTGCGGCATTCGACTACTGCCTTCACGGTCGTGGCGGCGCAGCCCCTTCGATCGACACCGCGATGCACGCTCTGGTTGATGCCAAGCACGTTGACCACCTGCACCCAGACAGCGGCATTGCTATTGCAACTGCCAAGGATGGCGAAAAGTTGACCAAGAAGATCTTTGGCGACAAGGTCGTTTGGGTGCCTTGGCGTCGTCCTGGTTTTCAGCTGGGTCTAGACATCGCTGGTATCAAAGAGGCAAACCCTCAGGCAATCGGCTGCATCCTTGGTGGCCACGGCATCACCGCTTGGGGCGAAACCAGCGCAGCTGCCGAGAACAACTCGAACTTCATCATCAAGACCGCCGAGGCCTTCATTGCTAAGAACGGCAAGAAGAACCCGTTCGGTGAAAAGGTTGCCGGCTACGAGGCTCTAAAGCCTAAGGCACGTTTGGCCAAGGCGGCAGCAATTGCGCCTTTCATCCGTGGTTTGGCTTCGACCGACAAGCCGATGGTTGGTCACTTTAACGATGACCAAGCCGTACTCGACTTTTTGGGAAGCGCAAAGCTAAAGAAGCTTGCGGCTCTTGGCACCAGCTGCCCAGACCACTTCTTGCGCACCAAGGTAAAGCCGATGGTTCTTGACCTGCCGGCTGATGCCGACATCGAAAAGGTAAAGGCACGCCTAGTGAAACTGCACGAGCAGTACCGCAAGGACTACGAGGCCTACTACTCGAAGCACAAAACCAAGGGCTCGCCTGCCATGCGCGGTGCCGACCCAGCGATTGTTTTGGTTCCTGGCGTTGGCATGTTCTCGTTCGGTGCAAACAAGCAAACCGCTCGCGTTGCCGGTGAGTTCTATTTGAACGCCATTAACGTGATGCGCGGTGCCGAATCGATCTCGACCTACAGCCCAATCAGCGATGCCGAAAAGTTCAACATCGAATACTGGTCACTCGAAGAAGCCAAGCTTCAGCGCATGCCAAAGCCAAAGCCTCTCGCTAGCCGCGTCGCTTTCATCACCGGTGCCGGCAGTGGCATTGGCAAGGCCATTGCAGAGCGCGTTGTTGCCGAGGGTGGTTGCGTTGTTATCGCCGACCTCAACCTTGAGAATGCTCAAGCTGTTGCCGAGTCACTTGGCCGCGACAACGCGGTTGCAGTGCACATCGATGTAACCAGCGAGGCTGCGATTCAGCAGGCACTTGCCGAGGCTTCGATTGCCTTCGGTGGCGTTGACCTGATCGTCAACAACGCTGGCCTGTCACTTTCGAAGCCGCTGCTCGAGACCACTCAGCGCGACTGGGATCTGCAGCACGACGTCATGGCTCGCGGTTCGTTCTTGGTTTCGCGTGAGTCTGCCCGCATTCTTCTTGACCAGAAGATGGGCGGCGACATCATCTACATCTCGTCAAAGAACTCGGTCTTTGCCGGCCCGAACAACATCGCCTACTCGGCAACCAAGGCCGACCAAGCGCACCAGGTTCGCTTGCTAGCTGTCGAACTTGGCGAGCACGGCATTCGTGTGAACGGCATTAACCCGGATGGGGTGGTTCGTGGCTCTGGCATCTTTGCCGGCGGCTGGGGAGCATCTCGCGCCAAGGTCTATGGCGTAAACGAAACCGACCTGGGCAAGTTCTACGCGCAGCGCACCATCTTGAAGCGCGAGGTTTTGCCTGAGACCGTTGCCAACGCAGTTATCGCGTTGACCGCTGGCGAACTAACCCACACCACTGGCCTGCACATTCCAGTTGACGCCGGTGTGGCAGCGGCTTTCCTTCGTTAGAAAAGTTCGACAACAATGACCGGCATTTTCGCAGCAATCGACCTGGGCGCAAGCTCGGGTCGCATTGTCGCGGGCGTTTTTGAAGGCGGCGACCTGCACCTAACCGAGGTTGCTCGCTTCAAGAACGGTCCGGTCGAGGTTGGCGCCGAACTGCACTGGGATTTCGACCGCGTCTACAAGTCGATTCTCGAAGGACTAGTCAGGCTGGGCGAGTTTGCCGAGGCACGCGGCGAGCGAGTTGTGAGCATTGGCGTCGACACCTGGGCGGTTGACTACGGCCTGATCGGTGCCGATGGCAAGTTGATTGCAACACCTCGTCACTATCGCGACGAACGCAACCTGCTTGGCGCCGATGCAGTGCACGCGATCGTTGAGCAGCCGACCCTGTATGCCATCAATGGCCTACAGTTTCAGCCGTTCAACACCATCTACCAGTTGGCCGCCGAACAGCTGCAACGCCCAGATTCGTTTGCCAAAACCAAGACTCTGCTCTTGATGCCAGACCTGATTGGCTACCTGCTAACCGGCGTGGCTCGCGCCGAATCAACCAACGCTTCGACCACCGGTTTGATCGATGTTAAGACCGGCACCTGGAGCAAAGATTTGATCGCACGCCTCGGGCTAGACGCGAGCATTTTGCCCGAACTAATTGAACCGGGCGAGGTCTTGGGCAAGCTCTTGCCGGCTCAGGTTTCACACACGGCACTGACCGATGCTGTGGTTACCGTGGTTGCCTCACACGACACCGCTTCGGCAGTGGTTGCTGTTCCCGAGCTACGTGCCGGCGGCGCTTATCTTTCGAGCGGAACCTGGAGCCTGATCGGCGTTGAGCTTGATCAGCCGGTGTTGAACGAAGCCAGCGCTCGAGCCAACTTCACCAATGAACGCGGAGTGAACTCGAGCATTCGTTTCTTGAAGAACCTTGCCGGTCTTTGGCTGCTGCAAGAGTCGCAGCGCACCTGGGCAGAGCAGGGCTATGAGCCTTCGATCAACGACCTGCTAGCCGATACCGCCAAGGTCGAAACCTCGGCTCGCATTGATGTAACCGACCCAGAATTTTCGGCACCAAACGACATGCCTTTCCGCATTCAAAATGCGGTTGCCCGAACCGGCGGCAAGGTTCCGCAGACCCCGGCTCAAATCACCCGCTGCATACTCGAATCTTTGGCCGATGGCTACTTGGTCGCCATCGAAGAGCTCGAAGAAATTACCGGGCACAAGGTCGACCAGCTCAACATTGTTGGTGGCGGCAGTCAAAACGCGCTCCTCAATCAGCTCGCGGCCGATCGCACCGGCATCCGTGTTGTTGCCGGGCCAGTTGAAGCAACCGCAATCGGTAACCTGATTGTGCAGGCTAGCGCGCACGGAGTGGTTTCGGCCGACCTAGCCAAGCAGCGCGAATTTATTGCGCAGAGTTTTAAGCCCCAAACTTTTCACCCAACCACCACGCAACGGAGCGCCAAATGAGCAACCTAAGAATTGAACTGGTCAGCGAATACGAAGAAGGCCTGCTTGGTGTTCCCGGCCGCACGCCGCTCTTGAGCTGGAAGGTCACTGGTGCCGAGGCAGGCGATGCCCAGCTTTCGGCAGAACTTGAGGCTGCTTCGACCGAAGACTTTGCCGACTCACTCGAGACCATCAAGGTTGCCGGCGCAAACAGCCAATTCATCAAGGCACCCGGCGCCGAGCTCGCTAGCCGCGAGGTTCGTTTTTATCGCGTTCGCATCGAAACCTCGGCCGGTTGGTCGAAGTGGTCGAACACCTATCGCCTCGAGGCCGGCCTGACCAAGCCAACCGACTTTATTGGTGTTGCAATCGGTCAGGTTTCAAAGGCCCAGGGGCCCGCAACCCTGCTTCGCAAAGAATTTTCCCTCGACAAGCCGGTAGCCAGCGCTCGCCTTTATGCCACTGCGCACGGCATTTTTGACCTAATGATCAACGGCAAAAAGGTTGGCGACGAGTTCTTTGCTCCGGGCTGGACTACCTATCAGCAGCGCATTCTTTCGAGCACCTACGACGTGACCGAATACCTTCAGTCTGGCCAGAACGCCTGGGGCGTTTTGCTCGGCGACGGTTGGTATCGCGGCAAGTTTGGCTTTATGAACCTGGTCGACAACTACGGCGACCAGTCGTCATTCTTGGGTCAGATCGAGATCACCTACCTCGACAGCTCAAGCGAAACCATCGAAACCGATGGAACTTGGATGGCCGGCAATGGCGGCATTCGCATGGGTTCGATCTATGACGGTTGCGACTTTGACTTTAACTTTGCCCAGCCTGCTTGGTGCAAGCCTGGCTTCGACGACTCGAAGTGGCAGTCGGCGATTGTTTGCGAGTTCGACAAATCGGTTCTCGAGCCTCGTGCTGCAGCACCGGTTCGCGTGGTTGCCGAGTTTGGCGCTGAGCGCAGCACCCACGGCGGCGCCATTCGGGTTGATCTTTCACAGAACATCGCCGGTTGGTTGCGCCTCAAGGTCAACGCCAAGGCGGGCGACAAAATCACCGTTCGTCACGCCGAGGTTCTTGAACCGTCTGGCAATCTGCACACCGCCGCTCTTCGTGATGCACGTGCCACCGACACCTACATCATCGCCAAAGATGGCGAGCAGACCCTCGAGCCAAAGCTCACTTTTCACGGTTTTCAATACGCCGACATTCACATCGAAGGCCAGACCGAGGTGCTCGACATCACCGGTGTTGCGATCAGCAGCGACAACGTCGAGCGCGGCGAATTCGAGAGCTCGCACGAGCTTCTGAACAAGTTGCACAGCAACACCAAGTGGTCGCTGCTCGACAACTTTGTGTCGATTCCGACCGACTGCCCACAGCGCGATGAGCGTCTTGGCTGGACTGGCGATGCCCAGGCATTTGCCTATGCGGCTCACTCGATCGTCGACGACTATGAGTTCTTCAAGAGCTGGTTGGTCGACCTCGCACACGAACAAAAGGCACAGGGCGGCAAGGTTTCGCTCGTTGTTCCAGACCTTCTGGGCATGCAGATGGCCGACGAGAGCCCTTTCAAAACCTCGTATGGCGATGCCGGCTGGTCAGACGCCGCAACCGTTGTGCCGTGGAGCCTGTATGAGCGCTTCGGCGACAAGGCCATTCTTGAGCAGCAGCTCGAATCGATGCGCACCTGGGTCGAACACAACAAGAACGACCACGAGGGCCTGTTGATTCCGCAGCGCATGCAGCTTGGCGACTGGCTAGACCCAGATGCCCCCGAGGGTCAGCCTTGGGCAGCCAAGGTGAGCGGTCAATACATGGCCAACGCATACATGGCCCACAGCGTTGACCTTTTGTCGCGCGCCGAAGAGGTGCTTGGCAACCACGCCGAAGCCGCCAAACTTCGTGCCCGATTCGAAGAACTTCGCGCCGCTATTTGGGCCGAGCTAGCACCGGCAGCAATTCAAACCACCACCGGCGCATCGATTGCTCTCGAGTTCAACTTGGCGCCCGAGTCAGAGCGCGCAGCAATTGCCGCCAACCTGGCCAAGCTGGTTCGCGACACCGATGCACGCATCAGCACCGGCTTCTTGGGTACTCCGGTAATCATGGATGCCATGAGCCGCAACGGATTCGCCGCCGAGGCCTATGCAATGTTGCTTCGCACCAAGAAGCGCTCATGGCTATACCCAATCACCGTTGGTGCAACCACCATCTGGGAGCGTTGGGAGGCCATTCACGAAGACGGCACCATTTCGGGTGGCGGCATGGACAACCAAGAGGAAAGCGCCGGCACCGGCGAAGGCATGTTGAGCTTCAACCACTATGCCTACGGAGCAGTAGTTGACTGGATGTACCGCAACGTTGGCGGCATCACCCCAACTGCACCTGGGTATCAGACCATTTCGATTCAGCCGCTGCCTCAGTCAACCCTGGATGCCTGCAAGGCGAGCATGGAGACCGGCTTTGGCAAGGTTTCGGTTGACTGGAAGCTCGCCGGCGACAAGCTCGAGATCAAGGCATCGGTGCCGTTCGGTGTCACTGCAGCTCTAAACCTCGCAGCCAACTCAGACAGCTCGCTAACCGTGAATGGTGCCCCTGCCGAAATCGGCAGCACCCTTACCCACGGTGACTACCAAATCACTCTCACCAACCCACTAGTTATCGCCTAGGAGACATCGATGGCAAACCTAAAGCGTCAGTTCCCAAACCCTAAAGACCTCGCGCAACTGATGCGCTTCAAGGCGCCGGTTTGGAACGCCCGCGAGCGCCGACTCAACGAAGCGCTAACCATTTATGACCTACGCGACATCGCTCACCGCCGCACACCGCAGGCGCCATTCGACTACACCGATGGCTCGGCCGACCAAGAGATCTCGCTTGCTCGTGCGCGCCAAGCCTTCGAAGACATCGAGTTTCAGCCTCGCATTCTGCGTAACGTTTCAGACCTCGACCTAAGCTCAACCGTTTTGGGCAAAAAGGTCGCCATGCCTTTCGGCATCGCACCAACCGGCTTTACCCGCATGATGCACGCCGAGGGCGAGACCGCCGGTTCGCAGGCCGCCGAGGCTGCGGGCATTCCGTTCTCACTTTCGACCATGGGCACTCGCTCGATCGAAGAGGTTGCCGCAGCCGCACCAAACGGTCGCAACTGGTTCCAGCTATACATGTGGAAAGACCGCGAAAAGAGCATGGCGCTGGTCGAGCGCGCGCAGGCAGCCGGTTTTGACACCTTGCTTTTGACCGTGGATGTTCCCGTCGCGGGCGCACGTCTTCGTGACAAGCGCAACGGCATGACGATTCCGCCAGCATTGACACTCAAGACCATCACCAACGCCTTGCCTCGCCCTGAGTGGTGGATCAACTTCTTGACCACCGACCCACTGACCTTTGCATCCCTTGGCTCGTGGAACGGAACCGTTGCCGAACTTCTCGACCAGATGTTCGACCCAACCGTGACCTTCGAAGACCTGAAGTGGATTCGCACTCAGTGGAAGGGCAGCCTCGTAGTCAAAGGCATTCAGAACGTCGAAGACGCAAAGCTCGCAGTTGAAGCAGGTGCCGACGCCGTCATTCTTTCGAACCACGGTGGCCGCCAGCTAGACCGCGCTCCGATTCCCTTCCACTTGCTGCCAGAGACCGTTCGCGAGATCGGCAAGCACGCCGAGGTTCACGTTGACACCGGCATCATGCACGGTCAAGACATCGTCGCCTGCATCGCCAAGGGCGCAAAGTTCACCCTCATCGGTCGCGCGTACCTCTATGGCCTAATGGCCGGCGGTCGCGAGGGCGTTGACAAGACCATCGATATTCTTGGCACTCAGATGACTCGCACCATGAAACTCTTGGGCGCGCGTTCACTTGACGAACTCGAACCTGGCCACGTGAAAATTCTCGAGCGCCTAACCGAAAAGCTTTAAACCAATTCAAGTGCACTGAACCCTCGATAAGGAGACAACGATGTCGCCAGTAGATCCACTGTTTGCAAGCAAGTTTCACCTGTTCGACGGCATCGCGCCAGACGCCACTCGCGAAGAGTGGGCGCCAAGGGTCATGCCCCAGTTCGAGGCGGGTCAGAGCGAATACGTTTCGCCTCCCGTGACGGTTGAAAATCGAACCATCCCCGGCCCGCAGGGTGAAATTCCGGTGCGCATCTACACACCACAAGACGCCTCGAACAACCATCCGGGTTTGGTCTGGTATCACGGCGGTGCGTTCATGTTTGGTGACCTAGACATGAAAGAAGCAGATGTAGTTTCTCGCGAAATCGCTCACCGAGCAAACGCCGTTGTTATGTCAGTCGACTACCGCCTGGTCACACCAGACCGCAAGTTTCCGACCTCGCAAATCGATGGCCTAGCCGCCGCTCAGTGGTTCGTCGAAAACGCTTCAGAGCTTCGCGTGAACCCAAACCGAATCACCATTTCGGGCGCATCGGCCGGTGCCTGCCTAACGGCATCCGTGGTTTTGCAGCTGCGCGACCGCGGCCAGCTTGATGGCATTCGCAACATTCTGATTTACCCAATCGCCCACAGCGACCTGCCCGAATTCACCGATGAGTTGAGCAGCAAAATCGCCGAGGTTCCACCTCAGCTAGTGTTCAGCCGCCCAGACACCAAGTGGATCAACAGCAACATGGGCTACGAAACCGTCGACGCAAGTTATCACTGCTTTCCTGGCGACTCGGCCGACCACTCTGGCCTGCCCGAGACCCTGATCATCAACAGCGAATACGACTCGTTGCGCGCCTCAGGTGAACGCTATTTTGAGCAGCTGCAAAACGCAGGCGTGAAGGTTTCTCAGATCACCGCGTATGGCGCCATGCACGGCCACCTGAACTGGAATCCGGCCGACTGTGCCGTCATGGATGAAACCCTCGAGCAGATGGTCGAGTTCATCGCCCGCTAGAACCACACCAAGCCGATGCGCCCCGCAAATACCTGAAATCAGCAATATCGAGGGCGCATTTGCGCATCCGGGGTGATTTTCACGCAAGGATAGAACTAGACCAAATTCAAAGACGAATTCACGCGGAGATTTAACATGGCAGCGGCAAAGAAAAAAGTACCGGCAGACATTTCACGTTCATGGTTGTTGGTGAACGGAAACAAGCCTGAGAACTTTGACAAGGCTGCCGCATCGCGCGCCGACCAGATCATTCTCGACATCGAAGATGCCGTTGACCCTAAAGACAAGCCGAAGGCACTCGAGGCTGTTGCCCAGTGGCTAGAGGCCGGAGGCAAGGCCTGGGTTCGCATCAACGACCGCCTGACCCCGTTTTGGGAGGCCGACTGTGCTCGCCTGAAGGGCATCAAAAACCTTCAGGGCGTGATGCTCGCCAAGACCGAGGATGCCTCGCACGTCGAAGACACCAACGCCGCTTTGGGTGGAAAGACCCCAATCATCGCGCTGGTTGAATCGGCACTTGGCATCGAAGAGGCCCGCAACATTGCTTGCGCCAAGGGCGCTTTCAGACTTGCTTTCGGCAGCGGTGACTACCGCCGCGACACCGGAACCGCCGCAGACAACATGGCCATGCTTTACCCGCGCTCACGTCTGGTTGTTGCCAGCCGCATCGGTGGATTACCTGGCCCAATCGACGGCCCAACCATCACCACCAGCCACCCTCAACTTCGCGAGGGTTCAGAGCACGCGGTCATCTTGGGCCTAACCGGCAAGCTTTCGGTCGACCCAAGCCAGATTCCGGTAATCAACGAAACCATTTGCCCAAACCAGGCCGATGTGACTTGGGCTCGCGACTTTATGGCCGACTTCGAGGCCGGCGGCCGCGTAATTCGCGACGGTTCAGACTTGCCTCGCCTTGCTCGCGCCGAAAAGATCGACAAGTTGGCCAAGGCCTTCGGCATCGAACCTTTCTAAGCTTTGCAGCGCGCGCTGGTTGAGGTGCCGCCAAGCAAAGCAACCACTCGGCCGTCTGGCATCACGATCTGACCGGCCGAACCATCTGGCGCGGTCACATCGACAATAACTTCGTCGCCTTCGATGTGCCAGGCCGCACTGATCAAACCCTGCGGGCTTTCGAGTGTTGTCTTGGCAAATGTTAGCCCGCCGCCCAAAATCGGCTTGACCTCGAAGGTCTTATAGCCGGGCGAAGTCGACTTCAAGCCGGCCACATAGTGGTGCAAGAACGAAACGACGGCACCCTTCGAATAGTGGTTCAGCGAATCGTGCGCATCGCCGTTGTCGTCAACGCCGTTCCAGCGCTCCCAAATTGTGGTCGCACCCTTGCCGCGCATGTTCATCCATGAAGGCTCTTGATCTTGAAACAAAACTTCGTATGCCAGCTGGGCGTGCCCGTGATCGGCAAGCACGGGCAAGATAAACGGGGTCGACAAAAAGCCGGTTGCCAGGCGAGTGCCGTTGGCGCGAATCAAAGCGGCGAGGTTGTCGGCCACGGCCTGAGCCGACTCGGCCGGAACCAAACCAAACGCCAGCGCTCGCACATGTGCGGCCTGAGTTTGAGTCTTGACCATACCGGCAGCATCAAGATATTCGGTCTGCCAAGCATCGCGAATCTTGTCGGCAAGCGCCGCATAGCTGGCCGCCTGAACTCCCTTGCCAAGCACCTCGGCAACATGGGCCAAGTCGCGTGAAGAACGATAGAAATAGGCGGTTGCGACTTCGCCCTGATTGTTCTGCATTGCGTTGGCCATTGGGTCTCCGGCAACTCCAGGCTCTAACCATTCACCCCAGTGAAAACCGGTGTCCCACAAGAATTTTTCGTGAGGAGCCTCTGCCCCGGTCTTTGACTCGTGGCGAGCGTTGGCGGCCGAAGACTCGGCATAGCCAACCCAGCGAACCATTGCGTCGAAGCATTCGACCAAGGCATCAGTTTTGCCATATTCCCGCCAAGCGGTGATTGGGGCCTGCACAATCACATCGCCCCAACCCGACGAACCGTTCATGCGACCCATTGGGCCATCGAAACCGGCTGACGGGGTCATTGGGGTCACGTTGGCAATGCGGCCATCGGGCGCCTGGTCGATGCAGGCATCGGCCAACCATTTGCGGCTAAATGCATCCACGTCATAAAGATATGCAGCGGTCGGCACAAACAGTTGCCAGTCGCCAGACCAGCCTGCACGCTCGCGGTGAGGGCAGTCGGTAGGCACATCGCAGGCGTTGCCCCTAAAAGACCAATCGGCGGCGTTGTGCAGCCAGGTTAGTCGCTCGTCGCTGCTCCCAAATGTGCCGATCTTTTTCAGGTCGGTGTGCACCACAATTGCTTGGATGTCGCCCTGCGACAACTCGCCCTCGAAGCCATCGACTCGAACGAACTGAAAACCGTGGGTGGTGAACTTGGGCTCAAAAACATCGCCTTCGATGCCGGCCGAAATGACCACGTCAACCTGGTGGTCTTTGATCGGGTGTGGCATAAACGGAAACTGAACATCGAGGTTTGCGGTCGACACATCACCGGTAGTTTTGTCGAGCCACTCGGTGTGGGTGAGAGTGACGCGATTGCCCGCTGCGCCAAGGTTTGCAAGGCGGCACCAGCCGTTGATGTTTTGCCCAAAGTCGACAACGAATGAACCGTTTGGCAGTTTGGTGATTGATTTTGGTGCCAGATTTTCTACGCGGCGAACCGGCGGTGCAATTGGCTCGACCAGCTCGGCTGCCACCTGAATCACTGCCGGAGCGGCCCAAGACGAGTCGTCAAAACCGGCCTGAGCCACGTCCGAATCAAACAGCCTGCGGTCTTCGATCTGACCCAAGAACAGGTCGGCGCCAAGAATGTGCGATGGCGCAAATTTGAAGGTTTCGTCGGTGCCAAAAACGGTCTGGGCACCAGAGGCGTCAACAACCACTAACTCGGCAATCAGCGAAACGTGCTCGCCGAACTGTTTGTCAGAACGCATGATGTCGGCAGCGCCGCGAAACCAGCCATCGGCCAGCAACACCGCGAGTGCGTTCGCGCCCGCAGAAACCTGCCCGGTCACATCATAGGTTTGCACCTGAATGCGAGAGCGATATTGGGTTGAACCCGGAGTCAGCTCTTGATCGCCGACTCGATCGCCATTCAAGTAGGCCTGATAAAGGCCCTGGGCCGAAACCCGCAATGTTGCCGAAACCGGCGCAGCCGGCAAATTAAATTCGCCGCGCAACCAATATGCCAGGCGTTCGCCCTTTGGCGCGATTTCGGTTTCGACCGGCGAAACCCACTTTGCTGCCAACTTGGGCAGGTTAGTCATCAACCGCAACTTCCATCTTTTCGGCGGTCTTGCGCAGCATCTCGACCAACCACTTCAAAGCCGGGTCGCCTGTTTTCGAGGGGTGCCAGTGCACGGCCTCGATCAGCATCGATGGCGGCAACGGCGTTTCGGCAATCACGATGCCGAGTGAGTCTTTGTATTGATCGGCCAAGCGTTCTGGCACCAAGCCGATCATGGTCGAGTCGGCAACCGCGAACGGAACCGGAACAAAACCGCGCACTGTCATGCCAATGCGGGGAATTACGCCTGCCTGCGAAAGAATTTGATCGACTTGGGTCGTAATGTCATCGCCGAAGGTTGCACGCACGAGCCTTAGCTCTTCAAGGTCGGCGAGGCTTAGTTTGCCTCCGCGAAGGCGCGGGTTCTTGGCATCAACAATGCACACAAAACGGTCGCTAAACAGCGACTTGCGCTTGCCGGCGATGCGTGGGTCACCCGAGATGATCACATCTCGACGAAGTAGGTCAACCGGGCTAACACTGGCATCCGGTGGCAACGCATCGAACGAGATGTTGATGCCCGGGGCCTCTTCGGCGATCAGCGAAAGCAACTTGCTGGTCATTTGCGTGAGCACATAGTCAGAAGCGGCGATGCTAAAGGTTCGAGTGCTCACCTTTGGGTCAAAGGTAGGCATGATTTCGAAAGTGCGCTGAATTTCGGTCATTGCCTCGGCGACCACTGCCTTCAGGGCTTCGGCTCGCTCGGTTAGTTCAAAAACTCTGCCCTTGCGCACCAAAAGCGGGTCGCCATATTGCTGGCGAAGTCTTGCCAACGCGCCGCTAACTGCCGGCTGCGACATGCCAACCGCCTCACCCGCGCGGGTGAGGTTCATCTCGGTCAAGATTGCGTCAAGAACGACAATCAGGTTTACGTCGATGCGTCTTAGGTCAGTCATGTTGCATCAATAGTAGGCACAGGCCCTGCTCGTTTAGGAGCGAGGCATTGCCCCTGCCCAAATTGCGCGAACGTTGGTGAACTCGTGCATGCCCTCGATCGAAAGCTCGCGGCCGTAACCACTCAGCTTTACGCCGCCGAAAGGCAGGCGTGGGTCTGAGGCAACAACGCCGTTTACGAACAACGCACCCGAGTTGATGCCCTTACCTAGCTCGATGCCGGCGTTCATGTCTGAGGTCCAGATGCTTGCTGCCAAGCCATACTGTGAAAGGTCGGCCAAGCGAATCGCATCTTCGGTGTTTTCGGCCTTGGCTAACGCCAAAACCGGGCCGAAGGTCTCTTGGTTAAAGCAAGGCATCTCGGGGGTCACATCGGCTAGCACGGTTGGTGCATAAAAGTTGCCTGGGCCCTCGATGCGGTAACCGCCGGTAACCAAACGGGCACCCATGGCGATTGAGTCTTGAACCTGCTTGTCGATGTCATCTACGAAAGACTTCTTAGCCAACGGACCAATCTGAGTGGTCGAGTCAAGCGGGCTGCCAATCTTTAGAGCCTCGACCTGGGTCTTTAGACCGGCCTCAAACTCGGCAATAACTGCAGCGTCAACCACAAAGCGCTTGGCGCACAGGCAGCTTTGACCGGTGTTGATGAAGCGAGCCTTTACCGCAAAAGGCGTGACCGCCTTCACGTCGGCGTCGCCCAAAATCACAAACGGGTCTGAGCCACCGAGCTCGAGAACTGTCTTCTTGAGTGCGCGACCCGCGGCCTCAGCAACCGAAGCTCCGGCACCCTCTGAACCGGTTAGGGTCACAGCGGCAACGCGCTTGTCGGCGATGATTTCGTTGACCATCGAGTGGTCGGCAATCACCAAAGTGGTGAATAGGTGCTTAGGGAATCCAGCACGCAGGATTGCATCTTCGATTGCAACGGCCGAGCCGGTGACGTTCGAGGCGTGCTTAAGCAAGCCTCCGTTGCCAGCGGCAAGGGTCGGAGCAGCAAAACGAATTACCTGCCAGTAAGGAAAGTTCCACGGCATGACGGCAAGAACTACACCGATGGGTTCGTAGGCAACATATGAGGTGACAGCCTCGGTCTTGACCGGCTTTGGAGCCAAATATTCTTCGACGTGGTCGGCATAGAAATCACAGGTTAGGGCGCACTTCAAAACCTCGCCGCGAGCCTCGGTGATTGGCTTACCCATCTCGTTGCTGATCAGGGTTGCGTGTGCTTCAACTTCGTCGCGCAAGATGGTGGCCAGGTTGCGCAGCAAACCGGCGCGGTGCTTTAGGTCGGTCTTGCGCCATTCGCGCTGGGCATCGGCAGTTGCCTGCAGAGCAGCGTTTAGGCCATCGCGATCCAGAGCCGCATACTCGGCTAGCTTTTCGTCGGTTGCCGGGTTGAAAGTTGAAACTACTTTGCTCAAAGCATGTCCTCGCTGTAGGTGCGTTTTGCTGGCGGAGCCATGTGTCCTGGGCTCTTAGTTTCTACAATACGGTTTCTGATGGTGCCCAAGCCAGTCACGGTCATTTCGACCACGTCACCAACCTGAAGCGGTGGCGGGTTTTGGGTTCCAGAACGGCTCCACTTTTCCGAAAGCGCTCCGCCACTGCAGGTGCCAGAGGCCAAAACATCGCCAGGGCCAACCATCGCGTCGCGCGATGCGTGAACCAAGAGTTCCTCAAAGTTCCAAGACATGTTCTTGGTTGAGTCGCGGCCGATCTCGACACCGTTGATAGACACGGTCATCTCTAGGTCGAGCCGGTCATCCTTGCGGTATTTTGCAAGCTCGTCTGGAGTGGTAATCCACGGGCCCATGGTGTTGGCAAAGTCTTTGCCCTTTGATGGGCCAAGGCCAACCGACATTTCGTGACGCTGAATGTCGCGTGCCGACCAGTCGTTGAACAGGGTGTAACCGGCGATGAATTCGCCGGCATTTTCGACCGAAACATCACGCGCCGGCTTCAACACAATCGCAGCTACCTCGAGCTCAAAGTCGAGCGCCTTGGTGTGCGGAGGCATCGGCACATCAGCGTTTGGGTCAAGTAGCGACCAAGGGTTCATAAAGATGAATACCGGAACGTCATACCAAGCCTGTGGAATCTTGCCGGT